>ERZ1026884.395-NODE-395-length-29414-cov-11.233182_pt1 | contig 29414 bp, 24 predicted proteins | sample MGYA00380172_ERZ1026884 | MGnify/ENA primary metagenome ERZ1026884 (study PRJEB33269, sample SAMEA4719808) | human gut metagenome | biome: human-associated habitat; feature: organic feature; material: feces | place: Cameroon | collected 2013-10 ... | reverse complement strand
CGGTTCGGCAATAAAAATAAAAGTCTTTCAGCCTTTTGTTTTGTATTGCGCTCACCTTGCACTATCTTTGCAAAAGAATAAACACCCAAAAAACAATATAAAATGCTCGACGTAAAGAAATGCCTCAGCGACTGCGAGGATAAAATGGACATGAGTGTACTCCACTTGGAAGAAACGCTCGCACAAATCCGTGCCGGTAAGGCTAACGTACATATTTTGGACGACTTGCGCGTAAACTCATACGGCTCAATGGTGCCTATTAACAATGTGGCTGCCATCACTACGCCCGACTCGCGCACTATCGCCATCAAACCTTGGGAAAAGTCAATGTTCCATGTAATTGAAAAGGCTATCATTGACTCTACCATCGGTATTATGCCCGAAAATAATGGCGAAATCATCCGCTTGGGTATTCCTCCCCTTACAGAAGATCGTCGTAAACAACTCACAAAGCAGTGTGCTAAGGAAGCCGAAGAAGCTAAAGTGGCTATCCGTAATGCACGTCGCGATGGTATCGACAAACTTAAAAAGGCTGTGAAAGATGGTCTTTCTGAGGACGTAGAAAAGGATGCAGAAAACGATTTGCAGAAGATTCATGACAAGAAGATGAAGCAAATTGAAGAACTCCTTGCTGCGAAGAACAAGGAAATTATGACTGTATAAAGTTTTGAAATGAGGTTGGAAGAAGTTTTGAGAACGATACTTTACTTTGTCAAAAAGTGAGAGTTTCGTGTAGAAGCTAAGAATACACACAATCGTAAAAAACGAGGCTTCAAAAAACTTTTTTCTAACTACATTTTGTAACACCTAAGTAGAGGTGCTTGCCAAGTTTGAATGCTCATGCACTCTCCTTGGCAAGCCCTTGTATATTTTGCACTGAATGCACGGAAAAGTTATTAAAAGCACAGGTAGCTGGTATGTGGTGCGCACTGACGACGGACGCATCGTGGAATGTAAGGTGAAGGGAAACTTTCGCCTACGCGGTATACGCTCAACCAATCCGGTGGCTGTGGGCGATGGAGTAACCATCAAAGAACAGCACACCGAGGGTAAGGAGGAAAATGCTGCTTTTATTACCGAAATTGACGAACGACGCAATTACATCATTCGCAAGGCTTCGAATCTGTCGAAACAAAGTCATATCTTAGCTGCTAACGTAGATATGGCGCTTTTGGTGGTGACGATTGCACGACCCGAAACCAGTACGACGTTTATCGACCGCTTTTTAGCTTCGGCAGAGGCTTACCGCGTGCCTGTTTGCATTGCTTTTAACAAAACTGACGACCTTACGACCGACGAGCGACAATTACTTGATTATTGGAATGCGCTCTACACGAATATTGGCTACGAATGCTTCTGTATCTCGGCTCTAAAAAACGAGGGCGTAGATGCTTTGGCACAACGCCTACAAGGTAAAACTACGCTATTAGCAGGACATTCAGGTGTGGGCAAAAGCACTTTGCTCAACTTGCTTATTCCCGAAGCACATGTGCGCACGGCACAAATATCTGATGCTCATGGCACGGGTATGCACACCACCACTTTTAGCGAACTCTTTGAACTGCCCGACCATAAAGGGGCTCTGATTGATGTGCCTGGTGTGAAAGGCTTTGGCACTTTCAATATGGAGCCTGAGGAGGTGGCACACTATTTTCGCGATATATTTGCGATTTCGGCAGATTGTCGCTTTAATAACTGCACCCATACGCACGAACCTGGATGCGCAGTGTTGCAAGCGCTCGAGGAACACCAGTTGGCACCCTCGCGCTATGCCTCGTATCTATCGATGATGGACGATAAGGAAGAAGGAAAATATCGCGCGGCTTATTAAAACCTTGCCGCATACCCATCCTTTAGACTGAAAGTACCCGTCTTTTAGTCTTACCTCCTCTAAAATCACAGTCTTTTAGAACCATCCTTCAACGAAATTCCCCAACCCCAAAACCTTTTAAGCCTTATGACTGTAATTATTATTCTTGCCGTGTTTGCCCTGATATTGGGCTTACTCGAAGTTTTTGTGCTTCCTGGCTTTGGCTGGGCAGGCATTGGTTCTATCGCTTGTGCAATTGTCGATGCATATCTCATCTACGCAGAATATGGCGTGGCGTGGGCTTGTGCCGCCGTGGTTATAGCACTTGTGATACTTGGTATTATGCTTTATGCGGTAGCACACTCGCACACCTTCGACCGCATGAGTTTGCACACGGCTATCGACTCTACAAATGCTACGCCCGAGCAACTTTCTATCAGTGTGGGCGATGAAGGACGTGCCTTAACTCGCCTTGCTCTTGTGGGTAATGCCGATTTTAGTGGCAAACAAGTGGAGGTAAAATCAGCTGGAAGCTTTATCAATCCGGGTACTCGTATTCGTGTAACTCATGTGAATGAGGCTACAATTACTGTAGAAGCCATCTCTGATGCACAATAACTTAACACACTAAATAAAATAGAACGCGATGAAATTTAAACATATACTCTCTCTCTTGCTTTTGGCTCTGGGGGTAACTTCGGCTCATGCCACATTCCCTGTGCGCCGCACAATTGTGCATCAACAACCCAATGGCACATCGGTTACGATAAATGCACTTGGCAATGGACGCTATACGCTCTACACGACAACCAATGGCGTGGCTGTGTTGCCTGGTGCAGATGGACATTTTTACTACGCCCGTCGCAATGGCAAGGTGTTGGTTCCCTCTAATTTATTGGTAGATGGAAAACTTCAAGCTACTACGGCTCGCATGCCTCAAGAGCTTGTGAGTGCTACTGAGGCTGAGGAGATTATGGAGGAGGCTTGTCCGCAACAACCTTTGTTGCGCCTCAATAACGAGGGCATGCACACACAGTCGCTCACCACTTCGACCGAAGATGGTTTAGGCAAATATGGCGTTTCTGCCCAAGGTGCTGTGCAGAGCATTGGCAAACCCGTATTGCCCGTAGTGATGGTAAACTTTGCCGACTGCAAATTTCGCGAAGACCATGATATCAAGAAAATTTCGCGTTTCTTTAACGAAAGTGGCTATAACGACGAAAAAGGCTCAAAAGGTTCGGTGCGCGACTACTTTATTGCACAAAGCGACAGCATGTTTATTCCACAGTTTGAGGTAGTGGCACATGTTACATTGCCTAATGGATATGCCTACTACGGCAAGGATAGCCAAAGCGGTACAACCGATCCCAATGGTGTAACATTCGTAAAGGATGTATTGGCTGAGGCAGAAAAACAAGTGGATTTTTCAAAATATTGCTTGGAGGGTACAAACAAGGTGCCTATGGTAGCATTGATGTTTGCAGGTCCAGGTCAGCAATCATCGTTCGAGGATGGAAATTCTGACTATCTTTGGGCTAAATTTCAGCAATCTTCGTTCAGTGTGAACGATAAGAAGGTAACCATTGGTTCATATTTTATGGGCAATGAATTATTGCAACAGTATGGGTCAAGTCCTAACGATGTTAAAGGTGCTGAGTTAGATGGTGTGGGTTTGTTCTGCCACGAGTTTGGTCATGCCTTGGGCTTGCCCGACTTCTATAACACATCAAAAGGTTCTTTCCGCACAATGGGATATTGGGACATCATGGACTACGGACAATATTATTATGATGGTTATCGCCCTGTAGGATATACAGCTTACGAGCGTAGTTATATGGGATGGTTGCCCGTAGAAGAGTTGGGCGATTCTGCTCAATTTGTACGTGTGTTGCCCCTTGATGGTTCTGTAAAAGACAGCGTAGGAGCACGTGCTTACGTGGTACGTAATCCCGAAAATGCAAAAGAATATTACATTTTCTCTGCCCCTCATGTAAACAAGTGGCACCCCTCGATGATGGGTGAAGGACTCTTTGTGCTCCACGTAGACTATGAACGTGCCAATTGGAATGGTAATAGCGTCAACACGAAGGAAGAACGTCAGCGTATGACCTTTGTGCCTGCCGACAATGTGAAGGAAGGCAGTGGCTCGGGTCTGAATCTTAGTATAACTGATTTGTTTAAACGCATTAGTGCAGACCTATTCCCCTTGCAAAACGACTCCGTTCAAATTAACTCGTTGACAGACGATACGACCCCTGCCACTGTGCTCAACACGGGGTCTACGGGCAAACTTTCACGTCCTATCTACAACATTGAACGTCAGTCTAATGGCAGTGTAACTTTCAGTTATCTTGATGCTACGCTCACGGGCATCAGTCAAACACTGACTCCTGCACACTCTTCTGTCGCTAACACCACAATCTACGACATGCAAGGTCGTCGCATCCCCTCATTGCAGCAAGCCGCTCCTGGCATTTATATTGTGGGTGGACGCAAGGTGTTGAAAAGGTAAGAATTTTATAGCTGGTGAGAGTGATAGGGCAAATGATAGAAATGCAACAATAAAAAACTTTATCATGCTCCATATTGAAGAAAAATATATCAATCCGCAAACCGACTTTGGGTTTAAGCGTTTGTTCGGTTCGGAGTTTAACAAGGAAATCTTAATCAGTTTTCTCAATGCTTTGTTAGCAGGAGAGCAAAATGTGAAAGATGTTACCTATTTAAATTCTGAGCAGCTTGGTGATCGTATGGATTCACGTCGAGCCATCTTCGATGTGTATTGTGAAAACGATAAAGGTGAAAAGTTTATTGTTGAAATGCAGAATGCCTATCAGGAATTCTTCAAAGATCGTACAGTATTCTATTCCACCTATCCCATACGCGAACAAGCAAAAAAAGGTGATTGGGATTATCATTTAGATAGCGTTTACACCATCGGTCTACTCAACTTTATTTTCGAAGATAAAGAGGAAGACCGAAACACTTGGCACCATGAGGTTAAACTTATGGATGTGGTAAAAAAGCAAGTGTTCTATGATAAACTTACTTTCATATACGTTGAAATCCCTAAATTCAACAAGCAGCCCAACGAACTTGTCACCATGTTTGACAAGTGGATGTATGTGCTCAAAAATCTGTCGAACCTTATGAGCCGTCCGCCTGCTTTACAAGAACGTGTGTTTACACGACTTTTTGAACAAGCAGAAATAGCACGTTTCTCTTCGCAAGAACTCAAACTCTATGAGGATAGTGTCAATGCTTACCGCGACATTGTCAATGCCATTAAAACGGCTCAAAAAGATAGTTTTGCCGAGGGTAAGGCTGAGGGTATAGCTGAAGGCAAGGCGCAAGGTGCTGACGAACAAAAAATAAAAATGGCACAGGTGATGCTTAATGCAGGCGAATCTGTTGAAAAAATAGCGTTATACACCGGGCTCGACTTGGACGATATCAGTCAGATAAAAGCTCAAAGAAACGATTAATCAAAACACAAAATAAAAAGAATAAATGGGTCTTATCGAATTTAACAAACTCCCCATTAACACGCTCGTAGGAGCTGATTGGAAAACTTTTAAAGAACTCACAGCCGGACGTACAGTAGATGGTCCGTGGAAAGGCAAATACCGTTTAACTAAGGCGGTATGCCGTTTACTTTCGGTGCTTGCACCTTTGCAAGATCGTCGTTATAAGAAGTTGCTTGCTAACGAGCCTCTTAAAAACGACCCTGTGTTTATCCTTGGTCATTGGCGTTCAGGTACTACTTTTGTACACAACGTGCTTTCGTGCGACAAGCGTTTTGGTTATTGCACCACTTACCAAACAGTATTTCCACACCTCATGATGTTTGGACAACCATTCTTTAAAAAGAACATGTCGTGGCTTATGCCCGACAAGCGTCCTACCGACAACATGGAGTTGGCTGTTGACCTTCCACAGGAAGAAGAATTTGCCATCTCAAACATGTGTCCCTACACCTTCTACAACTTTTGGTTCTTTCCTAAGTATATGCAGGAGTACTGCGATAAGTACCTTATTTTTAAGGATATCACAAAGCCTGAACTCGATGTGTGGGAAGAAACCTTCCGTAAACTCATCAAGATTTCGCTTTGGAACACAGGTGGCGAACAATTCCTTTCAAAGAATCCTCCTCACACAGGTCGTGTAAAGGAATTGGTAAAGATGTTCCCCAATGCCAAGTTCATCTATTTGATGCGTAATCCTTACACGGTGTTCGAGAGCACGCGTTCATTCTTCACCAATACCATTCAGCCCCTCAAACTCGAGGAGTTCAGCGATGAGGCTATCGAAGAAAATATCTTGATTACTTATCGCAAACTTCACGACCAATATGAGGCAGACAAGCACCTTATCCCCGAAGGAAACTTGATTGAGGTGAAGTTCGAAGATTTTGAAGCCGATGCGCTTGGTATGACCGAAAAAATCTATCGCACCCTTTCTCTCCCTGGTTGGGAAAATGCAAAAACTGCTATTGCCCAATACGTAGGTTCTAAGAAAGGATATAAAAAGAACAAATATCAATACGCTGAACGCACCAAACAACTCGTTGAAGAGAATTGGGGCGACGTATTGGAACAGTGGGGTTACAAACTTTAAATGATAAGTAGGTATTCAAAATAATTTCGAGCACCTACTTAAAAGGGTTAAGGGGAAGTGGCATACGGACAAAAACCGCTGACACTTTTACTTAACCCTTTTAATCCTTATATTACAAAATGCCAGCACGACTGCTTTGGGTGGACGATGAGATAGATATGCTCCGTGCCCACATAATGTTTCTTGAAAAAAAAGACTATGAGGTGGTAACTGCCACCAATGGTCCTGATGCCATCGACCTTTGTCGCGAACAAAGTTTCGATCTTGTGTTGCTTGACGAAAACATGCCCGGACTTTCTGGACTTGAAACCCTCATGCGGCTTAAAGATATCGTGCCCAATGTGCCTGTGGTAATGGTTACAAAAAATGAGGAAGAGGATATTATGGATCAAGCCATTGGTTCGAAAATTGCCGACTACCTGATTAAACCTGTCAACCCCAAGCAAATCTTGCTTACCCTAAAAAAGAATATCCACCAACGCGAAATTGTGCAAGAGGTGACACAAACGGGCTATAGGCAAGACTTCTCGCGCATAGGCATGCAACTTAGCGAAAATCTTACTGCCGACGAGTGGAAAGAACTTTACAAGCGTTTGGTATATTGGGAACTCGAATTGTCTGAGGCTGACAGTGCTATGGACGATATGTTGCGTATGCAAAAAGAAGAGGCAAACCTCACATTTGCCAAATTTGTGCGTCGCAATTACGAACAATGGATAAAAAATGCCGATGACCGTCCACTGATGAGTCCTGACATTTTTAAGCGTTGCGTATTTCCGCGTTTATCGCAGGGGCGCAAAGTATTCTTGTTAGTACTCGACAACTTTCGTTTCGATCAATGGCGTGTGCTTTCGCAAGAGCTTTCTGACGATTTCGATATCGACGAAGACCTTTATTACACTATTCTGCCCACTGCCACTCAGTATGCACGAAATGCCATATTTGCAGGTCTCATGCCCTTGCAAATCAAGCAAATGTATCCCGACCTTTGGGTTGATGAGGAAGAAGACGAAGGAAAAAACCTTAACGAAGAAGCACTCATACGTCATCAGTTGCAGCGATTCCGTCGTCGCGAAGAGTTTACTTATCACAAACTCAACGACTCTACCGCTGTTGATCATCTCCTTGGTCAAATGCAACAATTTGCAGCAACTCCGCTCAACGTGTTAGTCATCAATTTTATCGACATATTGAGTCATGCTCGCACCGAAAGTCGCATGGTTCGTGAACTTGCAGGCAATGAGTCTGCATATCGAAGCATCACATTATCGTGGTTTAGGCATACTCCTATTCGCGATCTCTTTCATCGTCTTGCCGAACTCGACTACGACATACTGATAACTACCGACCATGGCAGTATTCGTGTAGACCAACCCTCAAAGGTTGTGGGCGACCGCAACGTAAATACCAACTTGCGCTATAAACTTGGGCGTAACCTTACGTACAATGCCAAGGAAGTCTATGAGGTGCGCTCACCCAAGGATATTATGTTGCCACAACCCAACCTTAGCACATCCTATATTTTTGTCACAGGTACGCGCTTCTTTGCCTACCCCAACAACTATAACTATTACGTGCAATATTACAAAGACACCTTCCAACATGGTGGTATCTCGATGGAAGAGATGCTTGTACCATTGGTTACATTGCACCCCAAGAGCAAACGATAATTTTTTCAAAAAAAACATCGTGTAACAGCCTTAGGCACACAATGTGCTTTATATAATTGCAAAAAAATAAAATAAAAAAATGGACAAGACTTTATCAACGCAAAAGCGCAAACGCGACATATATCGCGTAACAGTGTGGGGAAGCGTGGTAAACTTCATACTTCTCCTTTTTAAATTCATAGCAGGTATTGTAGGAGGTAGTGCTGCCATGGTGGCAGATGCTGTGCATTCTTTGTCAGACTTTATAACCGATGTCGTAGTACTGCTTTTTGTGCGCATATCGGGCAAACCGTGTGACGAAGATCACGACTATGGACATGGCAAATATGAAACTCTCGCCTCGGTGTTTATTGGTGTCATGCTTTTTTGTGTAGGCATAGGCATATTATGGTCGGGCGCAAGCAAAATTATTGCCGTATGTCGTGGCGAAATACTTAGTCAGCCAGGCGTCATAGCCTTGGTAGCAGCCATTGTTTCGATTGTATCGAAAGAGCTAATCTATCAATGGACAGCACGTGTAGGTCGTCGTGTACAGTCTACAGCGGTTGTGGCCAATGCATGGCATCATCGTAGCGATGCCCTCTCAAGTATAGGCACTGCCATTGGTATTGGTGGGGCTATATTGTTAGGTCCTTCATGGCGTGTGCTCGACCCTATTGCTGCCGTAATTGTCAGTGTCTTCATCATCAAGGTGTCTGTGCAACTCTTTATTCCAAGCATTCAAGAACTGCTTGAAAAATCATTACCCGAGGACGAAGAAAACTTCATCAAAGACATAATTCTCGAAGAACCCGGAGTTACCGACCCTCATAACTTGCGTACACGTCGCATCGGTACGAATCGTGCCATTGATGTACATTTTCGCATGGACCCTGACACTCCCTTACGCATGGCACATCTTGCCACACGTCACATCGAAAATAAGCTGCGTGCTCACTTTGGTCCACAAACCTTTATCAATACGCATGTGGAACCTACAAAATAGCATAAGAAAAAAATAAATTTGGGATTTAGAAAAAAGACGAAATGTATTTTCTCTAAATCCCAAATTTGTTATTACAGACTATGATGCTTCAAAAAATCCACAATGCCTGCGGGGGGACGTTTGTTCAACAACTCGTGTTTCATCCAATCCATGTAGGGTGCCACGTGTTCAAAGAATTGGTGGTAACCCTTACACAAATAGTTTAAACCAGGTTCGCCATCAGCGGTATGGGCAAAACGGTTCTTGGGGCATTCACCATTACAAGCAAACAGATAGTTGCACTCACGACATTGTCGGGGCAGTGCATTACGTTTCGCTTGACCAAAAGCCTTCTGTCGGGGCGAATACATCATGTCAATGAGCGATGAAGTGTGTATATTGCCCAATTTATATTCAGGAAATACAAAGTGGTCGCACGAGAACACATCCCCATTCCATTCTATCACTCCTGCATGTCCACAAGTGGGTGCCAAGGTGCAAATACCCGGTTGTTGTCCCATCCAGTTGGCAAGTGTTGAATCAAATATTTGAATAAAATATTCGCCCACATCGTTATGCACCCATTCATCGAAAATGGTGCAAAGAAAATTTCCCCATTGTTCAGGCGTCACACTAAATTCCATCAAGCCCCCTGTGCCCTCTTCGTTTACTGACGCCAAAGTGCGTCCGTCCTCGTGACTCTGCAAACGTTCTACGATAGGTGTAAACTGAATGTAATGACATCCAATTTCTTTAAAGAAGTGATAAAAGTCCAATGGATAGTCAGCATTAAAGTCGTTTACCACAGCCAATGCGTTCCATTCCACCCCATGCTTATTCAGCAACCGAATGCCACGCATCACCTGCTGAAACGAAGGTCTTCCGCCCTTATTACGTCGATATTCATCGTGAAACTCTTGCGGACCATCAATACTCACACCCACTAACCAATTTTCGCGACGAAAAAACTCACACCATTCATCGGTGAGCAAGGTACCATTTGTTTGAATGCAATTATCAATAGTGTGTCCATTTGCATGCTTCTTTTGCAATTCCACCACGCGTTTATAAAACGACAGCGGACGCATCAGCGTTTCGCCCCCATGCCATGTAAACAGCACCTGCGGCATGGTTTGCGCAGCAATATAGTCGTGAATAAACTTTTCGAGCAATTCATCGCTCATAACCTCTTGTGGCGAGTCGGCATATAGCTTAGATTTTTCTAAGTAATAGCAATATTTGCATGCCAAGTTACAGCGCGAGCCTGCAGGCTTAACAAGCAGATAAAGTGGAGACGAGAAAGGAAATATATCCATTTTTATTTTATTCAGGAAAAAAGGAAAAGTGAATTTTTGTAAGTATCGGAAATAGCCTAAAACAAAATTACATTTCAAGCCCAATCCCCATACTGCCTACAAAATTAGCATTAAAACTTGATATGCAGTGAATGCAAAAACCACATATTTACACCCCACATAGCGTCCGAGCCAATATAATTCGTAATTTTGTGCGCATAAAACATAAATATTCACTATGCGACTGATAAAAATGACGGGCGGTTTGGGCAATCAAATGTTCATCTATGCCTTATACATAAGCATGAAGCAGCGCGGTCTTAATGCCTGCATCGACCTTTCCGACATGATGCACTACCATGTGCACCACGGTTACGAGATGCACCGTGTGTTTGGTTTGCCTCGCACCGAGTTAGTTTTGAACCAAGGATTCAAAAAAGTAATAGAATTTCTTTTTTTCAAAACCATCATAGAGCGTAAGCAGGGTGGGCGCCTCGAGCCTTATTTTGGCAAACATCTTTGGCCATTGGTCTATTACAAAGGCTTCTATCAAAACGAGCGCTATTTTGCCGATTGCAAAGACGAGGTGCGCCGACTTTTCACCTTTAACATGGCTGAGGCAAACGAACAATCAGTGCAAATGGCTGCGCAAATCGAAAACGACCCTTGTGCGGTTTCGCTCCATGTGCGTCGTGGCGACTACCTATTGCCCAAGCACTTCAAGCACTCAGGTTGTGTATGTACGCTCAACTATTACCGCCGTGCCATAGCCGAGGTACTTAAGCGCATGCCCAATGCCCGATTCTACGTATTTTCAGACGGTATGGATTGGGTAAAAGAAAACCTTGAACTACCCACCCACACTGTTTATGTAACCCACAATACGGGCTCAGATAGTTGGCAAGACATGATGCTCATGTCCCACTGCCGTCACAACGTAATTTGCAACTCCACCTTCAGTTGGTGGGGCGCATGGCTCAATGCCCATAGCGATAAACAAGTATTCTGTCCCGACCATTGGACAGCCGACGATCCTGCCTTTGCATTTGTACCTAACGATTGGGTACAAATAAGTGTGAAGTAAGCACGCTACACACCAAGAGTCCAGCCCTCTTAATTTTTTTTCCTCAAATGAAACATGCCTTTCTCGTCATAGCCCACAACGAGCCTCAAGTGCTCATGGCCCTGTTGCGTCAACTCGATGCCACAGACTTTGATGTATACCTACACATCGATGCCAAGTCCCCCGACATGCAAAGGCAGTTTGCAGCCTACACCCCACATCACGGTGGCTATTACCTTTTGCCCCAACACCTCGACGTGCGTTGGGGCGACATAGCACAAGTAGAGGTAGAAATGCTTCTGTTTAAGGAAGCTGCACAACACGGTCCCTACGCCTACTACCACCTACTCTCAGGGGTCGACTTATTGCTAAAAACGCCCCAACAACTGCGCCAAATATTCAGCCAACATCCCCACAAAGAGTATGTAAGCTATTGGCACACCCCCAACCATCAGCGCGACCTACACCGCAAAGTCAGTCGTTATTATCTCTTTACGCAACATCTCAAGGACAAGGGCACACTCATCCATGCCCTAACCTCCCCCTTGCGCAATGGTTTCCTACTTTTGCAAAAACTTACAGCCTATAAGCGTTCCACCCCTCTAGGCATCACCTTTGCCAAAGGCAGCAACTGGGTAAGCATCACGCATGCTTTCTGTCAATACCTATTGCAGCACGAGCCTCAGCTTCACCCTCGCTTAGCCCATACGCTCTGTCCCGACGAGATATTTGTGCAAACCTTGCTCACCTCTTCACCCTTCAGTGACAACGTCTTCGATGCACTGTCGTCCGACACCGAAACATCGAGTCTGCGCAAAATAGATTGGCAACGAGGCTCGCCTTATGAGTGGACCTCTGCCGACCTTCCCGAACTACTCCATAGTCCGTCAGTCTTTGCCCGTAAATTCTCGTCCAAACACATGCAAGTGGTCGATGCCATAGTGCGTCACACGTGTTCCCAATAGTTCCTCTTATTCAGCACACCTATGTCCTCAATCCCATCCAGCCCTATATCTCCCCTCCGCAAGGTAGCAAATGCGTTGCGCAACCTCTTCTGCCCACGCCGTGTGCATGTTGAATCCTCATTCAGCACATTACACGCATTCATCGCTACATTGCCCGAGCAGTTTGCTTCGCCCCATAACGGTCATACCATCTATAAAGGTCGCAACGAGTTGCGCGAGTTCACGACTCCCCAAGGCACCGTAGTCGTAAAGTCCTTCTGCGTGCCCAATCTCGTGAATCGCATAGCCTATGGATTTTTGCGAGCTTCAAAGGCCGAACGATCATGTCGTTACGCAGCCCTGTTACGCAGCAAGGGCATAGGCAGTCCTGCCCCTGTGGGATGGTGCTCAATGCGTCGTGGTCTGCTCTTCACCCAGAGCTATTATGCCTCACTACGTAGCACCTTGCCCTACACCTATATCGACCTCATTAAAGGCAATATTCCATCCACCGAAGCTCCCGACTATTTGCGTGCCGTAGGTCGCATCGCAGGTCAACTACACAACGCAGGCATCATACATCGTGACTTCTCACGTGGCAACCTCCTTCTCGGACGTGATGCCGAAGGACACATACAAGTAGAGCTCGTCGATTTAAATCGCCTACGTTTTCACACCATCAGTCCCGACGAAGGATTAAAAAACTTCGAGCGTCTTCCTGCCACCTCACAAATGCGTCGCTACATGGCAGAGGGCTATGCCCACGAGCGCAACCTCGACCTCGACTATTGTCTCACCCATTGGCCCCACACCGAAGAAATGGATAGTGCTGAGGCGCAAGGACGTTTGTGATCGCGAAAATAAAAAAGTCTTTAGATTATTCGACGAATCCCCCTTATCACCATGATATAGTGCCCAATACCCCCATATAAAATATGCTCAAAAAAATATTCAGTGCACTCTGTGCATTACCACATACATTGCGTCGCACGCCTCACCCCAAACTCATCATGACCTTGTTGGTTAAAAACGAGGAACAACTTTTAGCGCACAACTTAGAGTTTCACCATGCCATGGGCGTCGACGGATTCATTATCACCGATAACAACTCCACCGACACCACGCCTCAAATCATAGAGCGTTATCGTCAGCGCGGATGGGTGTTACAAGTCATCAACGAAACTGCCACCGACTATAGTCAAAAGCAGTGGGTAGACCGCATGGTCATGCTTGCCAAGAATCGTTATGGTGCAGATTGGGTAATCAATGCCGATGCCGACGAGTTTTGGTACGTCCCCAATCACGATTTAAAGGCAGAGCTTGCCACCACCCATGCCAACGTGTTGCAATGTGCCATACGCATTGTTTTGCCCCAAGAAGGCCTCCCCTGGACAGAATGGCGCAGCAGTGTACGCAGTGTGCCCAGTCTGCAAGCCTACGACCTCTCTATTTACTCCATTTTCACCCCTCAAAGAGAGAAGGTGTTACATCGCACCGATGGCTACTTGCAAATTTCTATGGGCAACCACAAAGTTAAAATGTTGCCTCAGCACACCCTGCGCAGCAATATTGTGATATACCATTACAGCATTCGCGACCGAGCCCATTTCTTGGCAAAGATGATAAATGGAGGACAGCAACTCGAACAGCGCAAGAGCAAACATGGAGGTCGTCATTGGCGTTATTTCTATGCCCTTTACAAGCAAGGACTTCTTGAGGCAGAATACGACCGTGTAGTGGGCACCCACGTTTTGCCCCAACTACGTGCCGCCGGCTATGTCGTAACCGACAACCCCGTGCCCGACTTCCTCAAGAACCTCCATGAAAGCGATGGCAAAAACTCATAGCATGATTTTTTGCACCCCAAGTTGTATATTGGGGTGCAAGATTCACCTTGGGGTAGGGTGTTCAAAATCCATGATTTTTTCTGCATGGTTTTGATGTTATTTTAATTTTGTAAATGATTGATATTCAACAAGAATCGTAATATACAAAACTCTAATTACGTGTCGTTATAATGGGTTACCCCGTTAGGTAGGGTGTTCAAAATCCATGATATTTTTGCATGGTTTTGATAAAAAAATGATGCCGTAAATAATTGATATTCAACAATAATAAACGCATAAAATGCCTCAATTCGTGTATTATTTTAATGAATCACCCCATTAGGGGTAACCCATTAAAATAACACACGAATTGAGGCGTTTCCTGCGTTTATTATTGTTGAATATCAGACCTATAGGTCAAATTGCAGGATGATATAGTCTCTCATCGCTGATAAACACAGGTGATTCCAAAGGTTGAAAGCTTTCAGATGCCAAATCAACGTTTTCAATCTCTCAATAGGTCAAATTGCAGGATAGCATATAGCGCGAAGCCTTATATACACTACATTTACAAGCATTTGAAAATAATAAGAAATCATTCAAATGCACAAAAGTAAATGTCCTGTATGTGGCTCCGCGCAAACAGTAAAGAACGGTAAGCGTAAAGGAGTTCAAACATACAAATGCCAAGCTTGCGGTTATCAGTTCCGTAACTCCACGATTCCCTCAAATGGTGAGATATGGATTTTGTACATGGAAGGCAAACAAACCATTTCTGAACTCTCGCATCGCTTTGGTGTAAGCGAATCAACGATCAAGCGTCGACTGAAAGATATCAGCAAAAGTTGGGAACAACCAACCATTGAAGGCAGTGGCTATGTACATATGGACGCGACTTATTGGGGGCGTAGCTGGGGAGTTTTGCTGGCATTAGACGAGCATAGCGGATTTCCCCTCTATCTTGCCTTTATCGAGAATGATACGGCAAGTGACTATGAGGCAGCGATAAGAAGTATAGAGGAACGTGGCTATACAATCTCTGGTATTATTATAGACGGAAAGAAAGGCCTTTTTGCCCTCTTCTCTGACTATCGGATACAAATGTGCCAGTTTCACATGAAGCAGATAATCAGACGCTATCTCACACAGAATCTGAGGCTTAAAGCAGCGCGAGAACTTAAGGATCTATTGGACACGTTGACCATTTCCTCCGGAAGGGACTTCAAGGCCAATTATGGCCAGTGGAAAGAAAAATGGAAAGACACGCTTGCAAAGCGCTCTCTGCTGAAATGTGGAAAAAGAAGCTACACCCACAAGCGCTTGCGTTCTGCGATGCACAGCTTGGATTTCTATATGCCATACCTCTTCACGTTTCAACAAGAAGGTTGTGAAGGTATGCCCAATACGAACAACAAGATAGAGGGAACTTTTACCAATCTGAAGAAAAGACTGAACGTACACAGCGGTATGACAGAGATGAGTCGCAAGCGACTCATTAGTGGGTTTTTCTTGGCATTGGCAGCAACTCATGGCATAAAAAAGCAGGACCCCCTCAAGTGAAGAATCCTGCTGATGGCTTATGCCTTTCATTGTGCGCGGCCCTATTCCTCATGGAGTTGCACCCCTGCAGAGCTTCACTACGCTTCAGACCGCATTGCAAAGATAGCGACAACATGGAATAGGGACGCATTGGAGAGGCAGATTTTCATCCTGCAATTTGACCTATAGAGAAAAAGTAGGTTTCAAAAATCCTGCAATTTGACCTATACGCCGAATATCAGCCATTTACAATATTAAAATATCATCAAATATCGTGCGGAAAAATATCACAAATTTTGAACACCCTACCTAATGGGGTAATCCCTTAAGTATTAAGTATTACAAACTTTTGGAGTGTCTACGTGCCATCTATCGACGACAAGAATCCGACAGAATATTTTTGATATTTTTCACCCTACGTGTGCGAACCTTATTTCTTTTTAAAAACTAACCAGGGGACGATGCCTTTGCCTTTATGGGGTTTGTCTTTTTTAGCGAGGTCGCCAATGTGGTGTGCTTTGCCATCGGCAGAACGATAAAAGCAATAGTCGGTTCCACCTGTGATGTAGATGGCATCGGTGAAGCCATATTCGCGTAGAGCATCGGCAAATGCCCAAAGAGCCTCTTTATTGTGAGTTTCAATGTAGTAGAGCTTATTGCTAATGCGACCGATGGCTCTGCGCTCTACCTTGCCGTGTAAATAGAACTTAGAGGGTAACACGCCGTTAGAGACAAGTATGAATTGACGGAAAAAGCTTCCTCCATGTTCTATGCAGTAGTCTTTTACTTTTTCGTCTCGTGCCACACCTATCACGATATTGTTGTTTGCCATGGCGCAATATCCAAGTCTGCTTACATCCGAACTTAGTTCTTTGCCCTGCACCACAAGGCTGCCAATGTAATGGTTCTCTTGTGGGTCGTAGCTTGTGAAATCGCTGCAACGGCTGTAAAGATATACGTCCTGCTGCGTTGTATCGGGCTGTGTGAATGAGATTTCGGCTTTAAGTCCGCACAGTTCGTAGAGGTTCATACCCACACCCAATATAGAATCGCTCGTCATAATGACCTCGGGTTTTACAATGGGGGAGGACTTTTGTAGTTGTAGTTTGGCAATGTTCTCTGCCGATTTCACTGAAACGGGCACACCTATGTTGATGTAGGTGCGATAATATTTATATCCTAAGGCTAAGACGATGAGCGTAATGAGGAATATGAGCGCAGTGACTGCAATGCTCAGCCCCCTTTTTCGGCTTGTAGGGGCAATGCTTAGCATTGTGGAGCTTTCAACGCTATTGCTATCGTTTTCGATTGTCATTACGGGTACTTCGCCCTCTTGCTGATTGGTAATGTCCTCAGGCTTTTCATCGATGATAATGATGGGCTTCTCGTTTATATTGTCTTGTATTTTGTTCATAGTGTGATGCTATTAAAAAGCGTTTTTATTTTTTCTTTTTTTCTCGGTCGGCTCCTGTAGCAGTAATATTTTTTTCGTGCTCGAGTTTGGTTTCTTGTTCAATTTGTTCTTTTAAGTCTTTCAGCGCGTCTTTCGATGCTTTGAGCTTAAATTCTACGTTGAGTCGTGAACCCGAAAGTAGTAGTTCTTGTGAGCTAATATTGATGACGTAGATGTATTTTTTGTTTACAATAAGGCTTTTGCCAACTCTCACAAAGGAATTGGTTTTTAAATGCAAAAAGGCTTCCTCAAAGAATTTGAGTTTAAACGTCATTGTATGTGGTTTGCCATTGAATAGATACATGTCAGAGTAGTTTCCGTCTGCTTGAATAAAAACAATATCGTCGGTTTGCACTCTGACGAGTTCAATGGAGGTAGAGATATTAAGCCATTCCATCTGTTACGTGTTTTTTTTAGAGTTATTTAGAGCAGTAAGACCAAAGCAAAAGTTGTTTGCGTTCGCTCTTAATAAGGTTTTCGAGATAATTCATGCCCTTTGACGACACTGTGACACAACCTTGGCAACTGCGTGCGTGCAAAGGTATATGTTTTTTTGAACAAAACATATCTACCCATGTAGATTTATGTATCAAGATTCCACGACAATAGGCGGTTTGATTGTCAATGTCGAGTCCTCTTAGTCTATAACTGTGCACTGATTTAGTACCATGCTCTTTGGTTACTTTAAATCTGCCGAGCGTTGAACAGTTGCTGCCAGGTTTATTGCTAAATACGGGTTTCTCGGCAGTGCTTCCCATGCCTGGTCCGTGCATTACGTAGGTTACAGCCACTACTTTATTTTCATTGAACGACCATACAAAGAGTCGGGGAGTGCCGCTTGGGATGCTATAGTCTACAAAAAGGCAGTAGTTGCGACTAAGGTCGTGGCGCTTTATAAACTTCATAGCGGCATTTGCTCTTTTTTCAACATTCTCATAATGACGGTTGTCGGTAGATTCGGGGAGTAGCGCTCTGCAGCTTTTGTATACCTTAAAACCGCCTAATAACAACATGCAAACGAGGATTGCAGTAAGTGTGATAGTTACTTTTTTCTTCATAATGTGCTTTTTTTTGTTTGCAAAGATTGTGCAAACCGAACGCAATCAAGCTTGCTTGAATTGCTGAGGTGCAGCCAATCTTATTGCAAAGATATGGGGTTGTTGCATCTTTGCGAAAGATAAAAAAGCGCATTGTATAAAGTGTGGGGTATATTGTATATCTTTAGAATTGGTTTTTGTAAATGGCGTGGGTTTTAGGGCGTGGGGCGTATTTTAAAATCCGCAACACCCTATTATGGGGCATTGCGGATTATGCTTTCCTTAATTCTGGCGCACCTTGCCCAACATGCGTTGTAGGCGCTGCAAGAGTTTGGGGTTCTTTTTGGAGATATCAGTTTGCTCGTATTCAGACTTGCTGAGATCGAAGAGTTGAGGGGTGGGGCGATAGCCTGTTTCGATCTTGGGCCCCCATGGAATCATCGGACCACCCTCAGAGGGAGAGATGTATTTGTAGTTTTGTGTGCGCAGTGTAAGACTACGGTTCGATGCCATGCTCACGGCATAGTCGCGTGGGGTGTTGTTTTGTCCTAACCAAGTAGAAAGATGGTTTTGGCTGTCGGGTGCATCTCCATCATGAAGTTTGCTGCCAACTAAAGCCGAGAGTGTGGCAGGGATGTCGATGAGCGAACCTAAGGCATTTGAGGTTTTGCCTTGGGCTGCACCCTTGGGCCAATACACGATAAAGGGCACAGCAGAACCTGCTTCGTAGGCACTGTATTTCCCTCCACGGAAAGGTCCACCCGGACGGTGTGTGCCACAGAGTTCAACGGCTTGGTCTACATAGCCATCGTCGAGCACAGGACCATTGTCGCTGGTAATGATAAGCAGCGTGTTTTGGTCGAGTCCGCGTTGGCGCAAGGCTTCGGTAATTTGTTTTACACTCCAATCGAACTGTAAGATGGCTTCGCCACGAAGTCCCATAGAACTTTTACCACGGAAGCGTTCGTGGGGCATACGAGGCACATGAACATCGTTGGTGCAAAGGTACATAAAGAAGGGTTGTGCGCGGTGTGAATCGATAAAACCAATGGCGTGTGACACAATGCTATCGGCTATATTCTCGTCTTTCCAAAGGGCGGTGCCTCCTCCTTTCATATAACCAATGCGCGATATGCCATTCACAATGCTTTGATCGTGTCCGTGACTGGGCTTGAGTTTGGTAAGGAGTTCGGGGTTTTGTTTACCTGTAGGTTCACCTTCAAAGTTTTGGCGATAGCTCACACTAATGGGTGCTGAGGCATCGTAGTGTGCAACACGACCATTTTCTATGTATACGCAAGGCACACGGTCGGCTGTGGCAGCCATTATGTAGTGGTAGTCAAACCCTAAATTATTAGGTGTTTGGTCGATCACCCCATTCCAATCTTGTTCGGCAGTACGGCTTCCTAAACCTAAGTGCCATTTACCAATAGCTGCGGTAGCATATCCTGCTTGGTGCATGAGGTCGGCTACGGTGGTTTGTGTAGGTTTGATAATCATGCCCGCATTGCCTGCTGCTACATCGGTTCCTGGGCGACGGAATGGGTATTCGCCTGTGAGCAAGGCGTAGCGCGAGGGGGTAGAGGTAGAGGCACAGGCATGCATATTGGTAAAACGTATGCCGTTCGCTGCAATGCTATCTACAGCTGGCGTGCTTATGCGGTCGGCACCATAGCAAGACAGGTCGCCATATCCCAAATCATCGGCTACCAATACAATGATATTGGGCTTTTGGTGTTGGGCGACGGCTGCAAGGGGGAGTATGGATAGCAGGGGAATAAGTTGTGATTTCATTTTCTATGTGTGATTTGGGGGCTTTCTGCTGCAAATATATAAATAAAAAAGAATACCTACTTATCAACCGCACCCTTAATTCATAATAACTAATAAGCCACCTTGATTTTCGCTATAGCCCACGTTGCGATAACGATAGAGGCGACGTCCTTTTTCGCCTTGTTTAATGATTCCCCCATTTGTGAGGTCGTACACACGGTGACAACGGCTGCAAGTTAGTTCTTCTTGGGCATTGAGCGAGAGGTTGCGTGTGATAAGTGCTTGCTCATAGCAGTTAGGGCATGCCAAGTCGTATGCCACCAAGGGATATTGCATATTCATGTCGGGCTGTATGGAATGTCCCACAACAAAGCCTGCAATGCACTGTGGCATGCCGTATGCCTTAATGTCGGCAGAGAGAGGGTAGGTGGCTGTGGCACCATTGCTACCTTGAAAAAGAAAGGTATTTGTGCCTAAACGTATGGTGCAAAATTGCCCATTATTTCTTACCGCTGTATAAAGTGGCACGACACCTGTTACAGGACAGAATTTCAGGAATGCACGTTCGTGTGCATACAAGTCATTGTCTGAGTCGGTAGAACAACTCAGCAAGGACGTGAGAATAAGAAACAGAATGGGGAAAAGGGCTTTCATTGGGGAGTTGGGGGAAGAAGTTGAGGGAGTTAGAAGGGAAATTAGAGTTAGAAGAAGTTAGAGGGAGTTAGAAGGGAAGTTAGAGGAAGTTAGAGGAAGGTGGGGGAGGAAATTAGAAGAAAAAGGAAGTTATCATTCCATTTGAGAATTCAGAGGAATAGGCGTCCTTCGTCTAACTCCTTCTAACTTCTAAAACAAAGTGATAACTTCCTCTAACTTCCTTTCTTAAATAACTCCCTTACTCCTTAATTCGAATCACCAAATTAGAGATGATAGCTGCTAAACCACCTGTAGTAATACCCGAAGAGAAAATGCTTTTAATGGTTTCGGGTAATTGGTTAAGAATTTCAGGCACTAATTCTACGCTCAAACCGAGTGAGAAACTAATTGCCATAACCAAAGTAGCTTTGCGGTTTATGGTTTGCGAAGCAATGATGCGTATGCCTGCTGCGGCTACTGTGCCAAACATAAGCAAGGTAGCACCACCCAATACTGGCTGAGGCATGAGCGAGAATATGATGCCTACTGCAGGGAATATGCCAAGCAACACAAGCATGCCGGCAATAAAATAGCCTACATAACGGCTTGCAACACCCGTGAGCTGAATCATACCATTGTTTTGCGCAAAGATGCTATTGGGGAAAGACGAGAAGGCTAAACCTGCTAACATAGAGTTGAAACCATCTGCCAAAATACCACCTTCAGCACGTTTCATAAAGGTATCGCCCTCAACGGGTTGACCCGAAATCAAAGAGTTGGCAGTAATGTCGCCGTATGCTTCGATAGAGGTGATGAGGTAAACCAAACCTAAGCCAATGATCGATGAGATGTTGAAACTAAGACCATAACGGAAGGGGTTAGGATAGTTTATACCGCCATAGCTCTTTACAGCACCAAAGTCTACCATTCCGAGCCACCATGCTACGGCATAGCCCACGACCAAGCCTATCACAATAGAGCCCATGCGCAAAAAACGATTGTTGCTGCGGTTAAAGAGCACGATAAGCACCAATACTAAGGCAGAAATACCTACGTTTTGGAAAGAACCAAAGGTGGGAGCCGACATATCGCCTCCACCACAAGCTGTGATGCCTACCTTGATGAGGCTCATGCCAATAAGGGTTACCACAATGCCACTCACCAAGGGGGTAATGACACGACGGGCATACTTGAGTATGCGACTTACGAACATCTCGACTACCGAACCTGCTACTGTGGCACCAAAAATGGCAGGAAGTCCACCTGCTAAGCCTGCAGCAATAATAGGACCAATAAAGGAGAAACTTGTGCCTTGGATGCAAAGCAATCCACAACCAATGCCGCCAATGCGACGACACTGAATGAAGGTGGCTACACCCGATACCATGAGCGACATGGAAACCAAAAAACTAGTGTCTTCTTGTCCCAAACCTAAAGCTCCGGCAATGATGAGCGGTGGGGTAACAATAGCCACGAAGATGGCAAGCAAGTGTTGTGCTGCTGCAAAGAGCGTTTCGCGCAAAGGTGGACGGTCTTCAAGACCATAAATAAGTCCAGCCTTAGCAGTTTCAGACTGTGTTTGTGCTGTATTATCTGTTGTGGCCATCTTCTTTTATTTTGATTTGGCAGTTATCGAGACTTTCAATGATAGCAAGCGATTCTACATGAATGCCCATATCGCGTAATTCATCGCCACCATGCTGAAAGGCTTTTTCGATGAGGAAACCCATACCAACGAGTTCGGCACCAGCCTTCTTTACCAAGTCTATCATACCCTTAGCAGCATTGCCATTTGCCAAGAAATCGTCGATAAAGAGCACTTTGTCGCCTTTGCAAAGGTAGTCACTGCTCACGCACACGTCGTACGAACGCTGCTTGGTGAACGAGAATACCTGAGTGGTCAACATATTCTCCATGGTGCTGGGTGTTTTCTTTTTGGCAAAAACCACGGGGAGTTCAAGCAGATAGCCCACCATAATGGCGGGGGCAATGCCACTTGCCTCAATGGTAATGACCTTGTTGATGTCGGTACGTGCAAAACGGCGTACAAACTCTACAGCCATCGACTTCATCAAGATGGGGTCCATCTGATGGTTGATAAAATTGTCAACTTTCAAAATGCCTCCTTCAAAGCATTTTCCGTCGCGAAGGATACGTTCTTTTAGGGCTTTCATTGTGTGTAAATGCTAATATGCGTTTAGTGTGCTAATTTGCTAAAAAAGGTCTTGCAGTTGAGCGTGAAAAAGTGCAAGAGACCATGTGGGGAGAATGTGGAAAATGTGCTAATGTGGTTTAGCGAATGTGCCTATGCGTTTTGCAGAATGAATATTCACAATCGCACACATAGGCACATAGGCTAATTAGCACATTAGCACATTATTTTTTGATGCGCACTTCAATGCCTTGACGACTGAGGTCTTTCACAGCCTTTTCAATGGCATCGTAGTGTTCGGGGGCAATGCCCAATTTCGGGAGATCGAGTGTGGGGAGTGCCTCGTCTGTGTGAAGATCGTTCTCAGCCACAGGACTAAGAATCATACCCACACACGAGGTGTTGTTTGTAATAGGGTCAATAAGGATAAACGCACCAGTGGGCTTGTTGTCCTTATAGGCATCGAAGAAGAGTTCCTTAGACGTTACAATTACAGCACGACCAATTTCGTTAAGTTCCAAGTGGTCGACATCGCTCTTTTCGAGTGTATTTACGTCGATTTTGTAGTCGAAGTGGTCGATACGGCAACGTGAGGTATTTGTGGTATGCTTCAGGTAGAACGACTTGTTCACATCCATAGGCTGTTCGTCCATCCACACCAACATAGCCTCGAAATGGCGACCTACGTTAGGCACATTATCGGGGTGTACAATCATCTCACCACGTGAGATATCGATTTCGTCTTCTAACTGCAAGGTTACGCACTGAGGGGGGAAGGCATAGTCTAAGTCGCCATCATAAGTCACAATGCGTTTAACGTGGCTACGTTTGCCTGAGGGCAATGCCATCACTTCGTCGCCCTTACGCACAATGCCACTAGCAATCTTTCCGCTGAAACCACGGAAATCAAGGTCAGGACGGAGCACATATTGTACGGGATAACGGAAGTCTTTAAGGTTATGGTCGTTGCCGAGGTGAACAGTTTCAAGGAATTCAAGCAATGACGGACCTTCATACCAAGGAGTGCGTTCGCTGCGACTTACCACATTGTCGCCTTCAAGGGCAGAAAGAGGAATGCAACGTACGTCGGGAATGTCGAAGGTATGGATAAATTGCTCAAAGTCCGAAACGATGTTATTAAACACCTTTTCGTCAAAGTCTACCAAGTCCATCTTGTTCACAGCAAGCACCAAGTGTTTGATGCCGAGCAATGAGCAAAGGAAGGTGTGACGGCGTGTTTGCGTAATTACACCTGTTCGAGCGTCCACAAGGATAATGGCGAGGTTCGCAGTAGAACCACCTGTAATCATATTACGTGTATATTGCTCGTGTCCCGGGCAGTCAGCAATAATAAATTTACGTTTATTGGTAGAGAAGTAGCGATAAGCCACGTCAATCGTAATGCCTTGTTCGCGTTCAGCCTTTAAGCCATCGCACAACAGAGCATAGTCTATTTGTCCAGCACCTGCATTACCTACGCGCTTAGAGTCACGTTCCAAGGCAGAGAGCTGATCTTCATAGAGTTTTTTAGAGTCAAAGAGCAAACGACCGATAAGTGTAGACTTACCATCGTCAACAGAACCTGCTGTGAGTAAACGCAGCAAATCCTTCTTTTCATCTTGGTCAAGATATTCTTCGATAGAGAGTTTGCGGCCATCAACCACCATACTCTCTTCGTTAGGATTATTTTGATTGGTTTTGTTTTCTGTCATAACAACTTAAATTTTGTGCAAAGTTAGTGCAAATTGAGCGCAATGCAAAAAGAAAACCATAGTTTTATTTTTGCATTGCCGAAATGCCGCCTAACTTGGCGAAGCAGAGTAGTGCAAATTGAGCGCAATGCAAGAAGAAAACCATAGTTTTATTTTTTGTTGTTGATAAAGGTGTGTCATAATTCATTATAACAACATAATAACAGAGGCCCCACTCCTTATCCACTTTTCTATTCTTCACCAAATAAAAGAAACGGATTGAATTTTCATTGTGTGAATATTCAATCCGTTTCTTTTAAAAAACTTCTAAAATATTTTGTGTTTTATTTTCTGCGCAAGCGACTCATCAAACCTTTCTTTTTGTTTTGTGCGCCATATCCATAACCATAGCCATATCCATAGCCCGATGATTTGTAAGGATCTTCAGGGTCTACGTCGTTAAGCACTATGCACAAGTTCTTAAAGCGATCTTCTTGGTAGAGTCTTTCGAGATTGGGCAAGATGTCACGATTTTGCATTCCTACGCGAATCACAAAGAGCGTAGTGTCAGTGACACGGGCTACCAAATTAGCATCAGCTACTGAGAACATCGGTGTGGTGTCAATAATTACGTAGTCGTAGCGTTTACGCAATTCCTCAACCAAATGGTCAAGACGGTCGCTCATTAACAACTCAGAGGGGTTAGGGGGTTGATGTCCAGCAGGAATAAAGTCTACACCTTCTACCAAACCGTCGGGACGGATAATATCATCGAGTGAACAATGATCGTCAGACAAGTAAGTCGTCAAACCAAAGGTATGACCAAAGGTGTGGCTCAATGTACCCTTACGAATATCTGCATCTACCAAAATCACGCGCTTTCCTGCCATTGCAAGAATTGCAGCCATATTACGCGACACGAAACTCTTTCCTTGTCCAGGTGTAGTAGATGTCGTCATCATCACCTGCGTGTCATGACGCATATAACCTAAACTAAAACGCAATATACGGAATGCTTCAACTACGGGCGCATCGCTTTCGATGTCCGTAATGAGCGAACGGTCGTCGTTCTTGCTATTCTTAAAGCGAGGCACTTCGCCAAGGATAGGAATGCTTGTAGCATCTTCAATATCCTTACGACCGCGTACATTCACATCGAGTTTAAAGCGAATCCAAAGAATGAATGCAGGGATAAACAAACCGATGATAAAGCCAATAAACACAATGATGAGGCTGCGCGGACTCACTTGTTTGTTGCCAATAGGTCCTTCAACCAAACGTACATTGGCTTCGTTAATAGCTTGTTGCAAAGCCACCTCCTCGCGTTTATTGAGCAAGTAAGTGTAGAGTGCTTCTTTAAGCGATTGCTGTCGCTGAATGTCCAAACCTTGCTTTTCTTGATCGGGGGCACCCGAAATGCGTCCATTTAGCATATTCTCGTTAGCTTTTGCATCGCGCAAACGCAGTTCGAGAGAGTTTACATAGCTGCGCAAAGAAGAGCTAATAGCTTGACGCATTTGAACAAGCTGACGATCCATGTCGCGAACCACATTATTGTTTTCGCTCGTGTTAGCAACCATTTGGTTGCGCTTGTTCATTTGGTCGTTATAGGCAGCAATCTGTTGGTTAAACGAAGCTTCACCCACATTCAATGCCGGAATCAAGTCATGACCATTGCCATGGTTGTGCAAATAGTCGTCCAAGTAGCGAGCCACGTTGAGTTGTGTCTCAGCCTGCAAACTTTGTTGACGAGCAGTTTGTGTTTCAGTGAGTACAGCTTGCGATGTTTTGTCGAAATCAACCAATTGGTTGCGTTTCTTAAACGAAGCCAACTGACTTTCTACGCTACTCAGTTCGCGACCAATAATTTGAATACGTTCATCGATAAACTTCGCCGTATTCAGTGCCACGCGGTTTTTGTTTTCTACAACGTCCTCTTTGTAAGTGTTGTAGAGTGTATTCAAAATATCGTCGGCACGATTGGTATTTGCATCGTTCACACCGAGCACAATGAGCGAAGTTTCCTTGTCATACTCGTTCGCTGTGAGTTCAGCCATAAAACGCGTAGAGGCTTTTTCCATCGACAGACGGCTCACGTGAATTTCTTCGTTCTCCCATTTGCCAAAGGCAGGACCACGCACAATGCACAATTTGCCATAGGGCGTAGCTGTCATTTGTCCGAGTGTAACCTCGCGGTCAGCGAGTTTGTTGCCCAATTTGTCGGTCAACCCTTTAATTATAACGGTGTTGCCATCTTTCTTAACCACGTCGAATGTTTGAGCCATCTTGCCCTTATATTCCGACTCAAAGAGCACGTTGAAAGGCAAAGTCTTGCCATAGAGTGTCACAGCGTGCAAATTCTCGTCTGTGGTATAGTCTACATCGAGGTGCAGTTTTTCAACTACGCGCGACATCAAGCGTTTTGAAGAGAGAATAAAAATTTCGTTCTTCAAGTTATCGCCTACGCTCACACCGTTCAGTTCGAGCAAAGTGTTCATGTTGCTACCACGTTTGCCACTTCGAAAACTCGTTCCACTACTATTGTTAGAGTCTTCAATGAGCATTACAGATTGTCGTTGGAATACGCGTTGTTGGCATTGCTGATAGAACCAACTAAGGCAAACACACAATATGCACGAAAGCACGAACCACCACCAATGCTTCAAACACAAATGATAGCAAAGCTTAAGGAGTGGACCTAATTGCAGTTCCTCCTCTTGTTGCTCAAGGTTATTTAATATTTTATTATCCATGAGAATGGTTTTCTGTTTTCTGTGGAAAATTGTTTAGGAAATAAAGGTATTGATTGCGCAAAGTTAAGTGTTTTTGCATTTCCTACCAAAATTTTCTAAATAAACTTGCATTTATTCGTCACGCCAAAAAGCAGCAGTAAGGGGTAAGAGCAGTGAGAACACCTCCAAACGTCCTGCTAACATCAGGAAGGAGTTGATCCACAGCACACTATCGCTCAGCACACCCCACGACCCCAAAGGTCCTACCACATAACCCAAACTTGGACCGACATTGCTAAACGACGAAATGGCAAGACCAAAAGAATCGAACAAGGGTAGTCCTAATGCCACCATCGAGAATACCGCCACAATGATTAAGGCAAAGTAGAGGATGAAAAATACAAAGACGGTGCGAGCCATGTCAGACGTGATAACCGTGTTGTTAATGCGCACCGGAATCACGGCATGGGGGTGTAACATCTTCTTAAATTCGGCTTTCGAAAGGCGCCATACCATGAGCGCACGCACACATTTTAAACCACCACTCGTAGATCCTGCACAAGCACCTGTGATGCTGATAATCAAAAGAATAATCCACGTGGTGGGATGCCATTGCATAAAGTTCTCGTCAGTAAAACCCGTGGTACTCTGCACGGATGCCGTGTTAAAGAATGCGCTACGCAAAGCATCGAGCCAACCCATGTGTTCGGTATATACCAAAATGCACGTAATGCTCAAGGCTGCAGTGAAGAAAAGTCCTAAGAAAAAACGTAATTCGTCATCGTGAAAAACATCGCGCACACGTCTTTTAATAAAGAATAAATAGAGCAAGGTGCAGTTTATACTTGCCAAGAACATAAACAGCGTGCAAATCCATTGCAATTTATTGGAATGGAACCACGCAATGCCCTCGGAATGTGTTGAAAAACCACCCGTGCCAATGGTTGCAAATCCGTGACAAACTGCGTCAAAAATATTCATACCGCCCAAAAAGTAAGCCACACTACACGATATAGTGAGCAATAAATAGATGCTCCACATCCATCGTGCCGTAGTGCTAATGCGTGGGTGTAGTTTGCCTATTTTCAAACCCGTAGCTTCAGCTGAGAACAGTTTAATGCCTCCACCGCCCATATTCGGAAGAATGGCAATGGTGAAGAATACAATACCCATACCGCCAATCCAGTGCGTCATGCTGCGCCACAACAAAATAGAGCGGGGCAAGGCATCAATATTCGAGAGTGCGGTAGCTCCTGTGGTGGTAAATCCAGACATGGTTTCAAAGAAGGCAGCAGCCACACGTGGTTCGTAGCCTCCAATAAGCAGGGGTAACATACCAAATAGTGAGAATACCACCCAGGTTAACGACACAATGAGGTAGCCGTCGCGACTTCCCATACGGTTTTCGGCATGTCTGCCAAAAAACAACAGAAGTGCGCCCACAACAAAGGCTGCCAATACGGGCAGACCAAAGGTGAGGTGATGGGTTTCTTCAAAAATGAATCCCAAACCAAAACAGATGGCCATAAGGAGGGCTTCGAGTTGTAAAAGCGTTCCTAAAGCCTTATATATAAGAGGTAAATTTAACATCAGTATAAGTGCAGTTAAACTCTTTGAAAGAGTTCTATGTGGGTGCAAAGTTAGTGCAACAGTTGCGCAATACAAATAAAAATCTAAAATTATTTTATTTTTATCCGGCAATGTGTTTACTGTTATTCGATAAAGATGTGTAAGAATATCTTTCAGCAAGTGTCAAATTTTTCTCTTTTGGGGCTATGGCAAACCTTCGGTATGATATCGGAATGCCTTCGGGTTTTTATAGACAAGGAAAAATAGGTGTAAGAGAAAAATAGGAGGCAGTATTAATGGATATTAATGTTCGATTTATAACTCGCGTGGCGAGGATTTATTTTGCGGCTACGCTGCTGGTTTCGGGGACATTAATTTCGAGACATTAGTTTTCGTTTCTAACGACAAGAGGCTGCACCTCAGCACAGCAAAATAAAAAAATATGGCTTTTTATTTTGCCATGCATTCGGTAGGGTGTTCAAAATCCATGATTTTTTCGGCATGGTTTTGATAAAAAATGATTATTGTAAATATTTGATATTCAACAATAACAAACGCAGAAAACGCCTCAATTCTTGTATTATTTTAATGGATTACCCCGTTAGGGGTGAGATAAGGTAGCCAGGTATGTGAAGAGAACTTGTTC
>ERZ1026884.394-NODE-394-length-29418-cov-7.400742_pt1 | contig 29418 bp, 20 predicted proteins | sample MGYA00380172_ERZ1026884 | MGnify/ENA primary metagenome ERZ1026884 (study PRJEB33269, sample SAMEA4719808) | human gut metagenome | biome: human-associated habitat; feature: organic feature; material: feces | place: Cameroon | collected 2013-10 ... | reverse complement strand
TCTAAGTTTTCTTACGGTCAGCGCAGTAAATGCGCAGACCTACTGAGCAGTTACCAATCTTCTACCTGCTGTTCGAAATCCGCCTCGATTTTTCCGTCTTTGATGCGGATGACCCGCCTTGCCTGCGCCGCGATATCGTTATCATGGGTGATCAAAATCACGGTTCGTCCCTCGCGGTGGAGTTGTTTTAAAATGCTCATGATTTCTTTGGTGGAACCCGAATCCAGATTACCGGTGGGTTCGTCCGCCAGGATCACCGGCGGCGCCTGTGCAATTGCCCGCGCAATCGCAACTCTCTGCTGCTGTCCGCCGGACATCTCCGACGGCTTATGCGACATACGCTGTCCCAACCCGACCTTTTCAAGTGCTGCTTCCGCCAGCTCCCGGCGTTCTTTTTTGCCGACGCCGCGGTAAATGAGCGGCAGCTCTACATTTTCCAGCGCCGTCAGATTCGCGATCAGGTTAAAGCCCTGAAAAATAAAACCAATCTCCCGGTTTCTGACGTCCGACAGTTCATCGTCACTCATGCGCGACACATCTTTTCCATGTAAAAAATAGGAACCGCTGGTCGGCACATCGAGGCAGCCGAGCATGTTCATCAACGTCGATTTGCCCGAGCCGGAATGACCGATAATCGCCACAAATTCCTTTTCCTGAATGGATACCGACACATGATCCAGCGCCCGGACTTCGTTCTCACCGGGGTTATAGATCTTGCAGATATCCTTAACTTCCACAAGTGCAGCCATTGATTTGTCCTTTCTGTATTATTTGTATAATACAATAATACGGTTGTGTTTTTCTGTCAACCCGCAGGTTTTACACATTGTAGTTCATTGTACAGGAATGCCTTTGAAAAATCCCCCATCTTTCATAAAATCTTTCTTAAATTTTTCCAAAGAAATCAGAACCCGGAGAGCAAGGTGCACTTTTTTGAAAAACAAAACCGCAGAGGATTTCGCCTCTGCGGTGCGTGGTGGGAATTTGTGTAGATTACGACAGCTGCTTTGCAGCCATGTAATCGATTTTTTTATTCCTGACAATAGAATGCTCGCAGAGCGTGCATTCTATTATTTATGCGCTGCCTTTAAGATCGGGCTGAGCTTTTTGTAAACCAAAATAGTGATCAGCGATACCAGGCCGCCTTTTAAGAGGTTTAACGGTACAACACACATCAGCACCAGTCCGCTGATGCTGTGGATCGCCGGGTTAATCGCCGTTCCCATTCCGATGATCGCATCCAGCGGGATTCCGTACAGCTCAGAAAATTTCGGAAGCAGATAAATGGCATTGAAGCAGGATCCAAACGCCGTCATGATCAGTGTACCCACAACGGTGCCGAGAATCGCCTGTTTTCTCGATTTTTTGAACAGGTAGATCACGGACGCAGGCAGCACCAGCATGCAGCTGATCGAGAAGTTTGCCAGCTCTCCGACGAACGCTGTGGAAGAGGGTTTTAATACAAGCTTGATCAGAATTTTACAAAACTCGATCATGACACCCGCCACCGGTCCGTATGCAAATGCACCGATCAGCGCCGGAAGCTCGGAAAAATCCAGTCCGTAGAAGGACGGTGCGAAAGGAACCGGAAGCTCCAGCACCATCAGGATCGCTGCAATTGCAGAAAAAACGCCGATCACGACAATTTTTCTGGTTGCAAGGACACGCTCTGTGTCGTTATTTTTTTTCTTGACTGCTTTTTCAATGACATAGGCAATCAGAAACATCACCACAATCAGTGCAAGAAACTGCAATACAAATACTACGTTTTCAGATACGGTTTGCCATAAAGAACTCATTTTTAAGTCTCCTTTCGATTTGCAGGAAAGTTCTTTGTACAGCGCTATGCCTGTCAGGGATCCTGCCGAAGGGCTTTTCTTCCCAGGATATCCCCCTTCCTTTGGAACACACAAAAAGAGTGCGCATCCCCGCGGAGCGTTTTTATCGTATGGAAACGAAGTTTCCTATACGATAAAAAACCCGGAAGAGAAATCTTCCGGGTCTGTGCGCTGTTTGCTTTGGGTTTCTTCTGCGTCGGCAAAAACGCATCAGAAAAAGCAATCGTCTTCTTCCATCCAGACTGTACTGTCGGCTTCGGAGTTTCCGTCTGCTCCCATTGCAGAAGGATCACCGAATCATGCCCCGCTGACTTATACAGCGAAAGGCTCGTGGGCTATACCACCGGTTGGGACTTGCACCCGACCCTGAAGAACTTTACCTTTATTAACGTGTTGAGTATATGACGTTTTTGATAAAAAATCAAGAGAAAATTTATTTTTTCTTATTTCTGATCCAGCCGCATCGTCAGGCCGATCCGTTTTTTGACCGGATCAACGTCCAGTACCTTTACATCCACGATATCCCCAACGCTGACTGCTTCCAGCGGATGCTTGATAAAACGGTCCGTGATCTGGGAAATGTGCACCAGTCCGTCCTGATGGACGCCGATATCCACGAATACGCCAAAGTCGATGACGTTACGGACGGTTCCCTTTAACACCATGCCGGGCTTTAGGTCCTTCATATCCAGCACGTCGCTGCGCAGGATCGGGCGGGGCATATCCTCACGCGGATCGCGGGCAGGCTTTTCCAGCTCCCTGACAATATCTGTCAGCGTGATCTCGCCGATGCCAAGCTCATCCGCCAGCTTTTTCTTGTCCGGGATGCGGCGTTCCAGTGCAGAAACGGCTGCTGTCTTCTGGCTGCCGGATGTGCTGCTGCCTGCAGCGGCTCCTGTCGACGCATTTGCAGCGTTCAATGCTCCTGCGCCAGACCGCCCCGATGCGTTTGCTCCTTTTTTGTCGGTTCCGCCATTGTCTGCATCCAAAGTCATTCCCTGCATGGCTGCTGCCAGTGCGCGTCCCATCGCCGTATCCGTATTGCGGATGTTGAAGCCGTTTTGTCTGCGGTCCTTGCGGTTTGCTTTGTTTTTGGCGGACACATTCTGGCGTGCAGCGTCGCCTGAAGTATTTTTGCTGTCAGCGCCCGATGTGTTCTGCGCAGCGCGTCCCTTTTTGGCTTCCGCCTGCAGCATGCGCACATCTTCCATGGAAAGCTCCAGTTTCTTTAACAATTCCATCGTCGCAGGATAGGACTCGGGATGTACGCTCGTCGCATCCAGCGGATTTTCTCCGTCCGCAATCCGCAAAAAGCCTGCGCACTGCTCAAATGCTTTGGGCCCCAGCTTCGGAACCTTTAACAGCTGTTTCCGGTTTGTAAAGCGTCCGTTTGCTTCCCGGTATTCTACGATATTTTTTGCAACCGTCCTGGAAATACCGGAAATGTACTCCAAAAGCGGAGCAGATGCGGTATTTAAGTCCACGCCTACCCGGTTTACACAGTCCTCTACCACACCGCCCAGGGCTTCCCCAAGCTTTTTCTGGTTCATATCATGCTGATACTGTCCGACACCGATGGATTTGGGATCGATCTTTACCAGCTCGGAAAGTGGATCCTGCAGACGGCGTGCGATCGAAGCCGCACTTCTTTGTCCCACGTCAAACTGCGGGAACTCTTCCGTTGCCAGCTTGCTGGCAGAATAAACAGATGCGCCCGCTTCGTTGACGATCACATACTGAACCGGCTTTTTCAGCTCTTTGATCAAATCGACGATCACCTGCTCGGACTCACGGCTCGCAGTGCCGTTTCCCACAGAGATCAGAGAAATATCGTACTTGTCGATCAGCTTCTTTAATTCCTTTTTGGCTTCTTCTACTTTGTTCTGAGGTGCAGTCGGATAAATGACCTTCGTATCCAGTACCTTTCCGGTCGCATCCACAACAGCAAGCTTACAGCCGGTACGAAACGCCGGATCCCAGCCGAGCACTACATGTCCGGCGATTGGAGGCTGCATCAAAAGCTGTTCCAGATTCTTGCCAAAGACGCTGATTGCACCCTCTTCGGCTTTTTCTGTCAGCTCATTGCGGATATCGCGCTCGATCGCCGGGGCGATCAGACGGTCATAGCTGTCCTCAATCACGGCGCGCAGTACCGCCTCCGTCACCGGATTTTCTTCGGTAATTACTTTTTTTGCAAGGTACTGTAAAATACGGTCACGGGGTGCTTCCACCTTAACGGTCAGGAATTTCTCCGCCTCGCCGCGGTTCAATGCCAGCACACGGTGTCCCGCTGCCTTTTTGAGCGGCTCCTCGTATTGATAGTACATCTCATAAACACTCTGCGCCTTTTCATCCCGCGCGGTGCTGGTGAGCTTGCCCTCGTCCATCGTGATTTTCCGGATGTACATTCGGTAATCCGCTTCATCGGAAATTCCTTCCGCAAGGATATCCTGTGCGCCCTGCAGCGCTTCCTTTGTATCCGCTGCGCCTTTTTCAGGATTCACATAAGCAGCTGCCGCTTCTTCCAGAGAACCGGAAAATTTCTGTTCCCGGATCAGATCGGCAAGTCCGTCCAGCCCCTTTTCCTTTGCGACACTCGCTCTCGTCTTTCTCTTCGGACGGTAAGGGCGGTATAAATCCTCTACGACAACCAGCGTTTCTGCCGCCAGAATTTTATTTTTCAGATCGTCCGTCAGCTTACCCTGCTCTTCGATGCTCGCCATAACGGAGGTCTTTTTCTCCTCCAGATTGCGCAGATAGTTCAGACGCTCGTACAGATTTCTCAGTACCTCATCATTTAAAGAACCGGTCGCTTCCTTTCGGTATCTGGAAATAAAGGGAATCGTGTTGCCCTCGTCGATCAGCTTGACCGCAGCTTCTACCTGCCAGCGCTCTACCTGAAGTTCCTCTCTGAGCTTATTTAAAATGTCCATGTTAATTTCCTTTCTGTCTGTTTGCTTCCTGCCTGCACTGCAGCGCTGCTACAGCATTACACGGATCGGGCTGTGTCCCGTCGCCGGAAGAATTTTTTCCAGAAGATCTGCCGTCCGAATCCGCAGGCTCGACGTATTGACGCACGGATGACAGCCGATCCACTCGCCCTGCAGCACGTCCTGATCGATCAACAGCTGCACATGATTTTCGGTATCGTTCATCAGTCCCATCACGCTTACCCCGCCCGGCGTGATGTCCAGAAATTCTTCCATATATTCCGGTTTTGCAAACGAAAGTCTCGAAGATCCGATCTGCGCTGATAAATCTTTCGTGCGAAACGGCTTGTCCCCCGGCATCATCAGCAGATAAAACTGCGTTTCCTGCCGGTTGCATAAAAACAGATTTTTACAGATCACAGCTTCCAGCACTTCGTCAATTTTTTCACACACTTTCATCGTCATGGCAGGGGCATGATCTATCCTCTGATAGTCGATTCCAAGGCTGTCCAGAAAATCGTACACCCGGATTTCCTTCGCCAGCCGGTCTTTTTCTTCTGCAAAATTTTCATCCTGAAGCTCTGTCGGCGTCGCCGCCGGTCTTCCGTTTAGCAGCTGCATATTTTTCCTCTTTCTGTTCCATCCCTTCCGGAACACAGCGCGCTTTGCCGGATACCTGACTTGCTGCAGCGGCATATTTTACCAATCTGCGGCGCATCCGGCGCGCACATTCCAGTCCGAAACCATATTTGACAGCATACCAGAAGTCCCGTTTTTTGTAAAGCTTTCGCCCGGTCAGCACGCTGGTCTCATTCTCCGGATTTCACGAGCTGGTTTTCCCACGATTCATAGTCCTTTTGTCCCCTGCGGTCGGGAAAGCTGTAGTTTTGGGAAAGCCACTTTCCAAGATACGCCGTGTACTTTGCGCCTCCCGCCTCGTTTAAGTGCGCGTGGTCTGCATAATCCGTTGAAAAGTCCAGCCCCATCTCCCGATAACGGGCAGGCGTATTAGTGTTCCAGAACAGCAGTCCATCTTTTTCTGCCAGCTGCCCAATGAAATTGTAAACCTCCTGATCCCTTTCCTCCAACAGATACGGTCCGGAAATCAACGCAAGCGCGATGCCTTCTTTTTTCGTCAGTTCTACGATTTTTTCAAAATATTCCTTTGATTTTTCGGTCATTTCCTGCGATGTCGTCACATGGCTCATATCCGGCTCCGTCAGCTCTGCGTGGCGGTTTAGCGGCGTGTAGCCTTTCCAACGCTCCTGCGTTTTCCGATTCCAGACGAAATTCTGAAAATCCTCTGCCGTCAGCTGGTCATATCTGGAATGATATTCCGTAAATCCCAGAAAAAAGTGACTTTGCTCCTCCTGCACGCTTGTATACACTGCTTCCAGCTTATTCAGGGATATCCGCATCCCGTCAAGGTTTTCATCTGCCCATCCCGGCTGGAAATCATCATAAAAACGACTCGGACAGAACATGTCCAGCACCACCAGCTTCGGCTTCTGGGTCTTCAACGCTTCTTTCAGATTATAATAGCTGTTCCAGAGCGGCTGCTCCGCGCCGGTCATCAGGTACGCTGCCATGCCGTATTCGTCCCAGAGCAGCTGCGTATTCACGTTGCAGTGAACGTGGCTGCTGCCCAGAAAAAGTACGTCGATTTTATTTTTCGGCTGCACATACAGATATCGCGTCTGATCTACTCCATGCGGCGATTTGACACACAGAATCCGATTTAAATTGCTCAGTAAAAGGAGCACCAGACACAGAAAAATGCCCCCTCGAATCCACTTTTTTCTCATTTTATTCTCCATTCCGCAGGCGCTTGCGCCGAAGGAATCGCGAGGCGAACATCCAGTTCGGCTCTGCGATCCCAGCTACTTTGTGACGCCTGCGGCACAAATAGCAGTGTGAAAAATAAGCGATCACGCTTATTTTTCACATTAATCTCCCCACACGCCTTAAAATTCCACATAAATAAATCCGGACGGGTCAAAGCCCTTTCCATATTGCCCGACCACGAACACTGCGCCGATCAAAAACAGACAGATCGCCCAGCGCACCGGAAGCGGCATCCTATAAATCCAGACTGCCGGCTCCTGTTTCTTTTTTTCAGAAATCAAATCGATTCCAAGCAGCACTGCAATCCCAGCGACTGCAATGAAAAACTGCGTTTTTTCCAATCCCATCGTGAACAAAAACTGTCTCCAGTACAGAAATCCGTTCCACCTGGTAAACATATTTTTCAGACAGATCACTGCCATCGATACCGATTCGCTGCGGAAAAAGATCCAAAAACACATCACCGTAAAAAAGGTCAGCAGAACCGAAAGCATATGCCGCAGCTTTTCCAGGCCAATTTTTGCTTCCCCGAATACCGCTTGCTTCGCCTTTTTGTAAAAATCCTGCACGACCTGTCCTGCACCATGCAGCAGTCCCCATGCTAAAAACTGCGGCGCGCCGCCATGCCACAGACCGCTGATGAGAAAAACAAGCAGTATATTGCGCTGTCTGACTGCAAGTCCCTTTCTGCCGCCGCCCAGCGGAATATAAATATAATCCCGCAGCCAGCTGCTCAAAGAAATGTGCCATCTGCGCCAGAAATCCGTCAGGTTTCTGGCAAAATAGGGCTGCTTAAAGTTCTGGACCAGCTCAAAGCCAAATAGTCTGCCGACACCGACCGCGATCATCGAATAGCTCGCAAAATCACAGTAAATCTGAACCGCATAAAAGAGCGCTGCCATCAGCATCGTAAAGCTGTTGGCATCCTGATACATGCTGTAAACCTGATTCACGAGAATTTCCGCCCGCTGCGCGACGATCAGCTTCATCCCATAGCCGAGCAGCATCGCAATCAGCCCCTGCATGACCCGGTCGTAATTTAGAAGCTCACGTCGCTTTTTTCCCGTAATTTCTCTAAGCTGTCCCAGAAAATGGTCTCCACGCTCGATCGGTCCGCTCATAATGTTCGGAAAAAAGGAGAGAAATGCCGCAAAGCGCCAGAAGCTTTTTTCCGCAGGATATTTTCCCCTCGAAACGTCTATCAGATAGCCGATCGCTTCCAGCGTATAAAACGAAATTCCGATGGGTGCGACGAGTCCGAACTTCGCTGCAACATCCAGATGAACGATTTGCAGACCTCTTCCATATGTTTTGTTGATGATTTCATTCCAGACCGGCAGATATTTAAACACTGCCAAAAGAATCAGCTGAAAAGAAAGGCACGCTCCGATCAGCAAACGGCGCTTCGTCCTGTCTGCGCCTTTTTCCACCAAAAGGGCACAGCCCCACGTCAGACACACAGAACTCAGCAGCCAGATGCCCGCAAACGGATCTGCCCACTCGAAAAAGAGGATATTGAAAATCAGTAAAACTGCCAGCCGTCCCTTTTTCGGCACGGCATAAAATCCTCCTACTGCTGCCGCCAGAAAAGCGGCAAATGTAAATGATTGAAACGACAAGACTTTTCTCCCGGATATCGGGAACCCCCATTCCCGTATTTGTCCGTCGACCCCTCGGGCAAAGCCGGGTCGTTACGACAGTGCGGAATGGATGCAGGGCAGCTGGCTCAGCACCGCGTGGTTCGATCCATCTAACGAACTGCAACTCCGTTTTGCGTAACGACTGGCTGTAAATCCGGTTTCTGAAAACTCCATTGCCCTGTTTTCTCCGAAACCGTTTTCTCATTTCCTGTTGGGGATATTATATCCATTTTTTTCAGAAAGCGTCAATCGTTTCGTCCAAATCCTAAGAAAGACTTAAGCTTTTGGTTACAGTTCACTCGTACCGTTTGGGAGCAGATTTCATGCTCGCATGAAAATCTGCTTACAAAAAGGTACGGAGGGAGCGCCATTTTATGAGCAAAAATGAGCTGCGAAGCAGCGGAGAGCGTCGAAGACGCGGTTTTGCGAATGGCGCGAGTGAACTGTAACAGCTTTCAAGGGAAGCTACAAGCAGCGTTCTTTAACGATACACGATTTCCCGCTGGATCAGGAAGCTGATAAAGAACAGGAATACGTCCACCAGGATCTTAACTGCCACCTCCGATCCACCCAGAACGCCATACAGCAGGCTGACCAGTCCGGCGCTTGCCAACATCTGCACGACTGCGAGCACAAAATAGCGCACCGCCGATTTCCACACTGCGCCGCTGCTTTTAAACACGACCCTGTAATTCAGGAAAAAGTTGTAGCCCGCCGACACCACGCGCGCAAGCACGGTCGAAACCACAATATAGCTGACAGCCTCCGGCATTCTTTCTTTCGTCAGGCTGCAAAACAGCGCAAACAGCACCAGATCGATGATGCACGATGACAGGGAAGAAAACAAAAATTTTGCAAATACCAGATAAATCCGGGCTGAATCCAGCAGCGGGTTGAAATGGCTGCCTTTGTTATCGTTTAAGTAAACCGTTTCAATTGGCACTTCGCGGATACCGACCTTTTGCTCTCCTGCCTCCAGAAGCATGTAGGTTTCAAACTCGAACCGCTCGCCCTTGACGTTCATCAGATGGCGCATAAACGCAGCCGGAATGCCGCGCAGCCCGGTCTGGGTATCCGATACCGCCACGCCGCAAAGATATTTGAGCACCTGACGTGTGATTTTGTTGCCCCATTCCGATTTTGCCGGGACGTTGTCCTGATCGAAATTCCGGCAGCCCAAAATCAGCTTTTCCGGCTCTTTTTCCATCGCTTCCATACATTTCTGAATGCAGGCGGGCGTATGTTGTCCGTCCGAATCCGCGGTAATCGCTCCGATCGCCTCCGGGTATCTGTTTAAAACTTCATTAAAAGCAGTTTTTAATGCACGCCCTTTCCCCAGGTTCACCGCATGAGTCAAAACAATTGCGCCGAGCTGTTTTGCCTGTTCAAACAGGTTCCGATACTCGTTCCCGCTTCCGTCATCCACCACGACGATTCTCTCGATTCCAGATTCCTGCAGCGTCTGCAGCAGGCGGATCATTTTTTCATCCGGTTCATAAGCCGGTATAATGACCGGTATCCGTTTCTCCATTGTATTCTCCATTCCAATGTTTTCCTTGCGCTATTTCTGTGTACCCTTACTCTGGTGTTATCCAACGCCATTTGATTTCTTTTATGGCTGTCCCTGTCGGCTTTCTTCCGCCCTTTCCAATATCAGCGTCCCGTCGTTTATTTGAATTCGATACAACGTTTTCCACGCAAATTCCTCTGTATAAGGCGCAAACAGCTCTTTTAACGCTTCATCCGTTTCATCTGCATATAAGTAGCCCGCATGGGAAGCCTGCACCAGCTCCCACACCTGTCCGGATGTGGTGTCTTCCCCGATTCCGCCAAACAGCACCGACACCGGAGACGCCTCAAACGAAATGTAAGTATTTCTGACCCACTGCGCCGCATCCTGTACATTTTTCAGATACAGCACCCGCATCCCACTGCCCACGTCCTGTTTGGACATTTTTTCCAGAAATTCCTCCGACGCTTCCGTGATCATGTTCGACCGTGCCTGCAAATCGTCGTCTAAGCGCTGCCGGTAACCGATCATCCCGTCATAGACAGCGCCCCAGTTTGCACACAACAATACAGCTGCAGCCAGCGCTGCATAGGGCGAAATTTTTCCCCACAGCCTCGGACTGCGTTCCAGAAAAATCCCGAACAGCAGATACAACGTTCCAACTGTAAACGGTGCACTGTAGCGTTCGATCGACGCAATCATCCCGGTTGCTTCCAGATACTGGGTTTCCGTCGCAAAAATCGTCAGATGACTCACAAGGTTGATGCCGTAAAAAACAATTCCCGTCAGCGGCACATACACAAACAGGAAATTCCGCTCCGTTTTGGTCAGAAGCTTCCTGCGGTACAGCCATGCGATTCCGATCAGAAAAATCACAAACAGGGCAAGCGCCGATACACCGATCCACGAAAATCCATCCCGATGCAGCGCCCGTGCTGCAAATGCTTCTGCATACGCATGCAACAGCTTCTGTACCGTTCCTTCAAGCAGGATCGGCAGGTTGCCCGACGCCATCGAAACCGCCGCCCCGGTCAGTTTTGCCACCCGCTTCATGAGCAGACAAAACAGCATCCAACTTCCTCCGCTGACGGCTGGAAGTGCTGTGATGCAAAGCAGTTGCCGTATTTCTTTCTTTTTGTCCGCTGCGCCATGCAGCCGCCAGAACCAGACAAAGACGAGGGCGAACGCGGCCCACAAAAATCCAACGGACTTTACGAGCACCAGAACGCCGAGATACAGGGCGATCCGCAGGTTGGAGAAGGTGCGGGAACGGGAAGCTGCATCAGCAATGTCCGCGGTAGCAGTGTCTGCACCAGGCGCAGCCCGATCTTCGAGACAGCTCATCAGTATCACACCGTAGATCACCGCCATCACCAGGTCGGCGCACATTCCTCCGAGGTAAAACGTCTCTGTCATACTCGGAAACGCTGCCAGGCAGACCACAAGCACAACGGTCCAGAAAAGCTGCTTCACCGTCCGTCTGTCAGTCTGCAGCGCTTCGTCCAGCCTGCTAAGCAGTGGCGTCAGAAAAACAAACACGCCGAAATAGTATCCGGCAAACATCAGCCCCTCAGAAAAGCCGTCCGGCTTTAAATGAACAAACCACCATTTGAGCAGCTGGATTCCCGGCGGGTAATCGCCAAACTCCGAAGCTGCATTCGTATATTTCGCTGCAAAGCCATCCAGCGCATACAATGCCTTGACGTCCGTTGCCCAGAAATTCAAGTCATCCCACCACGTTGCAATTTTATTTCCGGTCAGAAGCACTGCACCGGTCAGCAACACCATGGCAGCAATCGCAGACGGCGCAAAGAACAGCTCCCGCAGCTGTGCAAACAGCTTTTTCTTCTTTTCTCCGGATAAAAACAGAACTCTCAAAACTGCTCCCACCACAATCGCTGTGCTGAAATAATCGATCCAGGACAGCCACCGGAAAAATGCGAGCACATATAATATTAAAATCAGAATGCAGGTTGCCAACGGCAGGACAGCCGTCAGCTGCTTTTCAAATCTAAGCGCCAGCAGGCAGGCGATCATCAAAAAAGCAGCGAGCAAAACAACAGCCATGTTCTTTCTCCTTCTTCTTTCGTGTCTGTTACATCTTAGCATAATACAGGATGACGGGCAACTGCAGAAGTGCTGCGCAGTGCGCCTTACGGCATAACGTACATCGCCGTAAAGCGCACTGCAAAATCGGGCGGAAGCTTTCGCTCCCGCCCGGTTTTGGTTTGCTGATTCAAATTTGTCAATGGCTCTGTCCAGATTTATACTTCCGGCTCAATCAGCCCGTAGGTATTGCCTTTTCTTCTGTAAACAACATTTACCTGATCCGTCTCTGCATTGCAGAATACATAAAAGCTGTGTCCTAAAAGCTCCATCTGTACGCAGGCATCCTCTGGATACATCGGTTTGATATCGAACTTCTTGGTTCTGACGATTTTAACCTCTTCCTCCTCTTCTTCATCCGCTTCCAGGTAATCAGGCTGGAAACTTGCAGCCGCCTGCTGCTGTGCGATCAGCTTCGTCTTGTATCTTCTGAGCTGTCTCTCGATAATTTCCTCTACCAGATCAATCGATACATACATATCGCTGCTGGTCTGCTCCGACCGGATAATGTTTCCTTTCATCGGGATGGTCACTTCAATTTTCTGTCTGTCCTTTTCCACACTTAATGTTACATAGATTTCCGTATCCGCTGTAAAATACCGCTCCAGCTTACCGAGCTTTGCTTCTACTGCACTGCGCAGACCGGGTGTAACGTCAATGTTTTTTCCGCTGATAATCATCTTCATAAAATCATCATCCCTTCTGGTCCATAATTAGGATATTGCAAGAGCTTTCTTTCTCTATCCTTATTCAGATTATACCATAAGTCCTCGTCCCAGGCAATATTTTCTGAGCATTTTAAACAATTGTCTTTTTTTTCTGACAATTATATTTCTTTTCAGACTGCCTCTAAAAACTGGATTGCTGTGATAACTTCACAAAACAACTGTTTGTTTTAGACATTCCGTATTCCACAGGATTCGGTTTTTTCGTTTGTGGATAATGTGGATAAAATAGTGTATAACTTAATTTCCCGCATTTTTCGCCTTTTTTCGATGTGGATAACTATGTGAGTTTTCATTTTTGTTATTTCGCACATTTTTGTTCCTTCTTGTGCATTTTAACAAATCCGGCTCCTGAAATTCCATTGCTGCTTTTTATCAATATCAGACAATTTCCGTGTTTTGAAACAATGGGCAGATTTTCGCTTTCTCCCTGTGAAAAAGAATGTGCCTTGGCACATTCTCGCGCCGAGGCGCGGTTGCTTCAGCAACCATCTACCACTGCGCGAGTGCGCATCCTCGCGGAGCGTTTATTATCGTATGGAAACGAAGTTTCCAATACGATGAGAAACCGCTGTACATTCCTGCACAGCGGTTTCTCTGTTTCTTATTTTATTGATGCCAGGGTCAAAAGGTCTGAACCCACATGAGCTTGCTCATAGGTGGGTGAAAGACCTTGTGACCCTGGCATCATTTTATTTTGCGTATTTGTTGCAGCCGTCTTAGAAAATACGTCTGATCGCCACAGGTGTTCTGTAGCTTGCGTTCGAAATCTTGATACCGGTTGCTTCCGTGCTGGCATGGACGATCTGTCCGCCACCGATATAAATCGCAACATGTCCGGAATAGCAAACCAAATCACCGGGCTGCGCGTTTGCCAGACTTCCTACGTTATAACCGACATAACGATCGGAAGTGGAGGAATGCGGCAGGGATACGCCGAAATTCTTATAAACGCTCATAACAAAACCGGAGCAGTCCGCACCGTTTGTCAGACTTGTCCCACCGTATACATAGGGATTACCGACAAACTGTACCGCATAGTTTGCAACGGACTGTCCCAAGCCGGAACCAGAAGATGAAACAGTCGCCTGCTGAGAAGCAGTGGATTCGGAAGAAGTACTCTTATCCGTTATCTCGGCATTCTTCCCTTCCTTTGCTTTCTCCTTCGCTTTCATGCGCTCTTCCGCTGCCTGCGCGGCTTTCTTTGCGTCTTCTCTTGCCTTTTCTTCTTCGGCAATTCTGGCTTTCTCTTCTTCGATGGATTCTGCGGTCACATACTCTGTTGCAACTACGACATAATCCTCGGAAACCCAGCCATCACCTTCCTCAATGCTGACTTTGACGAAACCGTTTTCTTCATCCAGAACGGAAAGCTCTTCGCCTCCTGGAACCAGACCAATAACGCTCGCTTCCAGACTCGCATCACTTCTGACCTTCAGGGTCTCGGTGTTGACAGTCGCCATCTTCTGACCGACTTCATCTGCGATCTTTTTCGCCTCGTCTCCGGTCTTGAAATACTCCGCCTTCACATAACCTTCTACGCTGCCGGATTTTACCTGATACCAGTCGCCGTCCTTTGCAACCAGCGTGCCGACAGAATTGTTATACAGCTTACCGACGATTTCGCCATCCGTGCTGGCGGTGCTGCGGATATTTACATAATCGTTGACCTGCGCGATGATCAGAACGTCCTGTTCCTTTTCACGCTCTTCATCGGAGATCTTCGTCTCAGGCTCTTTTAATACCGGCTCTATCGCTTCGATAATCTCCGTCTCAGCTGTGCTTTCTGCCTCCACTGCAGCCTCTGCTTCTGTCGCAGATTCTGCGACTGTCTGTGTTACAGATGCCTTGGTGTCGCTGGATGCAACCGGCTCTGCCGGCTCTTTTTCTTCTTTTCTCTTTTTAATTTCTTCGCGAATCTGCGATACTGAAACACCGTCATTTAATACCAGACCAACGCCTGCTGCCGGCAGGACTGCTGATATCGCAGACTTTGCGGATACCGTCGCTGTATTTAGTTCTGCAGCAGGCATGTTTCCGGTAACTAATACTGCCATCGCCATAGCCGCTGCGGTCATTTTAATCTTATGATAATGCATGGATTACTCCCGATTCTCAAAATTGTTACATTTGTTACAAAATTATTAAATTCGAAATATACTATAGCACTCCATGCCATTTTTGTCAATTCCTGCAGATCGCAATCTGACGGAAATACTGTGACAAATTTATGAATTTTTTATGACTTCATACAGCCAAAACATCTTTAGCTGCTCCGGCGACCAGCAGTTTTCCCTTTGGATGTTGTTTTTTTACCGTGTCTGGAAATATTCCTGCACAGAGTTGACCGCATTTGCCCCGTCTGCAACCGCCGTCACGATCTGACGCAGCTTTTTCGTCCGCACATCCCCGACTGCAAAAATGCCCGGCACGCTCGTGCAGCAGTCCTCTCCCGCACAGATATATCCTGCCTCGTCCGTTTTTACAAGGCTCTTGAAGCTCTCGGACACCGGCTGAATCCCGACCGCAATAAAGATTCCGTCCGCCGCGACAAAACGCTCTTCTTTTGTCTGTGTATCCAAAAGCTGCACGCCGGTCACGAACGCTTCTCCCGTGATTTCCTCTACAGCTGCGTTCCAGACCAGCTCCACATTCGGCAGGGTAAACAGCTTTTCCTGCAGGCTCTTTGCCGCACGCAGGCTGTCCCTGCGGTGGATCAGGTAAACCTTTTCACAAAGTCCCGCCAGGAAAATCGCATCCTCCACAGCAACATCCCCGCCGCCGATCACTGCCGTCACTTTCTTCTTATAAAAAGCGCCGTCACAGGTCGCACAATAGGAAATACCTCTGCCAGCCAGCCGTTTCTCCCCGGGCACGCCAAGCTTTTTGTGCTCCGCACCGGCTGCAATAATGACCGCCTTTGCCGTAAACTCCCCAGCCGACGTCAGAACCTTTTTGCAGTCCGGCAAATTTTTGATTCCGGTCACATCCGCTTCCACAAATTCCGTACCGAGTCTGTCCGCATGCTCCCGAAATTGCATGCCGAGGTCAAAGCCGTTGATACCGGGAAGCCCCAGATAGTTATCCACCTCACAGGTATTTAACACCTGACCGCCGCTCATGGGATTTTTTTCAAGCACGAGCGTGGAATATCCCGCCCGTTTTCCATATATTGCCGCCCCGAGCCCCGCAGGGCCGGAACCGATAATGATTAAATCGTACATAATTCCTCCATTCTGCAGACAACGCTTGCACCATTGGAATCATACCTGTTTTCCTGTGCGCCGCCTGCCTTTCCAAAAGTATACGCAAAATCTGTCGTTTTCACAAGTGACAACGCAAGAAATCTGTGCTACGCTGATCCTGGTATTACAGTTTCCTCGCGCCATGAAAGCTACGTGTAAACTGTAACATCACAGTAGTGCCAGGTGTCAGAAAACGCCTGCGGAATGGAGATTTTTTATGTACTCTGATCTTACCCCTATTTTTCCGGCGGAAAGCTCCTCCCGCCCCATCGCGCTGATCACCGGCGCGTCCCGCGGTATCGGAAAAGCAATCGCCGAAACCTTTGCGCAGGCAGGATATGACCTGATTTTAACCTGCCGCCAGAACCGGGAAAAGCTGGAAACGCTCTGTAAAAGCCTTTCCGAAGCTTATTCAATCCAGGCAGCCGCTTTTATCGGCGACCTCGGCGACTATGAAACGGTAAGGGAACTTTTTGCCCCGATCCGCCGTCTCAATCTTTTAGTCAACAATGCCGGAATTTCCCATATCGGACTTTTAACGGACATGTCCCCTGACCAATGGCACCGCGTTATGTCAACCAATCTGGACGCCTGCTTTTATACCTGTAAGCTCGCCGTTCCACTCATGCTGCACCGCCACTCCGGGCGGATTTTAAATATCTCCTCCGTCTGGGGCAACGTCGGCGCTTCAATGGAAACCGCCTACTCCGCCTCCAAAGGCGCAGTCAACAGTCTGACCCGCGCACTGGCAAAGGAGCTTGCGCCCAGCAATATTGCGGTAAACGCCATTGCCTGCGGCGTCATCGATACCGACATGAACCGCTGTTTTTCTGAAGAGGAACTCCAGGCACTGATCGAAGAGATCCCCGCAGACCGCTTGGGACAGCCTGAGGAAGTCGGACTGCTTGCGTTAAAGCTTGCAGAATCGCCCCTTTACTTAACCGGGCAGATTATCACAATGGACGGCGGATTTTTATAATCCGCCGTCCATTGTATGATTCATGACAACAAAATACTCGCAGAGCGCGCATTCTATTGTTTTCTCCCCATTCCCTTCGGGAAGTTTACCTGATTCTTTTGTTCCTGCATCCGCTGTCTCTTGTTCATAATCCGTTTTAAGAAATAGATGATATAGGCAGTCTGAAGGTAATTGATCTCCATATTCCAGCCGATTCCCCCAAAGAAAAGGACTTCTGAAATCCCATACAGGACGATCAGCACCATCGGAATATAGATGCCCCATTTGCCAAAGTAGTTCGAATGCCAGCCAACGACACCCATAAAGACCTGATTGACGAACATAACCAAAATAACCATGGCGTTGCCTTTTGCCGGATCGGGCAGCTGCATCAAAATCAGCGGCACCAGATAAAAGAGAAGGGTCCCCCCGGCGCTGAAGCACGCCAGCCGAATCCAGTTTGCCTTGCTCAATTGTTTCATAACGTATATTTCTCCTTAATTTTCCACAAGCCAGTCGCGCTATCCTGCGCGCTCAGCGCCCCTGCGATACGCTTTTTCGTCCGTCGATGCGCACCGCACCCACGGCGAACTACGCTGCAGCGTCAGGACTGCAGTGCTTTCAGCTCGTAGAAATATCCTTTCTTTTCCATCAGCTCGTCGTAGCTGCCGACTTCGACAATCTTACCGTCCCGCATCGCAACGATCCTGTCCGCATTGCGGATCGTGGAAAGTCTGTGTGCTACCAGGAAGGTCGTACAGTTTTTCATCATGTTGCTGGTCGCTTCCTGAACTTTTTTCTCGGAGGCAGAATCCAGCGCGCTCGTGGCTTCATCGAATACGATGATCTTCGGCTTACGAATCAGTGCCCTGGCGATGGAAATTCTCTGACGCTGACCGCCGGAAAGCTTATCCCCGTGTTCTCCCAGCTGCGTATAGATGCCATCCGGAAGCTTTTCGATCATATCCTCCAGTCCGACATCCTTTATGACCTCCATCACTTCCTTTTCCGTCACATGTTCCAGACCGTAAGCGATATTGTCCAGAATCGTTCCGGAAAACAGGATTGTATTTTGCGGCACGACTGCGATCTGATGACGGTATTCATTGATATCCAGATTGACCATATTGATGCCGTCGATCAGGATCTTTCCGCTGACCGGAGGGATAAAGCCGATCAGCAGGTTCAGAACCGTAGATTTTCCGGCGCCCGATTCTCCCACCAGCGCAATGCTCTCCCCAGGCTTTACATCCAGAGTGAAATCGCTCAGCGTATTTTTATCGCTGTCAGGATATTTGAAATCCACATTGACAAATTTTACTGCACCCTTTAATTCCCCCAACGGCACGATGGAATTGTTTTCCTCCACATGGCTGTTGCCCATGATGTCGCCGATGGATTTGACAGACTCCAAACCCTTGCTGATCTGCGGATAAATATTGATCAGCGTCGAAATCTGTCCCACCAGAGAGGTGAAGTAGGTCTGATACAGAACAACCTCGCCAACCGAAATTTTGCCTTTGACTGCCAGATACGCAGTAAAGGCAAGACAGATCATCTGGAAGGACTGGAATACAACCCAGTTGACTGCACCGAAGAGCGCATTGATCAGATCCAGATTGTAACCGCGGTCTACGATCCGGTTCAGGTAGGTATTCATCTTGCTGATTTCCACTTCCTGCAGACCATGTGCCCGCGCCACCGGAATCATTTCAAGCATTTCGGCAACTGCACCCTGCGTGTTTTCCATCTCGCTTCGAAATTCCTGGTTTTTCTCCCGGACAGGCTTTTTAAATGTCCGCATGGTCAGGACTGCAAAGGGTACGACCACAAGGAAAAACAGAAATACCATCGGACTTTTCCGCAGAGTAATGACAATGATCACGGAAATATCCAGGACAAAGAAAAACAGGGTCCTGAAAATCTGGTTCAAAAGCTCCGTAACATTTTCCACGTCTCGCATGATCTTTGATTGCAGACGTCCTGACTGTACTTCCTTGTGGAACATGATGGAGAGCTGCTGCAGCTTTCTGACCATTGCATTTCGAAGAGAGCCTTCGATTCCTCTGTTGACGCTGGCAAATGCAACCGTTGCCAGATAGTTCGTTCCTGCGTTCTGCATAATAAAGAGCAGTGCAACCATCACATTCAGCAGGATGATCTCCAGGGAGCCTGCATCCGGATTCGTCGCCGCATTGATGATGTTGCTCGTTGCAATCGGAATGATCCAGATCGGAGAGCGCTGCAGGATCAGGAAAAATCCTGTTTCTACCAGCTTCTTCTGCTTGCCTTTATAAAAACTGCATAGGATTTTTATCGGATGGTCTTTGTTCGTGGAATAGGTCTGCAGATAATCCTGAAACCTTTCCAGCCCCGCTTCTGACGGTTCTCTTCTTTCCGACCAGCGCACTTTCCTGGGCTTCTCCGGTTTTGTCCCCGCCTGTTGTCCCTCCAGAGCCTTTTCTTTTTTATGGAATAACATAGTAAGCGTCCCTCCCGTTGTTTTCTTCCATAATCCTGATTTTTAAAAAAGAATGTGCCTTGGCACATTCTCGCGCCGAGGCGCGGTTGCTTCAGCAACCATCTACCCTTGCGCCGAGTGCGCATCCTCGCGGAACGTTTTTATCGTATGGAAACGAAGTTTCCTATATGATGAAAAAGCCGGTGCACAACCGTCTGTGCACCGGCCTCTGCCTAACTTATAGGTGCGCTCTGCAGCGCGGTACGCCAGGCTTTCCTATGGGCCTGTGCGCCATGCTTTTGATCAGCGAATGTCATATACACTGCGCAGACGCAGGTTTTCGGTGCTTCCGGAGATCACCTTCACACGCTTCTCGTTTGCATTTAAGTCAAAGTAGTTGTCTTCCAGAACGAGGTCTTCGTTCTCGTTGAGGATTTCAACGCTCTTCGCATATGCCTTAGCGGATACAACAATTTCGTCGCCCTCTACGCGGCAGGTAAGCTCGGGATCCTCGTAACGGAAATACTTCGGATAAGAGAAGTTTACGGTACCCTCGGATACAACCTTGCCGTCGCAGATCAGCTCGTAGCTTACATAATGGGAGAAGATATCCGCATCCGGGAACTCTACCTTATCCAGCCATGTGCTGGTCAGTGCGGGAACGGTCAGCTCCTGCTCGCCGCTTTCCAGAACTGCTGCACTAGGATCCCGCAGTGCCCAGCGAACGGTTACGTTCTGGTCCTGCATGGTTTCGTTTGCAACGTTTAAGCGGATGGACTTCTCGAATACGAAATGCTCACGGTTCATGTTCGCCTCGGAGCTCATCATGCCCTGCTCTTCACAGGAAATCATCAGCGGTGCGAAGAACCGTTTTGCATAGTAATGCAGTGCCTTTAAGCGTCCGCAGTAATCTACGGAGGACCAGGAAATTACCGGCCAGCAGTCATTTAACTGCCAGTACACAGCACCCATACAACGACCTCTGTTGCGGCGGAAATGCTCTACACCGTAACGGATACCGTCTGCCTGCAGCAGCTGGGATGCATATACAAAGGTCGGGAAGCTGTTGGGATATTTGTAGGTCTGCTGCATATAACCCATGATCTTTCCGTTTGCACTGTACTGACGCTGATGCTTCTCCATGATATAGGAGAAGGGGTTCATATCCTCTTCCTTATCCGTAAACTGCTCAATCGTCTTCACAGACGGGAACGCCTGGAAACCAAACTCGGACAGATAACGGAAGAAGTATTTGCGGTACTCGGTGAAGGGACGGTTGCCGTGCCATACCTTCCAATAATGTACGTCACCGCGGTTCGGATCGTTAGGCTCGTCCAGACAACCGCCTGAGGACGGGCTTGCAGGCCAGTAGAAGGTCTGAGGATCGTACTCGTGAACGATTTCCGGGATGATGCGCTCGAACATCAGGAAGTAATCCTTGACTTCGGAGGGCTTGGTCAGCCAGGAGTTACGCTCAAATACAAACTGTTCCATTTCGTTGTTGCCGCACCACAGGCCCAGAGATGCATGATGGCGCAGACGTTTTACGTTCTCGATAAACTCCTGACGGATGTTTGCTTCGAATTCAGGCGTCAGCTCATAAACTGCACATGCGAACATGAAGTCCTGCCAAACCATCAGACCCATCTCATCACAGATATCATAGAACCAGTCGGAGGGATAGTAACCGCCGCCCCATACGCGGATTGCGTTGTAGTTTGCAAATTTTGCCTTTTCCAGAAGCTTTCTGGTGGTCTCGGGATTTACTCTGCCAAGCAGGTTATCCTCCGGAATATAGTCAGCGCCCATTGCGAAGACGTCCACACCGTTTACCTGATGTGCGAAGCACTCGCCCCACTCGTCCTTTTCGATGTGCATGGTCATGGTGCGCAGACCGATTCTGCGGGTCCACTCATCCAGCGCAGCGCCGTCGCTAAACAGGGTAACCTTTACCTCGTACAGGTTCTGCTCACCGTAGCCGTTAGGCCACCACAGCTTGGGCTCGTCGATCTTGATTTCAACCGGAGAGTTCTCATACAGCGTCTTGCTTCCGTCGGGAGCAGTGATCTCTACGGTGTAGGTATAAGCCTTGCCGCACTTTTTGCAGGTGTGACCGCCGGTAATGTTCTTTAACTTCGGTCCTCTCTCTGCGTTGCCCACAACTTCCTGCTCCACGTCGAAGGTCAGTGTAACGGATTTTGTGATGGGGCGAACGGTACCGGGCTCTGTCTCTCCTGTGCGCTCGTGGGTCTGTTTAATGTATACACTGTCAATTCTTGCAGTGTTGATGCCAAGCAGGGAAACCGGGCGGAAAATACCGGCATCCGGGAGATGTGCGCCCCAGTCCCAGCCGAACATATAGTGTGCCTTACGCAGATGCACGAAGCCTTCGAAGGTATCGTCATTGCCCAGGGTACGGCATTTTTTGAAGGCTTCACGAATCCATTTGTTGGGAGAATGCAGGATAACCTTCAATTCGTTGTCCTTGTCATGCAGGATTTCCTTCACATCATATTCCCATACACGGTGCATGCTCAGAGGGCTGCCCAGATGGATTTCATTTAAATAAACGTCGCCGACAGTATCGATACCGTCAAAACGCAGCACTACGCGGTCGCTGTCTAAAAGACCGTCCTCACAATCGAAGTGAGAAACATATTCATAGTCTTCCTCCATCAGCTCGCAGGCATCGTTTTCATTGTCTTTCCAGAACGGATTCTCCATTTTTCCGTTGGAAAGCAGGTCGCCGTATACGCTTCCGGGTACGGCTGCAGGCAGAAATTCGTCGTTGCCGATCTGCCGCATTTCCCAGTTTTCATGTAAAAACTGCTGTTTCATTGCTGTTCCCTTTCCTTTCGTACATTCTGTTATTTGATCTGACGCAGGTAATCCCCATACCAGCATACCAGTTCCTGGATATAACGCAGTTCAGACTCTTCGCTGATGCTGCGGTATACTCTCTTGTAAAAATAGAACCATGTCTCCAGCTCCTTGGCAAGTGCCCAGCTGTCCGGCATGCTCTCATAGGTGCAGCCCAGCACATCCGCAGTTGCAAATTTGCCGATCTGGTTAAAGATACGGATTGCATCCACTGCAACGATCTGGGGCATTACCAGCGCACGCTTGCTGCTGTCCATCTGCTCGATCTGTGCATACAGCTCTCTTGCGATTTCTTTCAGATTTGCATCCTTCTGATCGATGTTGTCCATCTGACCGATGCGCTCTTTCATCAGTCCAACGCTGACTTCATCCTGTTCATGCAGACCGCGCTTCATTTCCCAGTAGCGTACTGCAACATTCCAGTCGTAGCCGCTGTTTTCCTGAATCTTTGCTACAACAGCCAGGTAGTTTTCACTGCTGTCCCGATATTCGATTCTGGAAATCTGACGGTTGATATCCTCATAGGAAGGAATATTGCTGTTCCAGGAGAACGCTGCGCCGTAAATCATGCCGACTCTTGTGAAATCGGGATGGTTGACATGCAGATAATCGCCCCAGTCCGTATTTAACAGACCGATTGCACCGTATTTGTTCGCATAGGTGCAAAGTCTCATGATGTTGTTGTATGCGTACCAGTTGAGCGCAGAGAATTCGTTCCATGCACAACAGCCGGGGCAGCAATACTGAACCGCACCTGCTTCGTACATCCACTTCGTCTCTTCTTCTCTCTGGTTCCACATATAGCCCCAGTTTAAGCAGATAATCTCTTTGGGAAGCTCCTTGATCATCTCCGGGAAGCCAAGGATAATATCGCCCCAGAACATCGGACGGCGGCCATTATCCAGTAAGAACTGAGCCAGCTTCTTTATATAATCAATATAAACTCTGTCCTTGCCCAGCTTTTCCACTGCTTCTTTGTTGCGTCCTCTGCCCAGGTCAAAGGTCTCATCTGCACAGATGTTGAACTGTCTGGAGGTAAACAGCTCCATATATTCAGAAATCATACCCTCGATCAGCTGCAGGCTCTCCGGATCCGAGGTGTTGATCGTGTGGTGTGCCATTCTGCCGGTCTGTGAGAAGGGTTTTCCTTCGGAATCCTCCAGCTCGCATAAATGGGAATATTCTCTGGAGCAAAGCAGCTTGTAAAGGTGTCCAAAGCTCGACAGAGACGGTACCAGCTCAATGCCCCGCTCTGCACAGTAACGGTCAAACTCCATGATCTCTTCTGCTGTCAGCGGAGTGTCATCTCTCCACAGCTCTGTCATGCCGCGGAACAGATAGGAATGCTCTACATACAGCTGTAACTGGTTTAACTTGTAATAAGCCATCCGGTCAGCCAGCTGCTTCAGCCAGGAAAGCTTCGGGATACGTCCTCTGGTGCAGTCGAAGTAATAGCCGCGGTTTACAATTGCCGGAGCATCCTCGATATGTAAAGCGGACAGGCATGCGCCCTCCTGCTCGATAATCTGCAGCAGTGTCTGCATACCATGCCACAGACCGGCCTCATCACCGGTCAGTACGATGGCATCCTCGGTGATATCCAGCACATAGCTCTGGGCTTTCATGGTGTCGTCCTGCTTGAAAACGACGTCGCCAGCTTTTGCTGTTCCTCTTGTCAGAAGGGGACGGTAGCCCAGTTCTTTTTCTGCGCCGTCACAAAACAGGGACGCCTGACGGGTCACCAGCTGGCTGCAGCTTTGATCTACCGTCACATATCTGTCATAGGCCCAGATAAAACGGCCTTCTTTGTTCTCCAGCTTCGCCGGAGCGGGAATTAAATACATAATGTAAATTCTCCTTTCCATATGGTTTGCGCGCTGTCAGACAGCTCGATCTGGAATACTCCAGGTTCCGCAACATACTTCATCTTCTGATTCCACAGGCAGAATGCCTCCTTGCCAAGCTGCAGGGAAACGGTTCTTTCCTGTCCTGCATCCAGCCATACTTTCTGGAAGGCTTTTAATTCTTTCACTCTCCGTACCGTGGAGGCTGCAACGTCCGTCACATAGATCTGCGGTACGACATAGCCGCCGCTTTCACTGGTATTTTTCACAGAAAAGCTGATGGTCAGACCCTTATTTTCCAACGCAGCCACATTGCACCGTTCTGTGCTTAAGCTGCAGGTTCCCCATTCAAAGGTCCCATAGCCAAGTCCGTAGCCAAAGGGAAACAGCGGCCCTGCCTCCTCATCCATATAAGTCATCGCCCGGTAGGAATTTTTATAATTGTAATAAACAGGAACCTGTCCTGTCGATCGCGGCAGGGAAACCGGAAGTCTTCCGGAGGGAGCAACTCTTCCTGAGATCACCTCTGCAATTGCCTGTCCGCCTCTGGGACCGGGATAAAAACCGAGGATTACGCCGTCTGCCAGCTCACACACCTGGGTCAGCACCAGCGGACGACCGCAGATCACAACCGCGATCACAGTTTTTCCGGTTTCTTTCAGTGCCTTTAACAGCTCCAGCTGCGCATCCGGAAGCTCAAGGTCGCTGCAGTCCATGCCCTCTCCACAGTCCATCAGCGTCCCCTTGTCGGTGTCCGCAGCATTGTCCAAAAGCGCCGCTCCGTTCGCATCGAAGCTTGCGCCGCCAAACCGGCTCGACGAACCACCCAGCACACAGAGAACGAAATCACTGTTTTTGGCTGTCTCAACCGCTTCTTTCAGCAAGCTGTCCTCCCGTTTCCTCAGATAACAGCCCTGAGCGAAGCGGATGTCGGCTTCTTTGAAAATCAGCTTCATGCCATCGAATACCGTGATACCGTCGTCCCTGCGCAGCGGAGGCGTGTAGTCACCCAGCTGATTATACAGATCGTCCGCATTTGGTCCGATCACTGCAATCTTTTTACCGGATGCCTGGTTTTCCCAAAAAGGAAGCACCTGATTTTTATTTTGCAGGATCACAAGCCCTTCCCGCGCCAGCTGGACACTCTCCGGATTCTGTGCATAATCCATATGGATCTCTCCCTCTTCTTCGAGGTAGGGATGCTCAAACAGTCCTCTCTCGAATTTGAGGGTCAGCACCCGCAGCACTGCCTGATCGATCTGGGCTTCCTTTACAAGGCCTCTCTGCACTGCTTTCTCCAGTTTGCCAAAGGCCTCGTCCCACAAGCCAACGTCCACACCGGACTGCAGGGCCAGCGCACCGGACATCACATTATCACCAGTCATGCTGTCAAGCTGATCGATAGCAACACCATCAGACATCACGATACCGTCAAAGCCCATCTCCTTGCGGATGACATCATTTAACAGCCAGTGATTTGCGTGACAGTAAACGCCGTCGATCTCATTATAGGCAGCCATGATGCCCTTGGCTCCTGCTTTGATTGCAGCCGCTGCCGGAGGAAAATGAATTTCCCGAAGTTCGCGTTCTCCAATTCTTGCAGCGCTCGCATTGACGCCGCCGGTTCCTTCGCCCTGCGCCGCAAAATGCTTTGCTACAACCTCAGGGCCGCTTTCCTGCATGCCTATGACTGCAGCCTCTGCCATTCTCGCGGACAGATACGGATCTTCACTGTAGCATTCCTCACTGCGTCCCCATCTGGGATCCCGCAGCACATCCAGCATCGACATTAAGGCAAAATCCACACCCATATTCTGCAGCTGGCGTCCGCTTACCCGGTACGCTGCCCGTACCATTGCAGGATCAAAGGTTGCACCTGCAAGCAGGTTTACCGGAAGCAGATAGCCGTCCAGCGCCTGATGTCCATGTGGGCATTCCGAGCTCATCATTACAGGAATACCAAGTCTGGAATGCTCCAGAACATAGCGCTGTACCTGATTGTATGCTTTTTTGGAAAGCACGCCGGTCAGACCGGTTTCGTAATCTTTATCCGCCCAGGGATCTGCGCGATACAAACCATACAGAACTCCCAGACCGCTGTATTTTTCAACCTCCTGACGAAATTCCTCCGACAGCTCGATGGTATCCTCACCATTTACACATTTCCGCTCATAAATCCGAAACCCGTAAAGACGCTGATTTAACTGACCGACTTTTTCTGCCAGCGTCATCTCCTCCAGGAGAGCCTTCGCCCTCCTGGCAGGAGCTAAAGAAGCATCCTGATATGCCTTCATTTATTCACAATCTCCGTATTTTTCTTTCAACAGCTCGATTCCGTACTCTCTCGGAGTACCCTTTAAACGCTCCATATAGGACTTCAGCTGTCCTCTGCAATGCTCGGGGCCGCCCTCCCGCATTACGGTCCACATGGGATCTACATCGTAATTAGAGGTCTTCATCATCTTGTCATTCCAGTCGAGGATCATCTTCGCACCCTTTGCGCACAGATCCGGACGTTCCTCTGCCAGGTTGTGCTGCTCGTGAGGATCTTCCTTTACATTGAACAGCATTTCCTCCGGGAACAGATGATAACCGCCGTGTACGGTTCTGATGTATACATAGTCATCAAACCGGGCACTTCTCTGGCACACATGGGCACACTGAGTCAGGATCGCATAAGGCTTGGAGCAGTCTGTACCGTCCTTTAATGCCTTTGCAAAGGAACTGCCGTCATAATGATAACGATCCAAAAACATCGGAGTACCCAACAGCTCCTGCACCGTAGGAGTCAGGTCTGTATTGTCATAGAAGCCCTTAACCACTGCCCCCTTCTGCATACCAGGCCAGCGAACGATCATAGGGATACGGCAAACCGGCTCATCTGCAGTTCCGTGCTCTCCGTAGATACCGAACTCGCCAAGGTCTTCGCCGTGGTCAGCTGTGATAATGATCGCAAGGTCATCGTCATACAGTCCGTTATCCTTTAACCAGCCAATGATCTGACCAATGTTATCGTCTGTGTATTTTACGCCGTCATCATACAGATCCAGGAAGTGCTTTGCCTCTTCCAGAGTCGTCAGCTTACCGGGATGCTTGGGCCACTGTTTAAAGGTATCATCGTTCCACATGTTGATCTCATTTGCACAGTGAGGTCCGATGTGCAGCAGATGCTCTTCAAAGGTCTTCTCATCAATCCAATCATCCGGAAGCGGTGTATCTGAAAACTGGCTCGGATAATCCGCCGGTGTACGGTAAGGGGTATGGGGATCCCAATAATGCACGTGCATCATCCAGTTATCCTTTTTCCCGTTTCTCTCCAGCCAATCCAGAACATGAGGCGTTACCATCTCTGCGGACTCGCCGCCTCTTCTGCCTACATTGTAGCATTCGTTGAAACCGGAATTGAACCACCATGCACTGTGCCGTTCTGCAAAGGAAGAGAAGGAAACCGTATGCATTCCGGCTCTTCTAAACTGCATGAACAATCCGTTCTCAGACATGTCATCCGTAAAGCTTCTGGTGGTTCCCTGCAGACGCATATCCGCAGCTGTGCCTCCATGCCCTACGATCCCGTTATGAATTCCATACTGTCCGCTGATCATGGATGCTCTGGACGGAAGGCACGGTGCATTCGGGCAGTAATAGTCATCAAACCGCACTCCCTCCTTTGCAATTTCATCCATTACAGGCGTGGTATTTCTGCCATAGCCATAACAGCCCATATGATCCGCCCGCAGCGTATCAATGTCAAACAGCAATACTCTCATTTGTGTGTTGCTCCTTTTCCCCATTTTTTATAAACAACAGAAAAATCATTTTCTGCAGTTTTTACGCTTTCCCCGTTCTCATTTCGGAGGGTGTGCTGTCATAATAATTATGAAAATGCTGATAGAAATAATTCATGTTGGAATATCCGACCTCTGCGGCAACCGAGGAAATCTTATCATCGGTATTTAAAATCCGCTCCCGCGCGACATACATCCGGTATGCCATCAGGTATTCCGAAAATTTCATATCCGTTTCCTTGATAAAAATCTGACCCAGATAGGTCGCATTCATCCGGAACCGGTCTGCTATACTTTTTAAGGAAATATGCTGTCCGTATTCCATCGCGACAATCATGACAATTTTCCGGATCAGTGGTGAAAATTCCTCATAGGGCCTCCGCAGGATCGGATCTTCGTTTTTGCGGACCTCCTGCTGCACGGTTCCGTGCAGGTTTTCTACCACAACCTGTTCAATGCGCTTCTGAAGCTGATTCTTGTCAAGGGGCTTTAACAGATAATCCACAGCGCCGCACCGCAGTGCTTCACAGGCATACTGAAAATCGTCGTATCCGCTCATCATAATATAATTGGATTTGACACCCATTCCATTTAAACAGTTAATCAGTTCATAGCCAAATTCGTTGCCGATCCGTACATCCACCAGGCAGACATCCGGTTTCCAGTCCACCACATGAGATACCACTTCAAAACAGCTTCTGGCGGTCCGGATTCGTTCAAAGCCAAGGGATTTCCAGTCAAGAAGCCTGCAAATGCCTTCGGCAATGGCAGGTTCATCATCCACGATCACCAATGTGTACATCTTCTTCCACCTTTCCCGGTATCAGGATGGAAATCTTAAAGCCCCCTTCCGGGTTATTCCCGATTTCCATCTGAAAACCATTTCCATAAAAATAATTCAAACGCATATATACGTTTCTCAGTCCAATATCTGCTTCCGGATCGTCGTTTCCTTCGCGCATCGTCTTCTGTACCTGCTCCAGCTGATCTGCCGGAACACCGGAGCCATTATCAATGATCTCGATCACGGTGTCGGGACCTTGGGCACGTCCGCTGATGATCAGCAGATTATACATGCTCTCCCGGTCAAAGCCATGGGTAAAGAAATTCTCCGCAAGGGGCTGCAGCCAAAAGCTCACCGTCGGGATCTCTTTCAGTGCATCTTCCAGCTCGACCTGATAGAAAAAATTATCTCCAAACCGCAGCTCCATGATCTTTAGATACATTTCAAGCAGCTTAAACTCTTCTCCCAGCGTGATGGTATCCTTCGCATGGGTTCTGGCACGATACAGTGCCCCTAGCAGCGCGATCGCATCTGCCGTATCCCGGTCTCCTTCCACCAGCGCCCTGGAGCGCAGCGTTTCCAGTGTGTTATATAAGAAGTGCGGGTTGATCTGATGCTGCAGTGCACGCATCTGGGTCTCCTGCTCCTTTAGCTTCCAGACATATTCCCGCTCAATATGACCCTGCAGCTTTGCACCCACATCCTTTAGGGCAACTGCAATCATGCCATATTCATTTTTGCGCCGCTCGTTGCTTAAATCTTCCTCCTGAACATCCGCAAACTCACCGGATTCCATGTGGGAAAGCATATGAATGATCTTGGAAAGAAACTCATAATCCGCTTTCAGCTGCATATTGGTAAACAGAA
>ERZ1026884.389-NODE-389-length-29813-cov-19.574098_pt1 | contig 29813 bp, 22 predicted proteins | sample MGYA00380172_ERZ1026884 | MGnify/ENA primary metagenome ERZ1026884 (study PRJEB33269, sample SAMEA4719808) | human gut metagenome | biome: human-associated habitat; feature: organic feature; material: feces | place: Cameroon | collected 2013-10 ... | reverse complement strand
TCAACCAGTCGATTTCGCCAATGTCGCTTTGCTCAATGTTAGTGATTCCAGTTTAATCACGGGTGGTGTAACAAATGAGAATGGTCAGTTCGTAATTCCTTGCGAGGTGAAAAAGGCGATTGTGAAAGTGAGTTGTGTGGGCTACAAAACTTATTGTAATGCATATCGTACCGGTGAGGTTGGTGCCATAACCTTGGAGGATGCAACAATTAATCTGCAAAAAGTTGTGATTAAAGGGCATCGCAAATACATATCAAGAGAAAACGGTAAACTTACGCTTGACGTTCAAAATTCCAATTTGAAAAATATTGGCAAGGCAACAGATGTTATCAAATATATTCCTGGGATGCTCTATACAAATGGAAAGTATGAGGTGTTTGGTAAGGGTGAGCCTGTCATCTATATAGATGGAAGAAAGCAGACTAATACTTCAGGGTTGTCACTCCTTTCTTCTACCAACGTGAAGTCTGTACAGCTCATAACTAACCCTGGGGCAGAATACGATGCAGAAACAAGGAGTGTCATAAACATCACTACCGTACACCATTCCTTGGATGGACTTTCTGGTATTGTGGGTGCGGAAATCTCCAAACATAAGAATTTGTCTAACAACGAGGAGGTCAACCTCAACATCCACAAGGGAGCTTTGGATGTATTCCTCGCATATCAATATGACAATACGAGAAGTGACATCAGATATGATGTTAACCAGTTCAATTACGAGCAAGATACATTTCATGAGATTTCTGCTTCTGAATATTCCGACCGCTCTCACTCTCATGACTATAATGTTGGTATGAATTATGCCATAAACAAGAATCACACTATCGGCGGAAGATATTTGGGAAGCATCTCCAACTACAAGATGCTCGACTCTCCTTTCGACTATATGCAGACGTACAAGAATGATGAACTGCTGACATCTACAGACAACAAGACTGAAGAATCTGAAAAGGAAAGGTTTCACAATGTCAATCTGTATTATATCGGCAAACTAACAGACAACCTACAGCTCAACTTGGATGCCGACTATGTTTATGCTCAACTGAAACATAAGCAACAAGTGAGCGAGACAAGTAGAATAGATGCTGTCTCAGAAATCACGCATATGCAAAACGACCAGCGAAATCGTGCGACTGCACTCAAAGGGGTGTTTGCTTGGAACATGAATAAGAATAATGGGCTTGATTTCGGAACGGATTTCAGTAAAATCAGTTCATGGGGTATGTCTGTAAACGAAGAAGGGAAGATAGCCGATGACCAATTCAAGAATAAGGAAACCAAGTATGCAGGATTTGCCACTTTTCGTTTGTCTGCCTCCAAATGGAAAGGAAGCATCGGGCTTCGCTATGAGTACATTCATGCCATCAACACAGACCAAGGAGAAGTAAAGAACAAGACCAATTATTCGGACTTACTTCCATCCCTTTCTCTTTCCACTATGTTTGGGAGAGTGGGGATGAATCTTGATTTCAGTAGCAGGGTCAACCGTCCTTCGTTTCGTCAGTTGAACAACAGTGTGAGCTACAACAATCAATACCATTATGAGCAAGGCAACATTTATCTGAAACCGCAATACGTGTATGATACAGAACTTAGTGTGAATTATAGCATATTCGACTTCAAGTTGGATTATCAGTATATCAAGGATTACATCCATCCGACTGTCGTTGCCGTATCCGGCAAACCTGGAACGGTAACTTGGATGTCAACCAACGCCAAGGATTTCCAGCAACTAGGAGCGCAATGTGTTGTTTCACCTGTTTTTGGTTGTTGGCGACCTACTTTGACGGTGGGTGTCTATAAACCTTATTTCACGCTATCATATAATGGAGAGCAATTAGACTACAATCATCCATACGGTCTCTTCGCTTTCCAAAATGTAGTGGCACTAAGGAGCGATTGGCTTTTTCGATGTGATTTCTTTTGGAACATTAAGGGACATCATGGCATCTACGAGCAAAACGGTTATTCGTCATTCAATATGATGGTACAGAAACAGTTACTTAAAAAGAAATTGACGATAACATTGAAAGCAGAGGACTTGTTTGATAGCTCGAAGTTGAACGATGTAAAGAGGGTTAATTTTGTGGTGCAGAACAGAAAGGTGAATAACTTCAATCGCTGCATCATAGCTTCCATTAGTTACAACTTCAATAGTTTCAAAGATAAATACAACGGAAGCGGTTCTGCAGAGGATGAGATTAATCGTTTTTAGAAAATAATACAGTATCAGCACTTTTTGCTTCGTTTGCAAGCAAAGAGTGCTTTTTTTTGCCTTCAGATGAGCCCGAGGCTTAGCGGAAGGCTTAGTTGCCGGCGATGAGGCTTAGTAGGAGGCGAACCGGCAAGACGCCTATTGCCTGGGAGGCTTTTTTTCCTTACTTTTGCATTCAGAAATAATCGATGATTGTGATTATGGAAAAAGGAAAGAAAATACCTCCACAGGAAGCGTCTCAGACTAATCCAGTGGCAAAGCCTGAGGATACCAAGGGCGGAATCAATAACAAGGTATCATCTGGGTTGACAGGAACAAAGCTGGCTGAACAGGCAGAGGAGAATGAAGAGATGCCCATGCATCATCTGATTGCCGATAAGGATTATCCGTCGGGCATCAGAGAATGGATGATCACTTCGCCTTCTGACCTCAAGTATCCTACGCTGGTGGTGGCTGCTGCCATGCTCAGCGTTTATCTTACACGTGTCAGAATACAGTATGTGTATGATAATCAGGGAGAAAAATCGGCCATCGTGCTGCAGGTCATCGTAGAGGGAGAGCAGTCGAGCGGAAAGTCGTTTGCCAGATACATCATGCGTACCCTGATGAAGCCGTTCATTGAGCGCGACAGCGAGATGAGAGCTAAGGAGCAGGAGTATGCTGCCCTGAAGCGACGCCAGGGAAAGAAGGATGGCAAGCTGCCACCCGAACCGAAGACCGACATCACCATCCTGCCCGAAACCGTATCGCTCACCATGTTTATCAAGCGATGCGATGCAGCCGTCAAGCTCTATGGTGCTCCGAAGACGCTCTTCGAATTTGCCGATGAGATTTCTGCCATCGTGCATTCTGCCAAGCGCCAGTTTGCCGACCTCTCGCAGGTTATCAAGACGGCTTACGATTTGGGCAGCGTATATGGTCAGGATTTCATGAGCGAATCCAGCTATAGTGCCATGGTAGATGCCTTGCTGTCGTTCGTATTCTGCGGCACCCAGAGTGCGGTGAGCAGATATATGAACAAGGCTGCCATTGAGGGCGGTGCTGTAACCCGTACCATCTTGTGCCCGCTCATCAGTCATCTGGGCGACAATCCGCCACAGTTTCAGGCTTTGACCGATACGCAGCGTAATGAGCTGGAGAATACGTTGGACAAGCTCTTCGGGTTGTGCTATGAGGAAGATGGAAAATTCCATCAGGAGATAGAGGAGGATATGAGCTGGCTCTACAAGACGGTGGTAAAATGGTGTAACGACTGTCGCCAGCAGGTGGTGAAGACCATGTCCAAGTCGATGGATGTCTTCTACAAGCGCAGTTCGGTTTCAGCCTTCCGCATCGCTGCCCTCATGCAAGTGCTATACAAAGTGGAGGGGAAGAAGAGCGAGAAGGAAATCCGGAAACTGGTAAGGCAGACCTATCTGGCTTGTGCCGACCGCATCTTGCAGAATATGTTGCAGCGGTGGGGCAAGGCTTTCGAGCAGATTTCTGCCGAGGGCGAAGGAGAGCCTTATCATACTGTAGACTATTTCAGCGAGTTGCCGCAGGAGTTTTCTTATCAGTTCCTGGAGGAATTTCTGAAGCAGAAGGGGCTCAAGACGCCTGCCCGCAACATGGTGTGCAACTGGCGCAGATGGGGATGGCTCGAAAAGCCGGCAAAGGGCGAGGATAGAAAGGTGCTCAGAAAGACGCAGCAGAAAGCTACCCCATGCAGCTGATGATGATATTCATGATAAATAGATTTCCGCGTATTTAAAAATCAATTAGTCTATGGCAGAATATATAGATTCAATCACGCTCTCTAAACTTAGAGGCATCAATATATTGGAGGTGGCTGATGCTTTGGGAATAGGCTTGCGTCATCGCAATGCGCTCTGTATCAGTCACAACGATTCTAATCCGAGCTTGCATTTCTGGCCATCAACCAATACTTGCCATTGCTTTGCATGCGGGTGGGGTGGTGATAATATCGACCTGGTGATGAAGCGGGAGAATCTCTCTTTTACCGAAGCCTGCCAATGGTTGGGAAGAAACTTCGGTATAGTTGTGGGGAATGGCCGACAGCCGGTAAGGGGTACGGTCGGGCAGCCGGCAAGGGGTACGGTCGGGCAGCAGAAAACGGAATGCGATACGGACAGAATCAACCTTAGAGGACCATTCCAGCATCAGCCGGATGTAGATTATCTCATGAGAATGCTTGAGGGAAAGAAACTCACCGAAACTGCAAGGGATTTCCTTTTCGAACAGCGAAAGCTGCGCCCCGAATACATCTATTGGTGCAGAGTGGTAAGTACAGATTTTTCTATCGCTGGCTATCGCTTTGGTGGTAAGTTTTTTGATGGGCCTTCCCTGCTCATACCTTACTATGGGGTGGATGGAAGATTGCTAACGGTACAGAGCAGATTTCTGGGGGATAAATCTAAGGAGAAGCCCCGGTTTAAATTTGCACCTGGCAGCAAACCTATGGTATACGGGATGCAGATTTTGCCCCAAGTAGCTGATAATGAACCTTTGGTTATTACTGAGGGATGTACCGACTGTTGGAGTGCTATGTCTATGGGTTATAAGGCGATAGCAATACCCAGTGCTACACTTTGTAATGAAGAATGTCGCAGTCTTTTGTCGGGAAGGAATCTTCACATGTGGCCAGATCAGGATAAGCCTGGCATTAGTCTCTATATGAAATTGAAGGAGATGTTTCCGCAGTTGGTGTATCATCAGTTGCCCGAAGGATGCAAGGATTTATCTGATTATTATCAGTCCTCTTACGTTCAGAAAATGTGAAAGTGAATGTGAATTTCAAATGTTTTTCTATTGTTGTTTTTAAGTTGTTGCATGTTATGATGAAGTTGTTTTTAAATCGTTTACGTAGAGATCATGGCGTCATTGTTGGTCGCCTTAGTCAGGAAGTAGCTAATCGCCAGGGTATCGTTGCAGGCCATCAGTACATTTGTGATACGATGGAGCGCGAGGGTGGCTGTCTGGAGCCGGGGGAATATCACATCATGGTGGCTAAATGCAAATGTTTCGCCCGCCAGATGCTTTTCCTCGAACCGATAAGGGATGATTCATCTTCCTCTCTTCCTCTCCCCGAAACCTGCAAGCTTTGCCGCATGGAGCGCAAGAGTCATGAGTTCGGTTGTCTGGAAGAGCTTTATGCCCTTCCTTGTCCCATGATGCAGCCGGGCAATGGTCCGTTCCGCCTGCGCCAGGGTGGCATCCTCATCGGCGAGGCCCATGCGTCCGGGGTCGTACTCAAGAGTCAGGAACGCTTCCTCCAACTCTACGACCGCATGAAGAAGGCGATGGTCAGGGGCAGCGATGTAGTGGTAGTGATAGAATAGGAAATGGGGGTAAGGAACATCTTGGCTAGAAAAACTGCATTTTCTCGGCTTCCCAGAAGTTTCATTGCGTAAAAATCATCATGTTTTTACGCAATGAAACTATTTTTTTACGGAAAACTCCCCTCCGTACAGAAAAATAGGCTAACTTTGCACAGAATAATTTTAAGAACTTTAATACCGTAGAATTATGAACAAGAGATTTATTTTATCATTCTTGCTCCTGCTATCGTTCTTGCTTTCGGCAACAGCCCAAAGCATAGATGAAGCCAGGGCCAAGCGCATCGCCGCATCTTTTTTCAAAAGTAATGCTGCAAGAAGTATGAGAGGGGAAAAAATGGTGCAGAATGAAAACCTGGTCAACAACTATACGGCTAGGGTCGGTGACAAAAATTGCTTCTATATCTTCAATAGAGGCAAGAACGATGGCTTCGTCATCGTTTCGGCCGATGAGCGCACCCGACAAAACGTGTTGGGCTATTCGGAGAGAGGCAGCCTGGATTATAGTTCCAGTCCTGCTTACATCAAGGCTTTCCTCGATAGGTATGCGCAGGGTATCAGCCTGCTTAAGTCGGCGGATGGAAGCCAGGGCGGCACAACCATTACCTACCAAGACCCAGTTGCTCCACTACTGGGGGACATCGCTTGGGGACAAGGTTGGCCTTACAACCTTCTGTGCCCAAAGAACGACCAGGGAGGTAATTATGTGACGGGTTGTGTGCAGACCGCCATGGCACAAATCATGGCTTATCATAAGTGGCCCAAGCAAGGCCGGGGAACTGCGTCTTATGAATGGAACGGACAGACTTTGTCGGCTGATTTCAGCAAGTCAACCTATCGATGGGACTTGATGCTGCCTCAGTATGAATATGGTGACGAAAGCATCAGCGAAGAATCGAAGATGGCTGTCGCCAAGCTGATGGCAGACTGTGGCATAGCCAACGGTGCCAGTTATGCTGACGGAGGCACGGGAGCCAGCTCCGGCTCCGCAGCCCAGTCGCTGATAGACTATTTCGATTATGACCTGAGCATAAACATGTTAGACCGAAATGAATGCTCGGCCGAGTATTATGAGGGCACGATTCAGAACGAGTTGCGCCAAGGCAGGCCAGTCATGCTGGGAGGTGGCAACTCGAAGGGCGAGGGTGATGCCCATGAATTCTTATGCGACGGCTTCAACCAAGAGGGCTATTATCACATTAATTTCGGATGGAATGGATATGTCAATGGATATTTCCTGATTTCCGCCACAGGATACGACGTGAATCCTGATGTGATATATGGCATTCAGAAAAATCAGGGTGGAAAGGGCGACTTCGTGGCTTCCTCCTCCCTGGATTTCATGTGCGTTGAGGGGCATAAAGTTTCGATGGGCATAGCCATCAGCACTTTTGCCCATTTCCAGTACGACTTCGCCTTCGCCTTCGAGAATACCTCTGACGGGAAGGTGGAGTATGCCCCTATAAATGGTAATCTTTCGGTAGGTATATGGACTACGCCACAGGAACCAAACATTGTGACCTTCGATAAGAAACTAGCCGACGGAACTTACAAGATGTATCCTGTGGTTAGCATCAAGGGAAGAAACGATTGGCGCAAGGTGATATTTGGCGACAAAAGACAAAGCTTAATAGACGTCAGTGTCTCTGGCGGAACGTTCAGCATGAAGAATAATCATATCTATGATGACATAGAGGAAGGTGCGGTTGAGATAAATGGCATCTACTATCAGTTGAATGCCGACAAGAAGACTGCTACCGTGACCTATAAGAACAGCAAGTATGACTCGTATGCAGGTTATGTGGTGATTCCAGAGATGGTGACGGCTAGCGACGGCAATAGCTACCAAGTGGTGGCTATAGGCAAGAACGCCTTCACCGAGTGTCGTAACTTGGAGGAGGTGAGCATACCTGCCAGCGTAGAGGAGATAGGCTATGGAGCATTTAGCCAGTCAAGTCTGAGGAACATCAACATTCCGCAGAAATCACGGCTCAAGAGTATCGGTGGATGGGGCTTCAATGGATCGGGACTTGAGAGCATCTCGCTGCCCGACGGATTCTCTTATCTTGCACAGTGTGCCTTCCAGGGATGCTCGTTGCGATATATCTCGTTGCCTTCTTCCTTGACCTCTTTCGGTTCTGTGGCCTTCAACGCATGCCAAAAGCTTAATACCATCAAGGTGGCTTGGAGACAGATACCTAATACTAACGAGATGCTGGCACAGGTGGACTTGTCGCAGGCGAAGTTGCTCGTGCCTAAGGGATATAAGGAGATATACCAGAAGAACCAGGAGTTCAGTGGGTTCAAGAGCATCGAGGAATACTGGGAGCAAGGTGCCGCAGACATCTCACCAGTGGATTCTACCCAGACTGCCTCTTTCTGCTCGGGAACCGATGTGGAGGGATACTATGTAGTTCCGGACACGCTCGTGTTGGATGATGGCACTAAATATCCTGTTACTGTGATAGCAGACTATGCCTTTAAGGGTAACCAGCAAGTTACATCGGTAACTATACCTTCCTCTGTCTCCAAGATAGGCGAAAAGGCCTTTGCTGGTTGCGTCAAACTGGAGGAACTTTCTGTGCAGAATCCTGTTCCGCCGACTCTTGCCTCGGATGCAGCCGTTGGAAAAAGTCGAGGGATGGAGGGAGCTGAGTCTGCCATCCCTGAGTTTGATGGAGTCGATTTAGGAAGTTGCACTTTGTATGTACCTATAGGTAGTGCCGCCCTATATCGGAGCGCATATGGTTGGGCTGCATTCCAAAAAATCGTGGAGAAAGAGACCACGGACATCAAAGGTGTGGTCATGCAAAGGGGAGCTTCTGGTCATGTCTACAATCTGCAAGGTATGCATGTGGGTTGTGACAAGAAGCTACAATCTTTGCCAGCCGGTGTTTACATCGTGAATGGCAAGAAAATGGTGGTTCGCAAATAGAGGATTATTCCACATAATCCACGTTCACCACGATGACGTGTATCGCCTGGTCGCTGGTGTCATTTGCCACCTTGGCGATGTGCCAGTCTCTAGGGAAGAAGATGAAGAACTCGCCGGGGGGTGCTGTCGTAGAAACGAGCCTTCCGGCGGTCGTAGTCGTAGTGGATTACGTCGGGGCGATATGTAATACCTCTCTTACAGCTACTTTTCTGCGTAGCACATTTGTATGAATTCTGACAGTTGGTATGCTCTATATCTTGGATTGCCTTGAATATAAGTTGACAGAGTTCTTTATCAAAGAGATAAAGGTTGATGGCTTGCTTAAATGTACTGCCCGACTTGTATAGATGATGTAGTTGGTCTTCTTCCATATACCCATATAAAAAGCGAAGTCCCACCGTGGTACGCATCGTTGAGAGGCGTGGTGGGATTTGTTGCTGCAAAGGTATGCTTTTTTGTCGGAATCTCCAAACTTTTTCTTGAAAATCTGCTTATAAAAAGAGGAATTTAACGCAAAAAGTTCTAATTTCCATAAAAATCTCATTGTGAATCATTGGATATTTAGAAAATTGTCGTATCTTTGCCCTTGAATTGAGGCGTTCTTTGGATATTGCAAAATACAGAAACGAGCAGAAGTCCGCTCGTTTTCATATTGTTATCTATATTATGTAGGCAAACGTCCAACTTCTTGATATTCAATCAAAGTCCCAATTAGAGCGAGTTACCCTTTTTAATTCTTATAATCTACCTTGATCACGATAACGCGGATGGGCTGGTTAAATTGTAGCGTTAGTTAAATTTGAGGGCAAAAGTACAAAGAATATTCGAGAAAACAAACGGAAAATGGAGATTTCTTCGTATCTTTGCACACATATTTTGTAAGATTATGAAGAAACTGTATATTCTTTTGTGTGGGGCAACGGTGGCCCTGCTGATGGCGGCATGCCAGGGAGGAAAGACGGCTGCTGCTGATGCGGAGGCTGGCGATACCCTGGAGATGAAGTACGCCAAGTTGCTCACCATCGTGAAGCATGGCGATGGGGAAGAGAGTTCCGATGCTGCAGAAGGCATTGATTATCAGTATGCTGAGGCTATCGTTGCCAACCCGTGGAAGGCGGGAACGCTGCTGCATCGCTACATCCTGATTCCGAAAGGAGAGGAGGGCGATAAGACGGTGGCGATGCTAGCCAAAAGGCGCAGCATGGGAGCGAGATGCACTACCGATACCGTGAGGACACCGGTGGAGAGGAGTGCCATTTTTATCGCTCCGCATTGCCAGCTGATGTACGAACTGGGCTGCCAGCAGGCTATCCGTGGCGTCTGCGACCTCAATTACATCAATATTTCGGATGTCAGGAAGAGGGCTGCTTCTGCAGGGAAGGCTTCTTCCGGAAATGCTTCTGCAGGAAATTCCATCGTGGATTGCGGTTCGAGCATGGCGCCCGATATCGAGCGCATTATCGCCCTGAAACCCGAAGCTATCCTCGTTTCGCCCTTCGAGAACAGCGGAGGATATGGCAAGCTCGACAAGCTGCATATCCCCATCATTGAAGCTGCTGACTATATGGAATCTTCGCCATTGGGCAGGGCGGAATGGATGAAATTCTATGGCATGCTCTTTGGAAAAGACAAGAATATTTCAACTACTGCTGCCGGAAAAGCATCAGAGGCTGCTGCCGGAAAAGCATCAGGGGCTGCTGCCGGAAAAGCATCAGAGGCTGCTGTTGGAAAAGCATCAGAGGCTACTGCCGGAAAAGCATCAGAGGCAACTCTTCCTGCATCTTGCGAATTAAGGGCTGATTCTCTTTTTGCTCAGATAGAGAAGGAATATCTTGACTTGAAGGCTGAGGCTGGAAAGCTGCCCAAGGGACTTTCGATATTGACCGAAAGAAAGACGGGCAATGTATGGTATGTGCCTGGTGGTCAGAGTACTATCGGCATTCTGCTGAAGGATGCCAACGCCCGTTATATCTTCTCAGATGATAAGCACAGCGGAAGTCTGCCGATGAGTCCGGAGCAGATTCTGGCGAAGGGAAGTCAGGTGGATGTATGGGCATTCAAATACTTCGGAGGTGCTCCTTTGTCGCAGGTTCAGCTGCTGCAGGAGTATGACGGTTACAAGGCTCTTGCCGCCTTCAACCGGGGCAATATCTATCAGGTAGATACCTCTACGGTGCCTTATTTCGAGCTTACGAGCTTCCATCCCGAACTGCTGCTCAGAGAGTTCATCATCCTGGCGCATGGCGAGCGGTTCGGCAAATTGAAATTCTATAAGAAATAGGGCTTTAATCAGAGATTTTACAAGAAATAGTTTTAGTGAATGAAAACCATCGTTTTAGGGGCTATCGCCATTATCATACTGTTTTTTGCCAACCTGGCATGGGGTAGCGTAAGCATTCCGTGGCAGGACGTGGTGGCTATACTCGCTGGAAATCAGGTAGATGAAGCTGACAGCTTCCGCTATATCGTAATGGAATCGCGCTTGCCTGCGGCTATTACCGCCCTCCTTTCGGGCGCAGCCCTCGCCACGAGCGGCTTGCTGCTGCAAACTGCCTTCCGCAACCCCCTGGCTGGTCCTGATGTCTTCGGTATCAGCAGCGGAGCCGGACTGGCTGTTGCCATCGTGATGCTTGCCTTTGGCGGCAACATCGCCCTGGGCGATTTCGTGGGCGATGCCGGCAACTATGCCATCGGTGGTTTTCTCGCCATTCTCATCGCAGCCTTCGTGGGAGCGATGCTCGTGATGGCTGTCATCACCTTCTTTTCTGCCATCGTGCGCAGTCATACGGTGCTGCTCATCATCGGTCTGATGGTGGGCTATCTGGCCAGCAGCGCCATCTCACTGCTCAATTTCTTCAGCACGGCAGAGGGCGTGAAATCGTATATGGTCTGGGGCATGGGAAGCTTTGGCAATGTTTCGGCTGCGCAGGTATTATGGTTCATTCCGCTTGCCCTCATCGCCCTCATCGCCTCCCTGCTCCTTGTCAAACCATTGAATGCCATGCTGTTAGGTGATCAGTATGCTGGCAATCTGGGTTTCAACATCAGGCGTCTGCGCATCATTCTGCTCCTCATCACGGGCTTTCTCACGGCAGTGGTTACCGCCTTCTGCGGTCCCATTGCCTTCATCGGTCTGGCCACTCCCCACATCGCCCGTCTCCTCATCGGCACGGAGAATCATCGCCGGCTGTTGCCTGTCACGATGCTGTTGGGTTCAGTCCTTGCCCTTCTCTGCAATCTCTTCTGCACCCTCCCTTCGGGCGGTGGCATCATCCCCCTGAATGCCGTCACCCCTTTGTTTGGTGCCCCCGTCATCATCTATGTCCTGCTGAAGAGGAGATAGGGAAAAGGCAAGAAAAGGGGGGACGGCAAAATCAATTTTTTCAAGAGTTTCTTGGATATTTGAATTATTCTTTTTATCTTTGCAGAAGATAAGCTGCTTAGTCACAATTTTAAACAGATAGAGGTATGAAAGAGAAAAAATATCATTTACCGGAAGACCATGGCGCTGCTTTTGCTGAAGAGCCAACGCCAGCCTATCATGGAAATACGGCAGTTGTACTTCCTGAAGAAAAGTTCACCGAAGATAACTTCGATGATGATATTGATTGGAATAGAATACCAGCTGGATGGGGACCTGTCAACGAAGAAGAAGCCATAGCTCGTATAGAAGCCATAGAAGCTGACATAGAGAAAAATGGACTCATTGATGAAGAGGATATGATAGACCACCTTAAAGCTAAAGGTTTATGGCTTATATAAAACCATCTAAGCCATTTTACGCCCATACCGTAGTGCCATCATCATGAAAAATTGGAAAATCATCTATCGGTATGATGCGGAATACGATAGAATTATTCTTGTTGACTTATGGGATATGAGACGAAATCCCAGGTACCTGATTAGGCAGTTCAGAAGAAAACTATAAGAAGACAGCCAACTTTCAATTGGGATATTGAAGGTTGGCTGTTTTCTGCTACTTAAACGAATTATCTTTACTTATTCACCACATTAATCGGATTGCCTTCGAGGAATGCCTTGATGATGGAGATAAAATAGGACTCAGTAAGGAAAAACAGAAAAAAAACATAAAATAAAAAGAATTTAGCTAAAAAACATTGTGGTTTCATAAAGTTTTTGTATATTTGGGGCAGATTTGAGGATTATACTATCTCTCAAGTATGTATTTTAGAATAGATTAACAACCTGGGTATCTAAAAACGATCTCGTTTGAGAATGCTATCATCATTTAAAAAATAAGACTTATGAAACATCAGTTAACAATCTTGCTGATTGCCTTTTTGAGCAATCTTTCGTTGGCAGTAAGAGCACAGCAGCCTCTTACGGATGCCGACTTGTGGAAAACGCTCAATCCACCGGCAACTCAAAATTCGGGAGAGGTGGTGAGCACAACCCCATTCCTTACTTCCAACACACGTTGGATGAAGATAAGAGATACCTATCGCAAATCTGTCTTTAATGTGAGCGAGGGTATGTTTTGTGTGAAATGTGGTGATAATATTACTGTGTGGAGCGTGGATGGCCGATGCATCTTCGGTCCACAATGGAAAGCGTTTGAGGGTAAGGCATACGATAATCCGATGCAGTTTGACAATGGTGCCCTACTGGCAATGTCAGCTACCAAAAACAGTGCCGGAAGAGAGTATTATTCCATTCTCTATCAAGATGGTAGTGTAAGAAATCTAAGTCCTGACTGGGAGCCTCAGACTCCTTTTGTAGATGGTTTGGCCATCGTAAAGAAAATGCAAGGGTCCAGGACATTGACTACCTTTTACATGGATACGCAAGGTAGGCAGGTGCCATCGCCAGCCAAACTTTATGGTAACTATCGTTCTGATATGCGTTCGCTAAGCTGTGGTATGAGAGCATTTTGTACAACTGATCAGAAATGGGGATTCATGGATGCCCAAAACCGGGTGGTGAAACCAGCTGTATGGGATAAGGTGCGTGATTTTAGCGAGGGCTATGCCTGGGTATTCAAAGGCAATGGCGAGATGTTCAACATTTCTTATACAGCCCAGCTCATCGACAAGACGGGAAAGGTGATAAGAACTGTAGAGGGCTTTGAATGTACCGAAGATGCTGCCTATACCTATGGTATCGGAGACGTGAGCAATGGTATTTATTATGTTTATGACAATGATAATAATAAGGTGAACTATTATGACTTGAGTGGTAGGAAGCTTGCTACCGTAAGGGGCGGTACCACCTTTTATAAGGGACATGCGATGCTGATCCTCAAGCAGGTACATACTATCGTTGCTGTGGTAGATACTAAGTTCAGACCTCTGGCATATTATCGCACCTTTGATTCAAATGGTGGTCATTGTATTTTGGATGAAAATATAATGCGTACCAAACCTTTCGAGCCTTCTGGTCTTTATTCCATCAATACCTTTTCTAGTGTTATCGATTCGAAGGGTTCGCTCATGTTCAAAGCGATGGAAAATGCCTTTAGTAACAATCGCTTTGGCAGTTTCTCCCAATTTTCGAAAGACGGATATTGCATTGCCAGCAACATAGAAATCAATGGAAAGCAAATGTTGGCTCTGGTTAAGGGAAATGGAGAGATAGCATGGCTTTTCTCTAAGGAAGATCTGGAAAAGAGTGATTGGGATGTTTTGCCAAGAGACATTTCTTTCGAACAGAAAGCTATGGGACAGAATGGAATGTCGGCACTTGAAGCATGCAATGCTAAACCATTGGGACCTAAGAAGATAATGAATGCTACCTACAAAGTGAATGTGGAATGCATACCTAAGATGGTAGGTACGGCAAAGGTAGAGGGTAAGCCGGTTCTTCATTATGGCGACAAGGTTTCTGTCAAGGCAAATGCCAACGATGGCTGGAAATTATCGAGTGTCATGGTAGGCGAGAAGGAGGTTGGTACTGAACCTTTTACGGTGACTGATAATCTGACAGCCTATGCATTCTTCCTGCCTAAAGATACGTTGTCTGAAACGCCTACGAATGCTTATCAGGGAAAAGTATCTCTTGATGTTCTGAAAGACAATCAGAAGGTAGCGGTCAATGTATACGCATTGATGAGCAAGAACAAGGATGTGGCTACGCCTTATGGCGATAAAACCTATGGATATATGGTGTTGATGCTTAACCCTAGGGTGAAAATAACTTCCAAGACGCTGAGTACTTATGTCTTCTGTCAGCCTCTTAGAATCATGGGTGTACAGAATGATGCTGCCAAAGGCAAAAAATATCTGGTACTGAATGGCGGTTCCATCGCTTATCATGATCTGCGCTGTATGACAGGAGGTTTGTTGCAGCTCTATCTGAATACAGTTTTAAAGGTAGAAGGTTATACGGCTCCTGTTGCCATTCCACGCCGTTATCGTATAGAAATGCTGGATGTAAACGATGCCACCGGTGAGTTTACATGTGGTAATCTGGAAACATTCTCTTTGCGCAAAGGATGGGTGCCTGGCGAAGATCCTTCCATCAGAATTACTACCCAGGGTATAATGACCAGTATGTCTGATGTCGGCTTCCCGGCTGATTTGGTTAAAGGCTGCGTGATGAAGCTGGCCAAGAAGCGTAATGACATCGAATGGTATCCACCTATGGAATGGTATGGAGATGGCAGCAACGTCTATACGCTGATAAAGGAAGAAATGATGGATGCTTATAAGAACTTTACAAGCGATTACGATCGTTTGTTTGGAAAAGAGTAGAGAAGAAATATACAAGAAAAGGGGCGGTAACTCATTGTTCTGGTAGTTACCGTCCCTTTTTTCTCGCATGTTTTTATGCGCTCTATTTCTTTATTCTCTTCTGAGATATAGCATCTTACTTATTCACCACATTAATAGGATTGCCTTCGAGGAATGCCTTGACGTTGGCGGCTACCTGCTTGTTCAGGCGCTCGCGAGCCTCGTAGGTGGCCCAGGCAATGTGAGGGGTGAGGTAGGCATTAGGCTCGTTCCAGAGAGGATTGTCCTTTGATGGTGGCTCCTCGGTCATCACGTCTGCACAGTAGGCAGCAAGACTGCCTTCGTGAAGAGCGGCGGCTACGGCTTCCTCATCTACCAGCGGACCACGACCCGTATTCACCAGGATAGCGGTATCCTTCATCTTCTCCAGACTCTCGGCGTTGATGAAATGATAGGTGTCATCATTCAGCGGACAATGAAGAGAAAGGATGTCGCTCGTGGCAAGCAATCCCTCCTTGCTCACCTTCTGAATCCACTCAGGCAATGAGCTGGAACTCTTGCTGGTGAAGGCACAGATGTTCATGCCAAACTGGCGGGCGATGTTGGCTACCTTCATTCCGATATTGCCCAAGCCCATGATACCCAGGGTCTTGCCGGCAAGCTCCATCAATGGGGTGTCCCAATAACAGAAATCCTTGTTGTATGCCCAGCGCTCGTTGCGGTTCTCCTGAGCATAATGCTCTACGCGGTTGGTTACGGCAAGGATGAGGGCGAAGGTCATCTGAGCTACACTGTCCGTGCTGTAGGCAGGAATGTTGGTCACGATGATGCCCAGCTCCTTGGCAGCCTTGATGTCTACCACGTTGAAGCCCGTTGCCTGAATGCCGATGTATTTCAGATTGGGGAGCTGTGCCAGCGTTTCTGCATCCATCTGCACCTTGTTCAGGAGGACGATGTCGGCATCCTTGGCACGTTCCACTTTCTCGGCGTCTGATGTGCGAGGGTAGACTACTACCTCGCCCAACTGCTCCAGAAGATGATAATCCAAATCTCCCGGGTTTGCGGCATAGCCGTCTAATATGACAATCTTCATAATTTTTATCTCGTTAATGATTTCTTTACTCTACGTAATCTACCTTTATCACGATTACACGGATAGACTGGTCGTTGGAGTCGTTGTTGATCTTGGCAATGTGCCAATCGTTGGGGAAGAAGATGAAGAACTCGTTGGGATTGCTGTCGTAGAAACGAGCCTTCGACTTGTCGTAATCATAATGGATCACGTCCGGACGATACTTGCAGTTGGGCTTGCTGGTAAGGTGGTCGATGATGCCGAACCGTTCCACGCCCTTCACGACATACTGGAAGTCGATGTGCTTGTAGTGGCTCTCGCTCTGTCGCTTCTCCAGCGGTCCGTTCTCGCTGTCTTCTACGCTGACGGTGAGGTCGGAGCCCGGAATCTGATGCTTGCCCTTGGGAATGGTCAGGAGATCAGTCTTGGCGATGTAATCGAAGAGCGCCTTCCATTGCTTGGGATTCTTCTGATACTGCTGGTAGAAGTCTACCAGGTTGACACTGGCGTGAGGATTTGCCTTGGTGAATCCGTTTCGCCAGGCTCCCTTCCTTGCCCATTTCTCTGCCTTCTTCACCAGCTTTGGGTTGTCGGCATAGGATGTAGTGTAAAGGCCTTCCTGAGCGCAGCAGTCCTTGCCGGAAGCCTGCTCAGAATGGCAAAAACCTTTCTGGCAGCACTGTGCCTGTGCTGCCAAAAAGGTACTGGATAATAGGGCAATGCCCATGATTATTTTCTTCATTTTTTCTGATTTGTCTGAAAAACTATTGGTTCTTCTTGCTCTGAAGAACTACAGCTCTGAAAAACTATTCGTTCATCAGGAAGTTCTTGAAGGCATCGAAGTCCTTGGTCATCTGGATGCTCTTCTTCTCGCCCTTCATGAATTCTGCAAGACGGGCTGGAATCTCGATGTCGCTCTCCAGGATGCTGTCTACCTTCTCCTTGAACTTGGCTGGATGAGCTGTCTCCAGGAAGACGCCAACCTCGCCTGGCTTCAACTGCTCCTTCAGGGCGCGATAACCGCAAGCTCCGTGAGGGTCAAGCACATACTTGGTTTCGTTGTAGCACTGCTTCATGGTCTCGGCAATCTGCTCGTCCTTGTATGTAGCACCACCGATGTAGGCTGCGATGGCATCGTGATCGCCCTTGTAGAGGTCGTAGATGCGGGCAAAGTTTGAAGGGTCGCCTACGTCCATGGCATTGGCGATGGTCTGCTTGCTAGGCTGTGGATTGTACTTGCCAGTCTGCAGATACTCGTAGAAGATGTCGTTGGCGTTGTTGGCAGCGATGAAGCGGTGGATAGGCAATCCCATCTCATGACCGAAGAGACCGGCTGTGATGTTGCCGAAGTTGCCGCTAGGCACGCAGATGACCAGCTTGTCGGCGAGGCCCTTCTCCTTCATGCGGGCGTATGCGTTGAAATAATAGAAAGCCTGAGGCAGGAAGCGAGCCACGTTGATAGAGTTGGCTGAGGTGAGCTTCATGTGCTTGTTGAGCTCCTCGTCCATGAACGCAGACTTTACCAGCGCCTGGCAGTCATCGAACACGCCATCCACCTCGAGGGCTGTGATGTTCTGACCCAAGGTAGTGAACTGGCTCTCCTGAATCTTGCTGACCTTGCCCTTAGGATAGAGCACGTAGACGTGGATGCCGTCAACGCCGAGGAAACCGTTGGCAACAGCCGAACCGGTATCGCCCGATGTAGCTACGAGTACATTCACCTCTTCCTTGCCCTCCTGGCGCACGAAGTACTGCAAGAGACGTGCCATGAAGCGCGCACCCACATCCTTGAAGGCGAGGGTAGGACCATGGAACAGCTCGAGAGAGTAGATGTTAGGCTCTACCTCGACTACAGGGCAGTCGAAAGCCAGGGTATCATATACAATCTTCTTCAATGACTCGGCATCAACGTCCTCACCGAAGAAGGCATCAGCTACCTTGTAGGCAATCTCCTGGAATGAGAGTTTCTCGATGTTGTCGAAGAAGTCCTGTGGCAGCTTCTTGATGATTTCCGGCATATAGAGACCACGGTCTTCTGCCAAACCTTTAACTACCGCCTTGTGAAGGTCGGCGATGGGTGCTTTCTTATTTGTTGAATAATATTTCATTTTTTACTTTGAACTTTGAGATTTGAACATTGAACTTTATGATTAGCTTTGGGGGCTATCATGAAGCCGTTGATTTTAATTGATCGCCATGAAGGCGTTCATGAACTCCTGCAGCTGCAGCATGCCGTAGCCACCACTAACGCAGCTTACCTCATCATACTGCTCTACGCTATCCGGCTCAATGCCAGGATAATAGATGATGAAAGGTACAGGCTCCTTGACGTGGGTACGGATTTCTACCGGAGTAGGATGGTCAGGGAGAACAGCGATGCATACCGGCTCGTCCCAGGTGCTTACCTCATCGAAGATAGGCTTGATGAGTCGCTGGTCGAGGTTCTCGATGGTCTTCAGCTTCAGTTCCAGATCGCCATCATGACCCGCCTCGTCGCTTGCCTCTACGTGAACATATACAAAGTCGTCGCCATCCTTCAGTGCCTGGATGGCAGCAGCAGCCTTGCCTTCATAGTTGGTATTGGCAAGACCCGTAGCGCCCTCAACGATGATGTTGCGCAGCCCGGCGTAGTGACCGATGCCACGAATCAGGTCGACGGCAGAAATAACGGAACCCTTTCTGATCTGTGGATACATCTGGGAGAGGGTGAGCATGTGAGGACGGTAACCTCCGCCCCATGGCCAGATAAGATTAGCCATTCGTTCGCCACGCTCCTTGCGAGCCACATTGAAAGGATGCTTCTCCAGGAGTTCCTGACTTTCAAGAATCAGCTGGTTCAGCAGGTCGGCTGTATCACGACGGCTGATGTGACCCTCATCGCCTCCAATCTCCGGCAGGATGGGTTTTACCATCAGCTTGTGCCACTCCTCGTTGGGATGATCATGAGGTGGGGCGCAGTCGATATGCTTGTTTCCGTGCTTTACCACCAGGAGGTGGCGATACTGGATGCCGGTAACAAACTTGACATCAGGATATTTCTTGCCGAGGGTATCGTTGAGATACTTGATGAGCACATCCGCATCTTCCGTTTCAAGGTTACCACCGTTGTGGGTGATAATCTTGCCGTCCTGCACATTGATGATGTTGCAGCGCAGTGCAAGGTCGGTAGGCTCCAGTTCATAGCCGATGCTGGCAGCTTCGAGCGGTCCGCGTCCCTCGTAAACCTCGTTCTGGTCATAGCCCATGATAGAGCTGTTTGCTACCTCAGAACCCGGATGGAATCCATCTGGCACGGTAACGAGTCTTCCTGTCTTGCCTTTCTTGGCAAGCATGTCCATATATGGTTTGCTGGCGTATTGCAGGAGTGTCTTTCCACCCAGTCTTTCCACTGGGTGGTCAGCCATTCCGTCGCCAAGAATGATAATATGCTTCATAATCGATTTATAATTTATAATGAACAATTATTCATTGTACATTAATCATTAATCATTATTCATTATACATTGTACATTATTCATTATACATTCGCAATACTCATGATGTTGGCGAAGACTCCGGCAGCAGTTACGCTGGCTCCGGCTCCATAGCCCTGAATCATCATCGGATACTCCTTGTAGCGCTCGGTGGTGAGCAATACGATGTTGTTGGAACCCTCCAGATTGTAGAAAGGATGCTCCGGACCCACCGCCTGCAAGCCTACGCTGGTCTTGCCACCGTCCAGGGTAGCCACGAAGCGCCAGCGTTTGTGCTCCAGGTCGAGCGTCTTGCGCTTGGCTTCGAAGTCAGCATCGAGCTTAGGAAGCTTTTTCCAGAAGTCGTCGAGCGAGCCCTGGAAGAAGCTGTCTGGCACGAAGAGGTTCTTCTCCACATCCTCCTGCTCCACGCGGTAACCAGCCTCGCGTGAAAGGATGACGAGCTTTCTTATTACGTCCATGCCGCTGAGGTCGATGCGTGGATCTGGCTCGCTGTAGCCCTTCTCCTTGGCGAGACGGACGGTCTCGGAGAATGGTACCACGCTTGAAATGGCGTTGAAGATGAAGTTGAGTGTGCCGGAGAGTACAGCCTCAATCTTGAGGATTTTATCTCCCGAGTTGCGAAGGTCGTTGATGGTTCCGATGATAGGAAGACCTGCACCTACGTTGGTCTCGAAACGGAATACCACGCCACGCTGGATGGCTGTCTTCTTCAGCTTCTCATAGTTTTCATATTCGCTTGAAGCCGCAATCTTGTTGGCTGCGATGACGCTTACGTTGTGCTCCAGAAGGCTCTGGTAGAGAGCTGCTACATCCTTGCTGGCAGTACAGTCTACGAACACGCTGTTGAAGATGTTCATTGCCAGGATGGAATCGCGCAAGACCTCCGGAGTGCTAGGAATAGACTTCTTCAGCTCCTCGCGATAATTCTCGAGATCAAGACCGTCGCGATTGAAGATGGCATTCTTGGAAGAGGCGATTCCTACTACGTTCAGCTTCAGCTTGCTGCGCTCCATGAGGTCGGCATACTGATTCTTGATCTGTTCGATGAGTTTGCCGCCCACGGTACCCACACCGCAGATAAAGAGGTTGAGCACCTTGTATTCTGAGAGGAAGAAGCTGTCGTGCAGAACGTTGAGCGACTTTCTCAGATAATCACTTTTCACTACGAAAGAGATGTTGGTTTCAGAAGCACCCTGTGCGCAGGCGATGACGGAAATACCGCTACGTCCGAGCGTGCCGAAGAGCTTACCGGCGATACCGGCAGCATGCTTCATGTTTTCGCCCACGATGGCGATGGTGGCAAGTCCGCACTCAGCGTGCATAGGGAACATGGCACCATCGGCAATCTCGTTCTTGAACTCATTGTTCAATACGCTGACAGCTTCTTCTACATCCTGCTCACGCACACCGATAGATGTAGAGTTCTCTGAAGAAGCCTGGGAAACCATGAACACAGAGATGCCCTCGCTGGCAAGAGCGGTGAAGATGCGGCGGTTGACACCGATGACACCCACCATGGAAAGACCGGTGACGGTGATGAGGGCGGTACCGTTGATGGAAGAAATACCCTTGATAGGCTTCTGGTCGGCATCAATCTTGTTCTTGATGATGGTGCCAGGAGCATCAGGATTGAAGGTATTCTTCACTCTGATAGGAATATTCTTGACACAAACCGGGTAGATTGTAGGAGGGTAGATGACCTTTGCACCAAAGTTGCAAAGCTCCATCGCCTCAATATAACTCAGTTCGTTGATGGTATAAGCAGATTTGATGACACGTGGATCGGCAGTCATGAATCCGTCCACATCGGTCCAGATTTCGAGCACCTCAGCATCGAGGGCTGCTGCAATGATGGCTGCTGTGTAGTCGCTACCACCACGACCCAGGTTGGTGGTGCGCTCCGTGTTTTTGTCGCGGCTAATGAAACCCGGTACGAGAGATATGCGAGGAAGCTCGGCAAAGGCTTCCTTTACCAGCTTGTTGGTCAGTTCGCTGTCGAGGGTATGCTTACCCTTGCCGTTGATGCGTTCGGTCTTGATGAAATTGCGGGAATCGAACCATTTGGCACCACGGATGAGCGTGGCTACAATCTTGGAACTGAGTCTTTCTCCATAACTCACGATGGCATCCTGTGTCTTCTCGCTGAGGTCGTGGATGAGATACACACCGAAGTAGATGCTTCTCAACTGCTCGAAGAGTGCATCAACTGATTTGAAAAGATTTTCTCTGTCTGTTGTTTCGGTAATGATGGTATCAATCATCTTGTGGTGGCGATCAACCATGGCGTCGAATTCGACCTTCCACTGTTCATCACCCTTGAGGGCAAGCTGAGAGGTTTGCAAGAGTTTGTCGGTGATACCGCCAAGTGCGCTCACGACAACCACTACACTCTGTTTCTTAGCCTCATTTTCAACGATACGTTTTAAGCTGAGGATGCTTTTTACGGAACCAACCGATGTTCCGCCGAATTTTAATACTTTCATACGTTCTTGAATTTTTGCGTTGGTAATGTAATGCCATCCCCGAAACGACCGGGGCTGTAGCAAAACTTGTGGGCAAAAGTACAAATATTCTATCAAACTGCCAAGGATTTTAACAAAAAAGTAGCATATTGTAGATGAAAAAGCCCGGATAGTAGTAATTTAATGTTCGTTTTTGTTCTTATACCTTATATATATAGGGATTTGCGGAGAATTAATAAGAAAAAAGTTTGCCAGTTTCGAAGAAAATGTGTACTTTTGCCGATGTAATTCAAAGCATCAGCAATATGGTTACAGAAGTAAATAGTAAGAATCAACTCGTTGAACGCAATTTCAAACGAAATGAGATGCTGGCTGAGTATTTCTTTGGTCTTTCAAAGATGGTATGCAGCGGTATTGGAATTGGTGCATTGTCTCCACTGTTTACTGGTGAGGCAATGGGAGTAACTAACATTGTTTGCATGGGATGCGCAGTAATAGCTGCTGCATGTTTTGCTTATGCAGGCAATTATTTATTAAAAGTAGAATTAAAAAAGAAGTAATTATGGAAATGTTGACAATACTTTTTGCAATAGCAGCAATCATTGGTATCGGATTGGTTATTTGGATGAAATATACTGAATCTGGTAAAAAATGGGTTGAGGGTGAGTATTAATACTTTTTAAATCAAGTAATGAAATATCTATTATTCTCTGATATCCACGGCTGTTTGCCAGCCTTGGAAAAAGTCCTCGACTTCTTCGAGGCTGAAAAGTGTGACATGATGTGCATCATGGGTGATATCATCAACTACGGTCCCCGCAACCGCATTCCGGAAGGAATCGACCCTAAGGGTATCGTTGAACGGCTCAATGCGCTGGCAGACAAGATTATCGCCGTGCGTGGTAATTGTGATGCGGAAGTAGACCAGATGCTCCTCGATTTCCCTATCATGGAGACTTATGCCCTGCTGGTAGATAACGGAAAGCGTTATCTCCTGACCCATGGTCATGTTTATAATAAGGAAAACATGCCAAAGGGTCCTTACGAGGCTATGATCTATGGCCACTCCCATCTCTGGGAACTCTCTCATAACGAGAAGGGACAAGCCATCGTCAATACGGGTAGCATCACCTTCCCGAAGGGTGGCAATCCTCCAACATTCGCAACATTGGAAGATGGCAAGTTCACCATGTATCATCTGGATACGCTCGAAGTGCTGGCTGCAATGGAAGCATGAAAAAGTGAAAGTGAAAGTGAAAAGTGAAAGTGAAAAGTGAATTGTGAATGTAATGTGAAATCCGTCACTTGTCACTCGTCACTTTCATAAAACTAATCATAAAGTTCAAAGCTCAAAGTTCAAAGTAAATGATTCAAGAATACCAGATAAGAATTCTGCCCGAACAGGCAGCAAGCGAGGAAGGCATCAAGCGTTATCTCGCCAAGGAGAAAGGATTGGATGTGAGAACATTGAATCAGGTGAGAGTGTTGAAGCGAAGCATCGACGCCCGCCAGCGTACCATCTTCGTGAACCTGAAGGTGCGTGCCTATATCAATGAGTTTCCGCAAGACGACCAGTATATTCATACGGAATATCCCGATGTGAGCAGCAGACCTCGTGTTATTGTTGTGGGTGAGGGACCTGGCGGCCTCTTCGCTTCTCTGCGCCTGATAGAATTGGGTTACCGTCCTATCGTGCTGGAGCGAGGCAAGGATGTGCGCGAACGCAAGAAGGACCTCTCTAACATTACCAAGACTCAGAAGGTAGATGGGGAGAGCAACTACTGTTTCGGTGAAGGTGGAGCCGGTGCATATAGTGACGGAAAACTCTATACCCGAAGCAAGAAAAGGGGAAGTGTAGACAAGATTCTGAACGTATTCTGCCAGCATGGTGCCAATACCAATATCCTGGCAGATGCCCATCCGCATATCGGTACCGACAAGTTGCCACGCGTCATTGAAAACATGCGCAACACCATCATCAAGTGTGGTGGCGAAGTGCATTTCCAGACCAAGATGATTCGTCTGATCCTTGAGAGTGAAGGTAAGCTGACGGCACCTGATGCTGCAGCTGGCGATAGGGTGATAGGTGTAGAAGCCGTGAATCTGGCTACGGGTGCTGAGGAAACTTATCGCGGACCGGTTATCCTGGCAACAGGTCATAGTGCCCGCGATGTATACCGCTATCTCGCTTCGGCAAAGATAGATATCGAAGCCAAGGGCATTGCCGTGGGCGTGCGCCTGGAACATCCATCCCAGCTCATCGACCAGATTCAGTATCACAATAAGAGTGGTAGAGGAAAATATCTGCCTGCTGCCGAGTATAGCTTTGTTACCCAGGTAGAGGGCAGGGGCGTTTACAGCTTCTGCATGTGTCCGGGTGGCTTTGTGATTCCGGCTGCTACCGGACCGGAACAGCTCGTGGTGAACGGTATGAGTCCTAGTAACCGTGGCACAGCCTGGAGCAATTCGGGCATGGTGGTGGAAACGCATCCCGAGGATGTGGCGCAGTTCGTGAAGGAACATCAGGCTATCATCGAACAGACGGAAATGAAGGCGCAGCAGAATGATTCACTCTTCAATCTTCACTCTTCACTCCAGATGATGTACTTCCAGCAGATAGTAGAAAAGCAGTGCTGGCAACAGGGCAACATGAAGCAGACGGCACCAGCCCAGCGTATGGCCGACTTCGTGAACAACCGTCTGAGCTACGACCTGCCAAAGAGCAGCTATGCTCCGGGTATCATCAGCAGTCCGCTGCATTTCTGGATGCCTTCGTTCGTGAGCAAGCGTCTGCAGGAAGGTTTCAGGACTTTCGGCAAGAATGCACATGGCTTCCTGACCAACGAGGCTACCCTGATAGCGATGGAGACGAGAACCTCATCGCCTGTACGCATCATCCGTGACAGGGAAACCCTGCAGCATGTACGCATCCAGGGACTCTTCCCATGCGGTGAAGGCGCAGGATATGCTGGGGGAATCGTATCGGCTGGCGTAGACGGTGAGAGATGCGCAGAGATGTGCGCTGAGTATATGAAGCAGTTATAAGTAGATACAGAAATAATGAAATATAGAAATTTAAGATGTCTTCGACTGAGTTTCTGGGCGATGCTTCTCTGTCTGTTCCTGGCAGCATGCGGTTCAGAATCTTCAGAAACCCGAAAGCAGTTGAAGACAAAGGCAGACCTGAGGGGGGCTGTGATAGGTGTGCAGCTCGGTACCACGAGTGACGGACTTGCCACCGAGTTGGAAAAGAAAGGAGATGGCACCAAGGTGGAACGGTACAACAAGGGTGCCGATGCCATCCAGGCTCTCCTGCAGGGAAAGATAGACTGCATGGTGACCGATGAGGCGCCTGCCAAGGCATTTAAGCGGGTGAATCCATCGCTCAATATCCTGCCTGAGACCTTCGACGCGTCTTCGTTCGCTATCTGTGTGGCTAAGGATCATGCTGAGTTGAAGCAGTCCATCAATAATGCCATCCGTATCCTGAAAGCGAATGGCGTTATCGACTCTATCGTAAACCGCCATCTGGAAAGGGGCATTGTCGTGGCTTATACGCCCAAGACTTCGGATGTGAAGAAAGTGGGACCGGAAGCGCTGAAGCATCTGGGACTGAAGAAGAGTCTGCGCTTTGCCACCAACGCTACTTTCGAGCCTTTCGAGTATTACCAGGATGGTAAGATTGTGGGCATCGATGTGGATGTGGCGAATGCCATCGGCGATGTGATGGGCGTGGATGTGGAGATTCTCGATATGGAGTTTGACGCCATCATCACCTCAGTGCAGGCAGGTAAGGCAGATGCAGGTATTGCCGGCATCACGGTTACCCCAGAACGGGAGAAGAATATCGGATTTACGGATTCCTATGCCGATGTCAGACAGGTCATCATGGTGAATTCCGGAGATGTGAAAGCTGCCGGCAATCAGCCGGGAATGATAGATAAGTTTAAATCCTGCTTCATGGATGACAACCGTTATCAGTATCTGTTGCAGGGCTTGGGCAACACGCTCATCATCACCTTCTTTGCCATCATTCTTTCCGTGATATTGGGTACGATGATAGCCATCGTAAGAGCGCATCATGAGCGTAGAGGCGGCTGGAGGATTCCGAATATGCTCTGTCAGTTGTATCTCACCATCATGCGTGGCACGCCAACGATGGTGCAGTTGCTCATCATCTATTATGTGGTCTTTGCCTCGGCAGATGTCAATAAGATCTTCGTGGCTGTCATCGCCTTCGGCTTGAATTCGGCTGCCTATATTGCCGAGGTGATCCGTTCAGGCATCATGTCGGTGGATGAAGGCCAGATGGAGGCGGGCAGAAGTCTCGGTCTCTCGTATGGAAAGACCATGCGCCTCATCATCCTGCCGCAAGCCTTCAAGAATGTGCTCCCGGCAATGGGTAACGAGCTCATCACTCTGCTCAAGGAAACCTCTATCAGCGGTTATATCGGACTGGTAGACTTGACCAAGGGTTCTGACATCATCCGAAGCATCACCTACGAGGCAATGATGCCATTGGGCGTAGTAGCCTGCCTCTATCTCATCCTCGTTCTCGGACTGAATGCAGGCGTGAGAAAGCTGGAGAAACGGCTGAGAAAGAGTGAAAGATAAAACAATGAATAAAATGAACGAAATAATCAAGATAGAAGGACTTCGTAAACGCTTCGGCGACAACGAGGTACTGAAAGGCATAACAACCTCGGTGAAGAAAGGCGAGGTTGTAGCCATTATCGGTCCATCGGGTTGCGGAAAGAGTACTTTCCTGCGCTCCATCAATCTGCTGGAGGAACCTACCAAAGGTAAAATCTATATCGACGGTATGGATATCACTTCCTGGGATGTAGACATCAACAAGATGCGCCAGAGAGTGGGCATGGTGTTCCAGCAGTTCAATCTCTTCCCTAATATGACTATTCGCCGCAACATCATGCTGGCTCCGGTAGAATTAGGCAAGATGACAAGGGAAGAAGCCGATGAGAAGGCAACGGAACTCCTGACCCGCATCGGACTGCTGGACAAGGCAGACAGCTATCCCGACAGTCTTTCGGGCGGACAGAAACAGCGTGTGGCAATCGCCCGTGCCCTGGCGATGAATCCCGAGGTGCTCCTCTTCGATGAGCCAACTTCGGCACTGGACCCGGAGATGGTGGGAGAGGTGTTGCAGCTGATGAAAGATGTTGCTGCCGAGGGAATGACCATGGTGGTGGTGACGCATGAGATGGGATTTGCCAGAGAAGTGGCAAACCGTGTTCTCTTCTTCAGTGACGGCTATATCACGGAAGATGGAACTCCTGAGCAAATATTCAACCATCCAAAATCGCCAAGATTGCAGGAGTTTTTGGGAAAGGTTCTGTAATAGTTGATAGTTTACAGTTACTTGATGACAATAAAAAAAGATGCATTACTGGTATATCCAGCAATGCATCTTTTTTATTTGATGGTCTACAATCAGTAAAATGTTAACTGTAAGCTATTAACTATTAACAGTTTCCTTCTCAATAATCTCTTCAGCACGTTTCAGAGCCTTGCTGATGTGATCTGTGATATTATCCTTGCCAAGAATGTTATAGAAACCTGCCTTCTCCAACTGGGCATTCACTTTCTCACATACACCAGAGAGTACAACCTGAATGTCCTCCTTCTGGCTCATCTCGCAGAGGTTGGTGAGGTTGTGGATACCAGTAGAATCTACAAATGGAACCTTGCGCATACGGATGACGCGTACCTTTGGACGATCTCCGAAAGCTGCCATCACTTCCTCAAACTTGTTACCGGCTCCGAAGAAGAACGGACCATTGATCTCGTATACCTCTACACCCTTAGGAATCGTGTAGTGCTCAAGGTTGGTAGAGAGGAAGTCGAACTCCTTGTTCAAGTCAATCTCATCATCGGTAATAGCTGTCACGTCGGTGGTTTCGCTCATTCGCTTCATGAAGAGCAGACAGGCGATAATCAGACCTACCTCGATAGCCACGGTCAGGTCGAAGATGATGGTGAGGAAGAAGGTGATCAGGAGCACTGTAACATCGCTCTTCGGATTCTTCATCAGCGCCAGGAAACTTCTCCATCCGCTCATTCCGTAGGATACGACAACCAATACACCGGCAAGACATGCCATCGGGATGTATTTGGCAAGAGGCATCAGGAAGAGGAATATCAGCAACAATACCACAGCATGAATGATGCCGGCAACTGGAGTCTTACCACCATTATTAATATTGGTCATGGTACGGGCGATGGCACCTGTGGCTGGGATTCCGCCAAAGAGTGGGGAAGCGAGGTTAGCCAAACCCTGGGCTACCAACTCGGTATTACTGTCATGATGATCGCTGATGACACCATCGGCTACGGTTGCAGAAAGCAAACTCTCGATAGCACCCAGGATGGCGATGGTGATGGCTGGGGAAACGAGACTCTTGATGGTCTCCCAGTTCATCTCTGGAACCTGGGCTGCAGGCAACTCATTGCTGATAGAGAAACGGTCACCGATGGTTTCTATGCTCTCTACACCAGCAAACTGCTTGAGCAATAGTGCTACTACTGTCATCAGGATGATGGCAATGAGAGAACCCGGAATCTTCTTGCTGAACTTTGGTGTGATGGCGATAACCACTACGCTCACTACACCGATGAGGGCACACCATGGATCGATGGTATCAAAACTCTGGAAGTAGACACCCCATTTCTCCAGGAAGTCGGAAGGATTGGAAGCTAGTGTCAATCCAAAGAGGTCCTTGATCTGGGTCGTGAAAATGGTTACGGCGATACCACTGGTGAATCCCACTACGATAGGGTAAGGGATATACTTGATGATGGTTCCAAGACGGAGAAGTCCGAAGAGAACCAGGAACAGACCAGCCATCAGTGTCGCTATCGTCAAACCTTCCATGCCATATTTCTGGATAATGCCATAGATGATAACGATGAATGCTCCCGTAGGACCACCTATCTGCACCTTGCTTCCACCGAAGATGGAGATGATAAGACCTGCTACAATAGCGGTGATGATACCCTTTTCAGGGGTCACGCCAGAAGCGATACCGAATGCGATGGCCAGAGGCAGGGCTACGATACCAACGATGATACCTGCCATGAGGTCAGACATGAATGTTTTCTTGTTGTATGTCTTCAAACAGGAAAACAAACTCGACTTAATTGCTAATGCCTTCATTTGAAAGTTTTAAAATATATGTAATTAATCTTGTTATCCGTTAAAACGTCTGCAAAGGTACTACATTTTTTTTATATGGCAAAATGTTTTTCATAGTTTCTTGTTTTCTTTATCCTTTTCCTCCTTTATTCTCTCTTTTCTTTCTTCTTTTCTTCTCCCTTCTTCCTTTATTTTTCAATACATTATTATGGATTGCGCATGTATGTGTGTGCCCGCACATATCTGCGAGTGCACGTATGTATATTATAAAGAGCAGTATGACATAAAATGCCGCGAAGTGTTTAATACTGTTAAATTTGAGATAAAAATGAAACTTTCTTCTTGAAAAATTTGGTAGTTTCGGAAATAGTTAGTACTTTTGCACTCGCTTTTGAGAAATACGGTTTCTCTTAGCAATTAAAGAAAGAGTTCTTTGAAAGATTTTACATAAACAGACAAGTAGTACAAGAAGC
>ERZ1026884.387-NODE-387-length-29923-cov-15.463874_pt1 | contig 29923 bp, 32 predicted proteins | sample MGYA00380172_ERZ1026884 | MGnify/ENA primary metagenome ERZ1026884 (study PRJEB33269, sample SAMEA4719808) | human gut metagenome | biome: human-associated habitat; feature: organic feature; material: feces | place: Cameroon | collected 2013-10 ... | reverse complement strand
AAGCCCAACCGCGCCGATGGTACTGCACACCCGCGGGAGAGTAGGTCGCCGCCAATTTTTTTCCAAGCCTCACTTGATGTATTTCAAGTGGGGCTTTTTCGGCTTTAGACTTTCGGGGAAACTTGTGTCGTTATTAGCAATTACCACGTTGGGCTATATAGATGGTTGTTAAATGAGAATGACTATTAGAATGTATTCCCTCTTTTTCTTTTTATTAATAAGGTTTAGTTTTTGGGGCTTTTTTTACTTATTAAACGTGTTATACTTGTTTTTTTGATAACTAAAATAGACTATTCTTGTTAATTTTATCAGAATGCTTGTTGAAAATATTTGATTATGTTGGCAAAACATTAACAAACAAGTTATCTTTGCAACATGAAGAAATCAACGATATGGATTATTGCCTGCGTTATGGGTTTCTTATTTCTCGCCTTACTCTTTTTACAAGCAAAGTATTTTGAGGAGGTAATAAATATGCGTAAGGAGCAGTTTGATGAATCTGTGACACGCAGTTTATATCAAACGGCGAAGAATTTGGAATTAAACGAAACCAAACGCGGCTTAGAGGCCCAGTTCGATACACGGGCGAATAGTGGCGATGGTATAGGTGATTCTGCAAAGACTCAGAAGTCTACAACGCCGTTTGAAAACAGAATGCATTCGAATATTCCAGCAAATGTGCCAAAGGGGCTTTTTTTGGATAATCTAAATGCAAACTCCACAAGTGAAACTTTGCGCGACTCTGTTCGTCAGCGTTACATTTATCAACGCGCTTTGCTTAATGAAGTGGTTTATTCCATTTTATATAAGGCAAGTGAAAAACCTTTGGCAGAGCGAATTGATTTTAGAAATTTGGATAGTGACTTGCGAGCAGAATTACGTAGCAATGGTATAAATATTGATTATCATTTTTATGTAACAACATCAGATGGTCGTTGTGTGTACCGTTGTCCTGACTACTCATCGGAGGGAGATCGGTTTACGTATCGCCAAGTGCTTTACCCCAATGATCCTTCGGCACAAATGGGTTTACTCTATATTCACTTCCCTGATATTAAGAGTTTCCTATTTTCAAGTGTAAAGTTCATGATTCCTGCAATCATATTTACCTTGATGTTGTTAATCGTCTTCATTTTCACGATTTGGTCGATATTCAGACAAAAGAGGTTGACCGAGATAAAGAACGATTTTATTAACAACATGACGCATGAGTTAAAAACTCCGATTTCAACCATCTCACTCGCTGCGCAGATGCTTGGGGATGCTTCAGTAATGAAGAGTGAAACCATGTTTAAGCACATCTCGGGTGTGATAGTCGATGAAACCAAACGATTACGCTTCCAGGTAGAAAAGGTTTTACAGATGTCAATGTTTGACCGAAAGGCTGCTACCTTTAAACGCAAAGAGGTTGATGCCAATATATTGGTGCATGACACTGTTAATACATTCCGATTAAAGGTTGAAGCCTCTGGTGGTAAAATTGATGCTAACTTACAGGCAGATGATGCGATAGTCTTTGTTGACGAGATGCACTTTACCAATGTCATATTCAATTTAATGGATAATGCAGTGAAGTATAAATCTGACGAGCGTGACCTTCTTCTCACTGTTACTACTCGTAATGAGTCGGATGATAAGCTTGTCATTACGATTGCTGATAATGGTATTGGCATACGCAAAGAAGACCTCAAAAAGATTTTTGAAAAGTTCTATCGCGTACACACTGGCAATCGACACGATGTGAAGGGATTTGGCTTAGGTCTTGCTTACGTTCACAATGTGGTTAAGGCTCTTGGAGGCTCAATACACGCTGAAAGCGACTTTGGTAAAAGTACTAAATTTATCATCACACTCCCTTTGATGCGTTAAGCTATTAGAGGATTGTGTAATAACAAGACAAAATAAAAACAAATTAAAATATAAAAGTTATGATTACTTCTGACGAAAAAATGAAAATTCTTCTTTGCGAAGATGACGAGAATTTGGGTATGTTGCTCCGCGAATATCTCCAGGCAAAGGGTTACGATACAGAGCTTTGCCCTGATGGTGAAGCTGGCTACAAGGCATTTACTCAGAACAAGTACGACCTTTGCGTACTCGACGTGATGATGCCTAAGAAAGATGGCTTTAGCTTGGCACGCGACATCCGTCAAATCAACGAAGAAACTCCTATCGTGTTCCTTACTGCTAAGACTTTGAAGGAAGATATCCTCGAAGGTTTCCGTATTGGTGCTGACGACTATCTTACTAAGCCTTTCTCTATGGAGGAATTGACCTTCCGTATTGAAGCTATCTTGCGTCGTGTTCGTGGTAAGAAGAATCGCAATCGTACACACTACAAAATTGGTTCGTTCAACTTCGACACGCAGAAGCAAATTCTTTCGCGTGGTGACCAACAGACAAAGCTTACGACCAAGGAAAGCGAACTCCTTAGTCTGCTTTGTGTTCACGCCAACGAAATCTTGCAGCGTGACTTCGCTTTGAAGACTATTTGGATTGACGATAACTACTTCAACGCTCGTTCTATGGATGTTTACATCACCAAACTCCGTAAGCACCTTAAGGATGATGAGAATGTTGAAATCATCAATATACACGGTAAGGGTTACAAGTTGATTACTCCCGATCCTGAGGTATAACACGCATCAAGCAAAATTGGATTAGTATTTATTGAAGAGGGTATGCAGAAAACACCTGCATACCCTTTTTTGATTCAAGGTTTTGCGATGTGTAACATTCTTTTGTCCTGATAGAATGAATTGCAACGACGCTTCGTAGGTTTGCGATTTAGCATGTGGTGCAATATGGAAAAGTGGCATGATTCCTCTCTATTATTTTTACAATGAAGCAAAATAGCTGTTAATTCCGTGTAATCTTGCAATCTTTTATGGGATACACAATGCCAAACTGCAAGTTTTTTTGTATTTTTGCAAAGATAATGTGCGAAAAGAGCAGTTTGTAATTGTTCTTTTGTTCGCATTGAATTGTAAAAGAATTATCACATATATCGAATGAAAAGAAATTTCTTTATACTTACCCTCATATTGGTAGCTTTTGCTTCAATGTTTCAGGCGTGCAACGATGATGAAACTTATGCAGACAAGCGTAAGCGTGAAAATCGACAGATAAAGTCGTTTTTATCAAATGGGGCTTTGGTTATGAGCGAGGATTCGCCTGAAGATACTTTGCTTTATGTTCCTAAAAATATCAAGGTTATTTCTGAAGCAGAGTTTAATCGCAATGATAGTACCACCAATGTCAATGAAAACGAGTATGTTTATTTTTCACGTACGGGTGTGTATATGCAGATTGTGAGCAAAGGTGTGGGTAAGAAAATGGAATCTGGCGATATTTGGCGTATAGTAACTCGTTATACGGAGTTTAATATAGCCAGTGACTCTATTCAGACTTCAAACAAAACCATTGGTACAGAAATGACTCCTGATGTGATGACTGTTTCGAACACGTCAGGCTCATTTACGGGTACATTTACGAGTGGTGTGATGTTTACTTCTTATACTTCGGCTGCTGTACCTCCAGCATGGCTTGCGCCTTTAACTTACATCAATATTGGTCGTTTGAATTCAGCAGATGCAGAGTTAGCTCATGTACGTTTGATTGTACCTGGTTCGCAAGGTCAAGCTAATGCTTCGTCGAATGTATATCCTTGTTTTTACGATATCGTTTATCAACGTGGTCGTTAAAAATATCACATATCTCATAAGGTTGAAAAAGCCGCTTTTTGAAATCCGGTTCAAAGCGCTTTTTCAACCTTTTTCTTTTAATGGGGTATCTTTAAAAATCAGAGTTCACCCATTAAAAAATGGGAGTGTTCCTATAAACCTTAAAAATCTAATACCTTATCGCATGAATCGTTTTTCTTTACTCATTATTGCATTTATATTTTCTGTGCATACGGTTCATGCACAGATGCCTGAGCGTGCTTACATTACTTGGGACGACTTTGTGCAAGAATATATTGAGGAACAAGATGATGAAGAAGAACAGGAACCTCAATTTGATGCAGAGACCATAGCGTGGTTAGAACAGTTGTCTCAGTCACCTTATCAAATAAACCGAGTGGGTAGAAGTGAACTTTTACAGCTTCCATTTCTTAACGAGATGCAAGTTGATTCACTTATAAGTTATCGTAATGCAAAACGTGGTATTTTGGCGTTGGGTGAATTACAGCTAATTAAAGGTTTCGACTATTTTACCCGTCGTTACCTATCACTCTTTGTGCGTTGTGATTCAACTCTTCTTCCTACACCCCTTCAACTTGCGCAACAACGTGAAAGAAACCGAGTACTTCCTAAATTTGTGCAAGGAAAACATGAAATAGAAACAACTCTCTCTATTCCTCTTTATCAACGTGCAGGTTATCAAAAGCCTCAAGAACCTACTAATACGAACCATTATATAGGTAATTCTTTGCGTCATGTGGTGCGATATCGTTATAACTTTAAGCAGCAAGTGAAGTATGGATTTACTATGGAAAAAGATGCAGGGGAACCCGTTGGAAAGCAAGGTTTCTACCCTTATGATTACCTTTCGGCTTATGTGTATATGCGTCCGTCGGGTAAACCTTGGAGTGTAGTAGTGGGCGATTACAATTTGCGTGGTGCGCGTGGTTTGCTTTTTGGTAATAGTTCATTTGGTGCACGTTCGTTACAACTTCAGCAGTTACGTCCTACACTTATCACTTTTAAGCCACATAGTTCAACCGAGGAAAATCATTTTTTTAGAGGGGCAGCAGCATCTTATAGTAGACACCAACTATCGGCATTGCTCTTTGTTTCATATCGTAAACTCGATGCACGTTTTATAAAAAAAACAGATACGGTGCAATCTATGCCGTCTTCAGGTTTACATCACACAATTTCAGAAATTGTGGCACGTCGTCAGCAAGGTTGTTTTACGGCGGGTACCAGTGTGGCATATAGCAAACCCCATTGGCATATAGCTTTAAATGCTGATATCATACACTATCAGCATGTGGTTTATCCTCGTGTAAACTATTACTCTACTTATTTTTTTCGTGGAAAGACTACGGGTAATGTTTCTACAAACTATTACTTTCGTCGTCATAATTTTGTGATGCAAGGTGAAGTGGCTACTGATACACATTTTAATTTAGCCATCGACAATGCGCTTAGTTATCAATGGTCGCGCCATTGGCAAAGTTATGCACAACACCGACAATATTCGCCTCGTTTTGTAAGTATTTTGGGAAAAGGTGTTCAACAATTAGGACGTGTGGCTAACGAACAAGGCATAACTTTCGGTACACATTATAAGTCGCAATTACGTTTTGATGTAAATGCTTATATCGATCTGTTTCGTTTTCCGCATGCCACTTATGGTGCGAAAATGCAAAACTCTAATGGTTTAGAAGCTGTGATACAAGCCCAATGCAATGTGGGTTATGACAATCGCTTGTTATTGCGCTATGCTTTTAAAACCAGACAGTATACATTTACGCAAAATAAACGTACTATAGCAGAATATCGTAACTTGCATCGTTTGCGTTTTTTGTATGCTATCAATCATCGTAGATATAGTGTATCAACTCAGTTTGATGGGGCTTGTTCTTTCCGTCAAAGTGGTAAAATAGAGTGGGGAGGAATGTGTTCTGCACGAGCTAGTTATGTGCCTACAAGTCGTTGGCAGTTAAAGGGTTTTTATGCACTGTTCTTTACAGAAAGTAATGATACTCGCCTTTATGCCTATCAACCCCAATTACTTCATGCTTATTCATTCTTGTCGTTTGCTAATCATGGTACAAGTGCTGTGGTGCAAATAAGTTATAACATACTGAAGAATCTACAATGTTCTTTGCGTTGTCAGTCTATTTATTATTTTAATCTTGACCATATATCTTCACGCTTAGACCTTATAAAAAGTCCATTCAAAAATGATTTGTCTGTTCAAATAAGGTGGATGTTGTGATGTAAATAGAAAACAGTACACATTAGTGGGAAAGGTTGAGCAAAAAAACTCAAGTTGGCATTTATGTTTACAAAACATGTACGGCTTTTTATATAATAGGTTGAAGAAAAACAAAAGCATGGTAAATTGCTGATTGGTGCTTTCTTCTAGGGGCGATTATACAATATAAATCATACATTCTAAATTACAAAATCCACTAAGAGTCGTAAAAAATACCGATTCCATCGAAAAAAATAGGCGATATCGACTAAAATCCTTAACTTTGCATAAATTACGATGGTGTGCTCTGTAAACAACAGTGCACGACGTAAAAAAGATAGATAATATTATACACACACAAGATGTCTTCCGTAGACGTAATGTCGGTTGTACTTGCGACACGCGGAAGGTGATAAAACACTAAAATTTACTCATGGGTCTATTTAGTAACATTTTCTCAAAAAAAGAGAAGAAAGAAGTACTTGATGCTGGATTGGAAAAAACCAAGACCAGTTTCTTTGGCAAACTCACTCGTGCTATTGCTGGTAAAAGCAAGGTAGATGAGGAGGTGCTCGACCAACTTGAGGAGATTCTCATCACCTCTGACGTGGGCACCGACACAACTATCGACATTATTCGTCGTATAGAAGAACGTGTGGCACGCGATAAGTATGTAGGTACTGACGAATTGCACAGAATTCTTAAGGAAGAAATTGGTGCATTGCTTACACAAAGTGGTAATGATGATACCGAAGGTTTTGTGATTCCTACTGACCATAAACCTTATGTTATTATGGTTGTAGGCGTGAATGGTGTGGGTAAAACTACCACCATTGGTAAGTTGGCTTACCAATTTAAAAAAGCGGGTCTAAAAGTAGTGCTTGGTGCTGCCGATACCTTCCGTGCTGCAGCTGTAGAACAACTTGTTATTTGGGGCGAACGTGTGGGGGTACCTGTTATTAAACAACAGATGGGTAGTGACCCTGCAAGTGTTGCCTACGATACAGTAAGTTCTGCTAAGGCACAGGGTGCCGATGTTGTGCTTATAGACACTGCAGGACGTTTGCATAACAAGGTGGGCTTGATGAACGAGCTTACTAAAATAAAGAAGGTTATGCAAAAGGTAGTTTCTGAAGCACCTGATGAAATTTTGTTGGTGCTTGATGGTAGTACTGGTCAAAATGCTTACGAACAAGCCAAGCAGTTTATTAAGGCTACTGATGTAACCTCATTGGCGATAACCAAACTTGATGGTACAGCTAAGGGTGGTGTAGTTATTGGTATCTCACATCAGCTCAAAGTGCCTGTGAAATATATTGGTTTGGGCGAAAAAATGACAGACCTTCAACCTTTTAACCGTACTGAATTTGTAGAATCGCTATTTGAAGGCGCAAGTCTTTAATCGCTTTTCTAAATAAACGTAGAGGTATAAAAGAACGTCATTCAGTCAGAGACTTCCTTTTCTTTCACCTCTTATCCTCTCTATACTTTTCAATTAGAAGAGCATCCACACACAAAAAACAACGCAATGGACAACTTGCAAAATAGCATACAAAACGAAACTTCTGTTCACACTGTAGATGTAATTACAATGGGCTGTTCCAAAAATTTGGTCGACTCAGAAAAACTCATCAGCATGTTTCGTGAGCACGGCATACAGGTGTATCATAACCCCGATCATACACATGGTGATGTGGCGGTAATAAACACTTGTGGTTTTATAGGCGATGCCAAAGAAGAGAGCATTAACGAGATTATTGAACTATGCAATCTGAAAACCGATGGCGAACTCAATAAAGTTTTAGTAATGGGTTGTCTTTCGGAGCGTTATTTGAACGAGTTACGCGAGGAGATTCCTGAGGTTGACAAGTTTTATGGCAAGTTCAATTGGACAGAATTGCTTGGCGATTTATTAGCAGAGTGGGGTACACCCAATGCTACTCCAAATGCTTGTGGTTTGCGCGTTACCACTACCCCTGCACATTATGCATATATAAAAATTTCGGAAGGATGCAATCGTAAGTGTGCCTATTGCGCGATACCTTTAATTACAGGTCCGCATAAAAGTCGACCGATGGATGAAATCCTCGACGAAGTGCGTGGTTTGGTAAAGCAAGGGGTAAAGGAATTTCAAATTATTGCGCAAGAACTTACCTACTATGGTGTAGACCTTTATAAAGAGCAACGCTTGCCTCAGTTGATTGAGCAGATGGCTGAAATTCCTGGTGTAGAATGGATTAGATTGCACTATGCTTATCCCACTCACTTTCCCATGGATTTGCTGCGTGTGATGCGCGAACATAGTAATGTGTGCAACTACCTTGATATTGCTTTGCAACATATTTCAGACTCTGTGCTTGAGCGCATGCAACGTCACATCTCTAAACAGCAAACCATCGATCTTATTGAAGCCATGCGTCGTGAGGTGCCTGGAATAACTATTCGCACAACATTGATGGTAGGATTCCCTGGCGAAACAGACGAAGATTTTAATGAGTTAATGGAATTTACTCGACAAGCTCGATTCGATCGTATGGGGGCTTTTGCTTATAGCGAAGAAGAAGGTACTTATGCTGCTGAACATTATAAGGACGATGTTCCCGAAGATGTGAAAGCACACCGTTTAGACCAACTCATGGCATTGCAGCAAGACATTGCTACTGAACTTTCAGAAGATAAAGTGGGCAAAACCTTCCGCGTAATCATCGATCGTAAAGAAGGTGATTATTTCATTGGTCGTACAGAGGCAGACTCGCCCGATGTAGACTGCGAGGTGCTCATAGCCGAAACCGAAGGAACGAACATTGAAATAGGTAATTTCTATAATGTGACTATTGATAATTGCGAGGAATTCGACCTTTACGGCAGCATTTCTGACTAAGTAGTTTTACTAAATAGCATCAAGGTGAATAATAAAGACTTTATAAATAGTGTGGCACAACGTGCTGGCATCACAGCTAAAAATGCACAGAAACTCACTACAGCTTTTGCTTCGGGTATCGCCGATAAATTGGACGATGATACACAACTTGCCATACAAGCATTTGGCACGTTCGAAGTGAAAAAGAAAATGGAACGCGTGGTGGTAAATCCTGCTACTAAACAACGCAAACTCATTCCGCCTAAATTGGTGTTAGCATTTAAGCCAAGCACCGTTTTAAAGGAAAAAATGAAGTAAAACACAAGAGATTGTCTCCATGAAGAAGAAATTGACTTTACAAGATTTCTCAGACTACATAATGCAGCACGAGGGCGTAGATAAAGCTACGGCCGATAGTTTTGTGCGAGCATTCTTCGATGCCATTGAGGAAGGACTGCTTGAAGACAAATTTGTCAAAATAAAGGGTTTTGGCACATTTAAACTTGTCTCGGTTAGCGAACGCGAAAGTGTAAATATAAACACTGGCGAGCGCTTCCAAATTAGTGGGCATACAAAAGTGTCGTTTACACCCGACAATGCTATGAAGGAACTTGTTAACCGTCCCTTCGCTCACTTTGAGGCAGTAGACCTAAACGATGACACCGATACACGAGAGTTTGAGGTGATTGACGAGGAAATGGAGACTGATGAGGATTTACAAGGCACTGATGATGAAAATGAGGTAGAAAATGAATCTCAGACTGATGAAGTAGAAACTGAAAGTAATACTTTATCACATGATGCAGAAGGTGTTGAAAATGAGGTGGATGCTCCGTTGGGTAATTCATTGCAAGAACCTGCCGAAAATCATGCTGAAGAAGAAATTAGTGTAACGGACACAGAAGTGGTTGTTCCACAACCAAAGGACGACGTTGAGGATGCGGATACGCCCAATGAGGAATTTGTCTTACAAGGTGGAAACCAACCTACAGATGTGCAGCACTTTACGCCTACTATAGCGTTAGATGAAGTTGAGGCTGCCGAAGTTCGAGCAGTTACATCCGATGCACAACCTTCAAGTGTAGACGGGGCACAGAGTGGGGCAGAAGTAACTACTACACAAAATACAACATCTGCACAAGATGTGTCTTCACAGCAAAATGCAGCCCACACAGACGAGGCAACTGATGCACAACACGAGAAGACGGATGAAGATATTGTGGTAACCAATCCACAACCCATAAACCACCAATCAGTAAGTGCTGATGGTATGGGTAACACAAGCAATACGTTAGGGTTTACCTATAACGAAGTGCCCATGCCACGCAAACGCAATTGGTGGAAAATAATCGCGTTGACAATGGGTATTGCCATTTTTATGGTAGCAAGTTATTTCGCGGGTTACTATCGCATATTATGCCCTACGTGCAACGATATGTTTGTAGAGCAACCGCAACCCGCTCCAGTTGTTACACCTCAACCACAGCCTGTGCCACAACCTGCTGCCACATCTCAACCTGTAGTTTCAGATAGTGCTCAAAAGTCTACGCCACCTGCCACTACAGAGCCTGCAACACAGTCCTCACAACCTGTGACAAAGGATGAACAACCAACTGTGCCACAAACTAAGGCTCCTGAATCAAAAGAACCGAAAGTTCAAGAAGCACAACGTCCCACTGTACACCGTGTGCAACCAGGCGACAACATTTCACGCATTGCCAAAAAATATTATGGCAGCGATAAATTTGCCGAAAAAATCATACGTCACAACAATCTAAAAGATGCCAATACCATTAAGGTCGGAATGGAATTGAAACTACCTTAGTGCAAAAGACATTGATAAACAGCGACTTTGAATTTTAGGGCATTTTTATTGAAAAATATTTATTAAAAAAACACCTCAAAGCGCTTGTATTGTATCAATAAAAAGCACTAACTTTGCATCATGATTGAACTCTCCCGACATATTGAAAGCTTAATGTTGAAGCACGATTGTGTAATTGTCCCCGGACTCGGTGGTTTCGTTACGCAATATGTGCCCGCACGACGTGTAGACGACGAACAATTGTTTTTGCCGCCTTGTCGCAGTGTGGGCTTCAATCCGCAGCTCTCACTCAATGATGGATTGTTGGTTCAGTCATATATGCAAGCCTATGACACAAACTACCCAGAAACCGTAAAACTTATTGATGATGCTGTAAAGCAACTCAAAGACAAATTGCGCGAGGAAGGGGAGTATGAACTCATGGGAATCGGACGTTTAACACTCGGTATAGGAGGTAAGTACGACTTTACCCCCTATGAATCAGGTGTTCTCTCGCCCGAACTCTACGGACTTGATACTGTTTCTGTGTCTAATTTCACACAAAAGCAAAAGGAAGAGCAAACTGAGACCGTAGTTAATAACAAGGGTAAGAAAAAGAAATTGCACGTTAAGCGCACTGAGAAAAATTATACCATTAGCATTAACCGCGAACTCGTTAACTACGTGGCAGCAGCAGTGGTAGCTATCTTTTTCTATTGTCTATGGGCAACTCCTCTCAATAACACTCCACAAACCAATCAGCAAACAGCTTCGGTGGTTTATGAACAATTGTTCAATCAGGCTACCCAACATCAAGAATATGCCAATGCTGTGCCTGTAGCGCCTACACAAAGTGCTACCCAATCCGTCACTGTGGATGCGACGACAACAACTGAAACAACTTCGACTAACACGTCGTCAACTGTTCAACCTGTTGCACCTGTCACAACGCAAACAGCGGTAGCTGAGACGCAAACTAAAGCTAAAGATCAACCTCAGCAAACAGAGTCTACATTGCCAAAGGGTAAATATACTTTAGTACTCGCAAGTGCCATCAGCGAAAGTAACGCAAATGAGTTTTCTCAGAAATTAAAAAAAGATGGTTACACAGAGGCTTCGCCTTATCGACGTGGAAAAATGGTGCGCGTGGTTTATGGCAGTTATGCTAATGAACAAGCGGCACAAGCGGCATTAGCAAAACTCAGAAAACACCAAGCATTTGTTGACGCTTGGGTAATGATGAGAGAGTAAGTTCTTTAAAAAACATACATACAAAAAAGGAATTGGGAGGATAAGCACTTCGCGCTGTATAGCGTATAATACTCCTAATTCCTTTTTACTTTTTTATAAAAACGTACATAAACACACAACATATATGAAACGCATACGCTGTCCTAAATGTGACGAAGCTATACTCTTCGACGAAACGAAATATGAACCAGGTCGTATCTTGGTCTTTGAGTGTCCTGAATGCCACAAACAGTTCAAAATACGTATACCTCAACCTAAGGTTGCACAACCCGAAGACGAAGCCGATGAACCAGAAGAAACCATTTATGGTAAATTGATAGTGCTTGAAAATGCCTTCCATTTCAAACAAGAGATTCCCCTTTATGCGGGCGAGAATATTGTAGGACGCCTTATAAAAGGCTCACATGCTAATGCAGCAATAAAGACAGTAGACCCAAGTATGGATACTACTCATTGCATTATAACTGTTACACCCCGAGCTGATGGTACTGCGCGTTTTGTGTTGCGCGATGCTCCCTCAAACACAGGTACCTTTTTGCAAAATGAAATTTTGGGCGACCGCGATCGTGTAAATATAACAGAGGGAGATATTATAACCATTGGTGCCACCACTATGATTCTTCGAGTAGGTAACGACGAAGAAGAAGCATAAACGCTACTAAAGAGGTAGCAAATGGGCAAGTGGGTGTTGATAAAAAAACAGATATTTTTTTGTTCCATGCTATAAAAACATTTTAGGTATGAAAATTCTTTGTACGATAGCAGCTTTTGCATGTAGCATCATGCTCATGGCGCAACGTCCCTTCGAAGGGCATTTCTATTGTAAAGAAACAGGTGTAAACATGTACCTCAATCTTTATGAAGAAACGCTCATTGCTCCAGGTTTTTCTTTTTTGGGCAAGATGCATGGCTACATGAAGGATGGCATTTATGGCACATGGATGATTACGAAGTGTAGCATTAAAGACAATAAAGCTACTATTCGTTTTAGTAACGATATAGGCTCAGATTCGCAAGATATAGAGTTTACACAAAAGAGTGATAGTCTTTATACTTACCATGCTGTGGGGGGAAACTGTATACGCCGTGCAGTAGGTCGTAAGTTGGTAAAAGTAACTGGCGATATGGTTTTCCAGCGCAAATAAGATATTATATTGCGTTTTTAGTTTTGCTACCTATCTTTTTGTAGGTTTGTTTGATTGGCTTGAACAAGCATCATATCTAAAAACTTATCATATCATGCCAATTTTCGATTCTGTAAAGTGCTTATTGCAGAGTTTGCATAACACTTTTTTCCCTCGTTATTGTTGTGTATGTGGTCGTCGGCTGATGGTCAATGAAGAAGATTTGTGCATTAGCTGTTTGGCTTCATTGCCCTTTACCGATTTAAATGGAGAAAAAGGAAACGTGGTAGAGCGTTTGCTTTGGGATGATAAACTTTCAACAGCGCGTGCCGATAGTATGCTTTTCTATCGACCTAAATCAAAATATTGCAACCTTTATTTTCAGTTTAAATATTACGATAATCCTGATCTTGCCGTGCATTTAGGTCAAATAATGGCACAGCGTTTATTGCAAACAGATTTTTTTAAAGATATAGACTGCATAGTCCCAGTTCCCCTATCTAAACAGCGCTATCAACAGCGTGGTTACAATCAAAGTGAGCGCTTGGCACAGGGCATTAGCATAGAAACGGGTATAGAGGTAAACACAACAGCAGTATTGCGCATGGTTGATAATCCCTCGCAAACCCATTTAAGTCAAAGCGAGCGTATGCAAAATGTAAAGGATATTTTTTGTTTGGCTGATGCTGCAGCAATTCAGGGAAAACACATCCTTTTGGTGGACGATATGATAACCACGGGGAGCACGACGCGTGCTTGTGCTCGAGTGCTTGTAGAGGCAGGTAACGTAAAAATTAGTGTAGTGAGTTTAGGACTTTCATCGCGTAACCAGCATCGTAAGTTCCCACATTGGATACGTCCGTAAAGTAGAGGGAAGGTGAAATACGATAAGTACGTTTATGCTTTATGTCCTCCTATTTGTGAGTTGCGTTCTATCATAGTAGCGCCATCAGCAAAATTGATACCTTTTAGAATGGCGTTTTTACCAAAATCCTGTTTTATTTTAAGTATGGTTTTTTGTACGCGAAGTTCCTTTTGCACTTGTTCAGTTTCAGCTTGTTGCTCTTTTTTTAGTGCCTCGTAGTCGGTAAACAAGTCGAGTTGAATGACTCGTTTTTCTTTTTTAGGTATTTGGTTTTCGGGTATAACATTGCATGCCACAAGGTTTATTTGTCGCATCAGTAATTGATGGTTTACCACCCGATCAAAAGCTTGCATCACAGTCTTACATATCTCTTTGCTCGATGAGGTATAGTCCTCTAAGGGCGCTGTGCCACGTGTAGGATGAGGCACACTACGTCCATAAGAATCGATGGTGATATTACCGTGATATTTTTGCTGAATTTGAGGCTGATTTAAACTCTCTCGGTCATAGTTTACGTGAATGACTAATTGGTTGGTAACTAAGCCTTTGCTGAGCAAGGTTAGTGCCATCGCGTCAGCCATTTCGTGCATTACCACCCGTGCCTTTTCGAAGGTGTAAGGTTCTTGCAACACCTGACCGCGACTTAACGATTGATTGTCGGGGCGATAGTTGTGAATGTCTTGAATGGTGCAAGGTTCCCATCCCCAAGCGTGGTCAATGAGCAATTCAGCATTTACCCCTAAAAGTTTATAAAGCACTTCCTCGTTCTTTACAGATTGACGTGCAATGTCGCCCATAGTGAATATGCCGTGTTGTGCAAGTTTAGTGGCAAGACCTTTACCCACACGCCAAAACTTAGTGAGTGGACGCACGTTCCATAATTGTGTGCGATAAGTTTGCTCATCTAGTAGGGCTATGCGTGCCCCATTTTTGTCGGAAGGCTGATGTTTAGCCACAATATCCATGGCTATTTTTGCCAAATAGAGATTCGTGCCAATGCCCACGGTAGCCGTAATACCTGTGCGAGCTAACACTTCGCGAATGAGCATACGAGCGAGGTTATGGGCATCAGTATTGTATTTTTTTATGTAAGGAGCAATGTTTATGAAAACCTCGTCGATAGAGTAGATGTGAATGTCCTTAGGGTCAATGTATTTTAAATAGGCACTATATGCTTTTCGGCTATATTCAATGTAGAGCTTCATGCGTGGGATAGCCGTGATGTAATCAACTTCCCAATCGGGGTGTGCTTGTAGTTCTGTTGCTAAAAAAGATTTACCCGTAAGTTGATGTGCATACGTGTGGCAACGACGTTGTGCATTTATTTGTCGTACCTTTTGCACCACCTCAAATAGTCTGGCGCGTCCTGCAATGCCATAAGCTTTGAGCGATGGAGACACAGCTAAACAAATGGTTTTATCTGTACGGCTGTTATCTGCCACAACCAAGTTAGTAGAAAGAGGGTTGAGATTTCTTTCTACACATTCAACCGAGGCGAAGAACGACTTTAGGTCAATGGCTATGTATTGGGGTTGTGCGTTAGGCATTCAGATAAAATTATTTGTTTAGTCGTGGGGATATTCCTCCTATATGGGAGAACCCTATTATTCCTCTACCAAAGCACCCGCTTTAAGCAGAGCATGCCATAGGTTAAATCTATATTCAGGTGTGAGTTGTTGCATCGCATCAGTAACCTGGCAAATATTTGTGCGGTTCGAAGCCCCGTCAAAGGGACAAAGTTTCTCAACGGGTTGATATTGTTGCATCGTGGCCCATGTCTTTAAATCCTCCTCATGAATTCGTGCCAAGGGACGTATGATGGTCATTTCAAACTTTCGCATACGGATGCGTACGGGCATGGTTGAGAAGGTGCCGTTAAATATAAGGTTCATCAAAGCTGTGCGCAGAATGTCGTCTTGATGATGTCCTAAGGCTATTTTGTTGCATCCCAATTCTTGTGCTGTGGTAAATAGCATTTTACGACGATTCCATGAACAGAGAAAGCATGGCGTTCGTTTTTCGTTGCGATCAGCTTCAAAGCCAGTTTCAACCACATGGAGTGGAATGCCCCATTTATTGCATTGTTGTTGCAGATAGTGGGTGTCGGTTTTATAGTGAATATTTTGCATGCGTACATGCAGTGCATCCACCTTAAAGTGTCCCCCTGCTCGTGTCATGCGTTCGCCTAAAAGGTCGAGCAGAGCCAATGAGTCTTTACCACCCGAAAGTCCAATAAGGATATGGTCGCCTGGTGCAATAAGCGAAAAGTCTTTAATGGCTTCGCCCATTTGTTTTTGTAGTCGGCGGTGCAATTTATATTCGGGTTGTAATTTTTTTTGTTCCATGTGTTCAATTCTTATGGTTTGTGGCTTCTTACTTCATAAACACAAAGTATACGGCAGCCACAAGGCACAGAAAGGCAGCCACGTGGTTCCATTGCAATGCTTCGCCTTTAAAGAGCACCGTTGCCACAATGCTAAATACGATGAGTGACAGCACCTCTTGGATTACTTTAAGCTGTACAAGGTTAAAGGGACCACCATTTCCAATAAAGCCAATGCGATTAGCTGGCACCTGACACATATACTCAAAGAGGGCAATGCCCCATGAAAAGAAAATGACGGCTATAAGCGGCCAGTTTTTGCTTATGCCCATGTGTTGCATCTTTAGGTGTCCATACCATGCCAATGTCATAAAAACATTAGACACTACAAGGAGTAATATAGTGTAAATAGCTTGCACGATAAGAAGGGGTGTAAGGAGTTATTATATAGAGTTATAGGGGTTATAAGGAGCTATTAGGTTATTGAAATATAGGATTATTAGGTTATAGAATATCCTCAATAACCTAATAATCACTATAATCTCAATAACCTAATTTTATCTCGTTTAAAAAACGATTATTTAATCTTTCCCTCCTTATAAAGTCGGGCACATTCTTTTTTGGCTTTGGCTAATTGTGCGTTAAAAGCATCGTTCGCATGCAAACGTGCTACTAAGGCACTGCCCACTACACGTCCGGCATCCACATCACTTTGATAGTGAACTCCACAGATTACGCGGCTTTGACCAATTTCGAAACCGCGTTTAAGAATTTGGTTTTGACGAGGCACATTCACCTCAGCAAGCACCAAAGCTACCGACCAACCCTTTGAGGTGTGACCTGAGGGGTATGAACCATTTGTCGCAAGCCATTTCTCGTCGTTAGGTGTGAGCGACTGTTCGTTGAAAAACATAAATGGTCTCATGCGGTTGTAGTAATTCTTAGCCTCGCGTGTAGCCAAGTCTCCACCATCCTCTTGCATGTGTGTGATGAGGCGGTAAATCTCGGGTGTATTCTCTTTAGAAATGGCAATGCCAAATGCCTTAGAGAAAGCTTTAGCCAATGCCGGACCATTCAGGTTCGCATCTTCAAAGGCTTGTTTCGCACGGGGTGTAATGCGTTGCATCTTTCCCCATTTATATTGTGCCTCGTCGTAGCTAAACTGTGCGCTTCCAGGTTGTGGAGGAGGTGGCAAAAGGTTGAGGCTACTTGCCACGTCTTCATATTGCAAATAGTAGTGTTCCTCGTTTTGTGCAAAACTCGTGTGAGTAAAAGCAACCAATGCGAGGGCTGCAAAGAAAAATCTCTTTTTCATACAATTCAATTTTTAGTGTATGCAAAAGTAAGAAATAAAAATGAAAGTGCCATGTGTCTTGAGGAGCATTTGCAGCAAATGCTTGTCAATGGTTAGGCACTTTCTGTGGTTTTTGTGTTGCTATGTGGCAAAATTTTTTTATTCGTTGAGAGCTTGCAGTAACTGTGTAACCGCCTGTGTGGGTGAATCGGCTTGTTGAAGCAATGACACAAATTTAGAACCCACAATTACGCCAGCGGTGTGATTGCAAGCTGCTTCACGGGTAGCGCGGTTCGAAATGCCAAATCCCACGAGCAAGGGGTTGTGCAACTGCAAGTCCTCGAGTTTTTGAAAGTAGGCTTGTTTGGCATCGTCGAACGACTTTTGAGCTCCAGTAACCGAAGCCGAGCTAACAGCATAGATAAAAGCATCGCTGTGTGCATCGATGGTGCGAATACGCTCCTCGGGAGTTTCGGGGGTGATGAGGAAGATGATTTCAATGCCATACTTCTTCACCGTTTCAGCATATTCTGCTTGATAGAGGTCGAAGGGTAGGTCGGGAATAATCAGCGCGTCAATGCCAATGTTTTGGCACTTTTGGCAAAAAGCCTCAAAACCATAATGCAGAATGGGGTTAAGATATCCCATCAAGATAAGGGGGATGTGTATGGTAGTGCGAATGTCGGCAAGTTGTTCGAAAAGCGTAATCACGCACATACCATTTTTAAGCGCTTGTGCCGAAGCTGCTTGAATGGTGGGTCCATCAGCCAAAGGGTCGCTAAAAGGCATGCCAATTTCTACCATGTCGATGCCACCTTGTTGCAAGGCTTGAAGCACGGGTACTGTGCTATCGAGCGTAGGATTTCCTGCGCAAAAGTAAACAGAGAGAATATTTTCTTTTTTAGTATCGAAAAGTTGTTTTATACGGTTCATTGTCAAAAAGTTTAAAGTGCTAAAATTTTAAATTTGGCTGATAAAAGTCTGTAGAACTGTGGCATCCTTCAAGCCCGGTTCTATTTCGAACCCACTGTTCAAGTCGTATCCTGCAAGAAAAGGGTGCGAAAAAGCGTGTAGCTGTTCAATAGAATGGGGCGAAAGTCCACCACTCAGCAAAAAAGGTGTAGGTCCATTATAGCGTTGCAATAATTGCCAATCATAGGTACGTCCGCTGCCTCCAAATTTCAGTGTGGGTGTGTCAAACAGAAAGTAGTCTACCTTGTCCATATATTCGGCAGTGTCTGCCACAAAGGTGCTCACAGCAGGCAGGGCACGAATCACCATGAGACCGCGTTCACGAAGGGTCTGACACATATCAGGTAGCACGTTGCCATGAAGTTGCACGGCATGCAGTCCAAAGTTATTAACCTGCTCCATTACTTGTCGAAACGTAGGATTGACAAAAACACCCACTCTCTTCATTTTTTGTGGCAAGTAGTTAGGCACATGGTCCACATAGCGTGGCGATTTTGGATAGAAGATAAATCCCATCCAGTCAGCGCCCGTTTGTTCAACAGCACGTATGTTTTCGGCATCGCGCATGCCGCATACTTTAATAATCATCTTTTCTGAATTTTTTGGGGGAGAAATCAAGAGAAATCAAGAGGAATCAAAAAGTGTTCGAAACCTCCTTTAATGGTTCAATGTATTGCTGTAATGCTTTACCTGGTTCTTCGGTCTTCATAAAAGCCTCGCCTACTAAAAAGCCACGATAGCCCATTTGTTGTAGTCTAATCGCCACCTTGTTATCGAGTAGTCCACTCTCTGATATAGGCAACGCTTGGGATGGAAGTTGGGCAAACAACTCTTCAGAGATGGAAGTGTCAGTTTTAAACAGTTTGAGGTTGCGATTATTCACACCGATAATATCCACGTGTTCGTTGTATGCCGTGAGCTCTTCGGCACAATGCACTTCAAGAATCACCTCTAAATCGAGCGTATGTGCCACCTCTGCCAACTCATGGCACTTTTGGTCGCCAATCGCAGCTGCAATGAGCAAGCAAGCATCAGCACCTGCCGCACGCGCTTCAAACAGTTGGTAAGCATCGATCACAAAATCTTTTCGCAGAAGGGGTAGGGAAGTCAGACTGCGTGCTTTAATCAAATCGTGTAGCGTTCCGCCAAAATACGTTTGGTCAGTAAGTATCGAAATGCCTGCGGCACCCGCAGCTTCATAAGCGGGTATAATGTCTTCAACCCGTGCATCACGTTTAATCCAATTTTTTGAGGGAGAGCGTCGTTTAAATTCAGAAATAATGCCCCCTTTGTGCGAAAGTATGGATTGTCGCATACTGTGTGTAGGTGGCAAGTCTGTGCATTGATCTTGCAAAACATGAAGGGGCGTTGCCTTTTTAGCAGTTTCAACCTCTTGTTTCTTTGTTGCAACAATTTGTTTCAGGATGTCGGTCATAAGCTAATAAAGTAGGAGAGGGGAAGCCCCTACCTATGCATTGAGTTTTACAAAAAGTTGGAAGGTTTTAAGCGCCTTACCACTGAGCAGTGAAGCCCGTGCCTCTTCCAAGCAAGTTTCAATGTCTTTTTGCGGACAGATGGTTTTAATGCCGAAGGCAGCATTCACCAATACGGCATCTCGTTGTGCATCGGTAGCGCATCCCTTTAACACATTGTCGAAAATATGGGCAGCATCGGCAGTCGTCTTACCTCCCGAAAGCACCTCTTGCGCAGCTAATTTCAGTCCTAATTCTGAGGGGCGGTAAATACTTTCAGAGTGGTTGGTCATAACCTTAAAGTTGTCGGTTAGCGAAATTTCATCGTAACCATCAAGGCTTGTCACTACGGCAAAATTAATGCCTATGCGTTGCAGCGTATTGGTGTAAAGGCGCATCTGTTCGAGTGTCGCCACTCCCAAAAGTTGGCAAGTTGTGTGTGAGGGATTAACCAAGGGACCAAGCAAATTAAATAAGGTTTTTACACCGAGTTGTCTGCGCAATGGTCCTACAGCAGCTAATGCCGGATGAAAGAGCGGTGCATGCAAATAAGCCATGCCACATGTTTCGATGCTGCGCTTCAGTGTGTCGGCATTGTTGCTAAACTTCACCCCATGTTGCTCTAAAACTGTGCTTGCCCCACTCACCGACGATGCACCATAGTTGCCATGCTTTGCCACTTTATAACCAGCGCCAGCCACTATAAAACATGCACAAGTCGAGATGTTGAAGGTGTTTTTGCCATCGCCCCCTGTGCCCACAATGTCAAGGGCATGATAGGCAGAAAGGTCAATGGGCAGCGCCCTTTCGATAAGCGCATCACGAAAGCCCAATAACTCGTCAACATGCACATTGCGCATACGATACACGCTAAGTAGCGATGCCACTTGCGCTTCAGAATATTGTTTATCGGCAATGCCACACATCACATCATGTGCTTGTTGGCGAGTCAGTATGTTGTGTTGATAAAGATGTTCAAGAATTTGTTTCATTGCATGTATGATTTACAAAGTTGGCAATGATTTGTCTGCCACAAGGTGTGAGAATCGACTCGGGGTGAAACTGAATGCCGTGTACATCGAGTGTGCGATGTTTCAGTGCCATAATTTGTCCTTCGTCGCTCACAGCGGTCACTTCCAAACAATCGGGCAACCCTTCGTTTTGCACCACCCACGAGTGGTATCGTCCCACCAAAATGTCGCGTTCTATGCCACGAAACAGGTAGTCGTCTGCCACAATGTGAGCTGGAGTCTGTATGCCGTGAAACACGTGTGGCAAGTTAAAGAGCTTAGCCCCAAACTGTTCGCCAATGGCTTGTTCGCCTAAGCATACTCCCAAAATGGGCTTTGTGTTGGCATAGCGAGCTATCACTTGTAGCAATAAACCAGCTTCTGAGGGGATGCCAGGTCCTGGCGAAAGTACAATTTTGTCGAAGGCTTCAACATCGTCAAGGTCAAAGCAATCGTTGCGCCACACCGTAACGTGCGCTCCCTCTTCTTCAAGAATCTGAAAAAGGTTATAGCAAAACGAATCGTAATTGTCTATCAATAAGATATTCATATAAAATATGCGTGGTGGTTTTAAACTTGTTGAGGATTCTCAGCCAACAAAATGGCTTTGCGCAGTGCCCCCAATTTATTATTTACTTCTTGCAACTCATATTCTTCGTTGCTGGCAGCCACAATGCCCCCGCCAGCTTGGAACCACAACTCTCCGTTTCGGCTGATAAAAGAGCGTATGGTAATGGCTTGGTTCAGTGTGCCGTTAAGTCCTATAAATCCCACGCATCCCCCATAAGCCCCACGGTTATGTGGCTCATATTGGCTGATGAGTTGCAATGCCCTTACTTTAGGTGCTCCGCTCAATGTACCTGCGGGGAAAGTGTCGGCAAGTAGCTGTATAGGATTTGTGCCAGGTCGCACTTTTCCGCTCACACGACTCACAAGGTGTATGACGTGGCTATAGAATTGCGTGTCTTTCAGAAAGTCCACCTTCACGTCAGTGCAATGTCTGTTCAGGTCGTTGCGTGCCAAGTCCACCAACATGGTGTGTTCCGCATTTTCTTTCGGGTCGGCAAGCAGTGCTGCCGCAGCCTTTTGGTCGGCTTCGCAGTTACCTTGTCGGCGTGTGGTGCCAGCAATCGGGTCGATATAAGCCATTCCGTTGTCGGCAATGCGGCAATGCGTTTCGGGCGAAGAACCCAAGATGCGAAAGCCCCCAAAATCGAAGTAAAAAAGATAGGGCGAAGGATTGATGCGTCGCAAGGCTCTGTAGAGTTCAAAGTCATCCCCCTCATATTTCTGTATAAAGCGTCTCGACAACACAATTTGAAACACATCGCCACGTTTGCAATGCGCTATGCCACGTCGGATATTCGCCTTATGCTCTTCGTCGGTTAGTGGCGATGTAATGTCGCCCACAGCGTGGAAGTTATAGGTGGCATAGTTGCGGCTCATCACAGCGCTAACAATGTGTGCCGACTGACTTTCTTCGCCATCGGCAATCATTTCTAAAAGTTTAAGCTCGCTGCTAAAGTCGTTAAACACCAACAGATACTTATATAATATATAATGAATGTCGGGTGCATCATTGCAGTGTTCCTTGCTGTCTTTTATGTCAATGTGTTCAAAATATCGCACGGCATTAAAGGCAGTGTATCCATACAACCCGCAATAGCTGCTGTCGTCTCCTTCCACGTGGAACATCTCAATGAATTGCTCAAAGGCATCTGCCACGGTGTAGGTGTCCGTAATTTTTTCTTCATGAACGGATTTGTCGGGATATACCATCACCGCCTTACCATGGCTCACACTGAACGATGCCAAAGGCTCTAAACCAATAAACGAACGGTTATTTTCGCTTCCGTGATAATCAGAGCTCTCCATCAATGCACTTTGTGCAAAGAGGTCGCGCACCTTTAAATAGGTGCTAACTGGTGTGCTCAAGTCGCCTGGCAGTGGAGTGGTTTTAACTGTATAATGAAAAAACATGGATTTTAAGTATTAAGTGTTAAGTATTAAGTATTACATTCTAATGTGTCACGCAAAGTATTACATTCTACTGAATCACGCTTAATACTAATCATTAAATTGATCCTTAAACTTTAAGTAGGTTGCCATATCCTTGTCGCCGCGTCCCGACAAGGTGAGCACAACGACGTCAGTAGGCTTAAACTTCATGCGATGCAGAGCGCCCAATGCGTGTGCCGACTCTAATGCGGGCAGAATACCGTCCATACGATTCAGTTCATAGGCAGCTGCCAATGCCTCCTCGTCGGTAATAGCCAATGCGGTGGCACGTCCTGTTTTAACCAAGTGGGCATGGAGCGGTCCAATGCCAGGATAGTCAAGTCCTGCCGAGATAGAATAAGGTTCCACAATTTGTCCGTCCTTGTCTTGAATCACTAGCGAGCGGAAACCATGCAACACACCCTCTTCACCAATGCTCAGCGTGGCAGCCGTGAGTCCAGAGTCAACGCCTTTTCCCCCAGCTTCGGCATACACAATGCGCACATCGTCGTCGTCGAGGAAGTTGAAGATTGTGCCTGCAGCGTTCGAACCGCCCCCAATACAAGCCACAAGATAGTCGGGTGTGGGTCGTCCTTCTTTTTCTTGCAACTGCACACGAATTTCGGCACTAATCACACTTTGCAGTCTTGCCACAATGTCGGGGTAGGGGTGTGGTCCCATGGTCGAACCAATAAGGTAGAAGGTGTCTTCAGGGTGGCAGCACCAATCGCGAATAGCTTCGTTACATGCATCCTTAAGCGTTTGGTTACCACTCTTCACTGCCACCACTTCGGCGCCGAGCAGTTTCATTTTTTCTACGTTCGGCTTTTGGCGTTCCACGTCGAGAGCTCCCATATACACCACGCAAGGCATTTGCATCAGTGCGCACACCGTGGCAGTTGCCACGCCATGTTGTCCAGCGCCCGTTTCAGCTACAATGCGTTTTTTGCCCATGCGTTGCGCCAACAAAATTTGTCCGATGGCATTGTTAATTTTGTGAGCTCCTGTATGGTTCAAGTCCTCGCGCTTTAAGTAGATTTTGCATCCATGAATTTGGCTGAGGCTTTTCGATAGATAGAGCGGTGAAGGTCTGCCCACATAGTCGCGAAGCAAAGCATTAAATTCGTTTTGAAAGTCTTCACTGTCAATTACGCTACGATATTTCTCTTGCAACTCGCTTACGCATTTTTGCAGAATTTCGGGGATGTACGAACCTCCGTATCTACCGAAGAATCCGTTTTCTGTAACATCATATTGGCTCATGTGTGTCAAGTTTTATGTTTTTGTTTTTTTTATTTTCAGTGTAGGGTAGTGTGTATGAAAAAAGCGGTATCGTCGTAAGCATCGACGTACCGCTTTATGTTCATAATCAACTATGGCATCCAAAAGTTGGGGGGAGGAGATGTTATACGGTTTGTCAGCCTACGACTAAGAGTTGTAAGCGGCGCCACCAATAGTTATTATTTATTGTGTTGTATAACATTTTGCTTTCGTTTTTATTGTTTCTGCTTGCAAATGTATAGCATTGTTGTTTAATTACCAAACAAATGAAAGAAAAAGTTTGCACTTTCTGCATTTTTTTCTTGAAAGATGTTTTGTTTGTGCGGTTTTGTAAATAGTAGTTAGCAAAAATGTCTATAATATTTTTGCAAGTCAACTTCCCCATGGTGTTCCAAAGTATTTTCCCATCCCTATCAAACGTATTTTTTGAAAAAAAGCTTGCAAAACAGCACGCTTATGCGCGTAACTTTTGCTAATTTTGCCGGATAATTTGTGACAATATGAAAATAGGATTCGACAACGAGAAGTATCAGAAGATTCAGTCTGAACACATTAAAGAGAGAATTTCTCAGTTCGACGGTAAACTCTACCTTGAATTGGGAGGTAAACTGTTTGACGATCATCACGCAAGTCGTGTGTTGCCAGGTTTTTTGCCCGACAGCAAATTGCGTATGTTCCAAAAAATTAGCGATAGCATAGAAATTGTTATTGTGATTAGTGCCGCCGACATCGAAAAGAATAAAAAGCGTGCCGACTTGGGCATTACCTACGACGAAGACGTGTTGCGTTTAAGAGGTGAGTTCCAAAATCTTGGTTTTTTAGTGGGTTCGGTTGTAATCACACACTACAATGGTCAGCCAGCTGCCATACAGTTCAAACAACGTCTTGAGCGCGATGGCATCAAAACCTATTGTCACTATTTAATTGAGGGTTATCCGCACGATGTGAAGCTCATCGCTTCCGACGAGGGTTTTGGTAAGAACGACTTTGTTGAAACCGAGCGCCCCTTGGTCATTGTTACGGCTCCAGGTCCTGGCAGTGGCAAGATGGCGGTATGTTTGAGCCAGCTTTATAACGAGAATAAGCGTGGTGTACGTGCTGGATATGCCAAGTTCGAGACCTTCCCCGTGTGGAACTTGCCACTGAAGCACCCTGTAAACATCGCCTACGAGGCAGCAACAGCCGACCTTAACGATGTGAACATGATCGACCCCTTCCATTTAGAGGCATATAATAAAATAGCCATTAACTATAACCGTGATATCGAAATTTATCCGGTGCTGAATGCGTTGTTCGAGGGCATTTACGGCTCCAATCCTTACAAGTCGCCCACCGATATGGGTGTAAACATGGTAGGCTTCTGCATAAGCGATGATGAGGCTTGCTGCGAGGCATCGAAAAACGAGATTGTGCGCCGTTATTATGAAGCCACCAATAAGTTGGCACGTGGTGCTTGCAATGAGGCTGAGATAAGCAAAATTCAGATGCTCTTTAACCAGGCGCATATCACCACCGACTATCGTCGCACCACCACAGCCGCCAAGGCATGCCTAAAAGAAACGGGTCACACCTCGTCGGCTATCGAGTTAGAGGATGGCACAATTATTACGGGCAACTCAAGCGAGTTGTTGGGTTGTAGTGCAGCATTGTTGCTTAACGTAATGAAGCATTTGGCGGGCATAGACCACAAACTCAAGTTGATTCCGCAATCTATGATTGAGCCTATTCAATACACCAAAATCAATTATTTGGGTGGTCACAACCCACGTTTGCATACCGATGAGGTGTTGGTGGCTCTCTCGGTATTGTCTGAGAACGATGAAAATTGCAAAAAGGCATTAGAGCAGTTGCCCAAGCTTCGCAACTGTCAAGTGCATTGCACGGTGATGTTGAGCGAGGTAGACCAAAAGATCTTTAAGAAATTGGGTGTCAACCTTACCTGCGAACCCGTGTTGAAGAATCGTTTTAAAAACTAAAACCACATCCCTCCCATATAGGGTAGGTGTTTAAAATTGGCATTTTTTTTCGGCATGATATTTGATAAATCTATCAAATATCATGCCGAAAATATTATGGATTTTGAACACGCTACCCTAATAAAACAAATCAAGAACGAGGGGGAGGTGATCGCTAAAACCACCTTGATAAAAAGGACCTAAAAAAGTGCGGTGGGGGTGAAAACCTTCGCCGTTTTTGTCGCGTTGCAACAGAAAGGGGAAGTCCACAAGGCGACAAGCATCCGTTTGGGTGCGTAGCGTTTGCTTAGATGTATCATTGCTTAAGAGCCTTCCGTTCACAATAAATTGGTCTAATTGGTTCCATACGCCCTGAAACTTATATGTACCTGCCACATCGTGGCGCCCCTTCATGCCGTGCGAGAGCAAATAGAGCGTGTTAGGTTGGGCAGACTGCGGGTGGGGTGGCGGTAATTCGGTTTTTAGCTGATCCGTAAAAATGCTTTCGGGGTAGAAAGCATTAAAGTCGCCCGTAATCACAATGTGCGCATTATGCCTTTGCTGCATCACCTGGTCCACCCTGTTGCGCAAAGCATTCGTCACGTTCGCCCGATATTCGGTGGCAGTTCCACCGCCACGTCTACTGGGAAGGTGGCAAATAAACACATCGAGCGTGTCGCCCGAAAATAGTACCCCTGCCACGTGCAGCACATCGCGTGTGGGTCTTTGCTCTTTTTGTGGAGGAGCTACGCGCACCGAGTCGTGGTGAATGATGCGAAACCGTTGGGGCTGATAAAGCAGCGCCACGTTAATGCCTCGCACGTCTGGCGAGTGGGTAATAATGTAGTCGTAACCCATTTTGTGTAGCTTGGTGCGATACACAAGGTCGGCAAGCACACTGTCGTTTTCAACTTCAATCAGCGCCACCAAGTCGGCAGGTTGTTCATCGCCCGTAGCAGCCACCACGCGCGAAATGCGCGACACCTTGCTCCAATAGCGCATGCTCGTCCACTTATAGCTGCCTTGTGGCGTAAATTCGTGGTCGGCATGTGTAGTCGATGGAATGGTGTCGAACAAATTCTCCACATTATACTCCATAATGCGAAAGCGCTGTTGGGCAATGGCAGGCAATAGAGCCAATAGCCACATCCCCACCAAGCATGCACCAAAGCGCCACAGCTGCGTAGCTCGAAACTTATTCATGGTGATAAGGTTCGCCACGCAATATCGTCATGGCACGGTAAACCTGTTCAACAAAGAAAAGACGTACCATTTGGTGTGAAAAAGTCATTTTCGAGAGCGACAACTTGTCTTTTGCCAAGGCATACAAGGCAGGCGAAAAACCATACGGTCCGCCCACAATAAACACCAATCGTCGCGCACCTAACGTCTGTTTTTTTTCAAGATAAGCCGCAAACTCCATCGAGCGATGCTCTTTACCGCCCTCGTCGAGCAACACCACGTGGTCGCCCTCGCGCAGTTGTTTTTGCAAGAGTTCGCCCTCGCGCTCTTTTTGTTGTTCGGGGGTGAGCGCTTTGGTGTTTTTAAGTTCAGGAATCACCTCCATGTCAAAGGGCATGTAGTGTTTCACGCGTTCGGTGTAATCGTTTATTAAGGCAATAAGATGCTTATCCACAGTTTTGCCTACTACTAAAAAAAGTACTTTCATTGGGGCTTATTTGCGTGTTGTGGCTAATGGGGTGGTAGGGGGTCTTTAAATCGCTCTGTTGCACAAACCCGCAACAAACTGAATCCACTCTTTTTCGGTGGGTTTATTGTCGGTAATGTAAAGGAGCGCTTCGGTCAAAGCCTCGTTCGATTGACTTAAAGTTTGCAAAGTGGTAACAATCATTCCCTGACTGTATCCATTCTCTTGCATTTGTTGTAAAAGCGAAGATTCGGTTGCTGTCATTTTTTATAGATAATGTTTAATTGTGATGATAGGGTGCCAAAAAATCATGCGCGGACCGCACCAACGCATCACCTGTCGCATCAGTTGTCGTTTTTGTGGAGCATAGCAGTGTATAGGGCATTTTTTGCAAGCCCGTTTCTGCTCGCCAAACTTGCAGTGTTCGAGTCGGCGGTGCGCATAGTCAATGAGTTCGGCATACTCCGCAGGCATTTCGTGGGTGTGTAATTTTCGGCGGCAATATAGTTGCACCATCCGTATAATGATTTGTTTCTCTTCTTCTATCTTTGTCACGTAATGTCAGAATTTTTAGAACCAGTCTTTATACATGCAAAATTACGCATATTTTTCGGATAACTTGTAGAATCTGTGCATCATCCCACAGAAAAAATGCTCAGAAAACAACCCAGTGTAGGTGTTTCCCGAGCATTCGTTTCAAAACATTTTAGAAATTAGTAAATCATTTTCAATTAGATGCACTCTTAAAAGTAGAGCATATATTCATCACTTTGCATGCGATTTTCCACTCTGTTCCAATCAATCAAGTACCAGAAGTTCTTCACGTAGTCAGCCCTTCTGTTTTGATAATCCAGATAGTAAGCATGCTCCCATACGTCAATGCACATTAGCGGACGCATGCCTTGGCGGATAGGATTTCCTGCATTAGGCTCCGGCACAATTTGCAACTGGTGCTCTTTGTCGAGAGCCAACCACACCCATCCCGATCCAAACAGCCCAATGGCAGCTTGCTCAAAAGCTTCGCGGAAGGCTTCGACCGAGCCAAAGCGTGCCGAAATGGTTTGAGTGAGGGCAGACGACATGTTAACGGGTTGCGGTGTGAGTTGCTTAAAAAACAAAATGTGGTTCCAAGCTTGTGCCGCATTGTTAAGCAGCGCACCATCGGCTTTTTGCACAATCTCTTTAAGGGGCATGTCGGCATAGGGAGTGCCTTCAGCCAAGCGATTCAAGTTGTCGATGTAGGTTTGCAAATGCTTGCCGTGGTGGAATGCTAAAGTTTCGGCGCTCATGCGCGGTGCAAGTGCATCTTGTGCATAGGGCAAAATCAACATTGCGTGTTTCATAAGGCTACCTGTTTTTAGGATTGGAAACTTATGTTATGAGCCTGTGCATGGTTTTTTGCACATTCTCAATGGCGAATATAGGCAGAAAAAAACAAATGTGCCACTTTTCTTTGATTTTTTTTGTTTGATTGTATTTTGTTTTGAAACATGGTATGCCTCATTCTTGATACCCAATTATGGGGTGAAAGCAAAAGTGACAAGTGATAAGTGACACCTTAATGCCTTGATAATCAATTATTTATGTGTTACTTTGTCACTTGAAATTTTTCTTAATTCATGGTTAACGAATGTGAAGGGTATGTTATTAAGTAATCATGTCCCTTATTGGCAACTAAAATCGTGCAGAAAAATATTTTGGATTTTGAACACTCTACCTGGAAAGGGTTGACTCTCTTTGCCAAGTGAATGCGATAGTTGCACTTGTTCGTGGCGAAGTATTCTTTCGACTTACCGCCACCCAATTTACCTGAGACACCCTTGATGATGTCAATGGAAGTAATTTTTGCCATGATAGTAGATTCTTTTTGGTTAGTGAATGGCTCCAAAATGGGGGTTGCATTCCTTCGGAATGATATCGGAATTCCTTCGGAATCGTTTTTCGCCCAAATGGAGCGTGTATTAGCAAGCTTGCGAGTGCAAAGTTACAACGCGAAAAGGGGGAATCCAAATTTTGTGCAAATTTGTGGCGTTTCGAAATGTTAAAATCGGCTCACTTCCCCAGTGTTTACGGGGAAAAATTAATTTTTTTGTAGCGCAAAAGTGTGCAGATTTCAAAGTGTCACTTTTGGCAAAAGT
>ERZ1026884.380-NODE-380-length-30345-cov-7.869528_pt1 | contig 30345 bp, 39 predicted proteins | sample MGYA00380172_ERZ1026884 | MGnify/ENA primary metagenome ERZ1026884 (study PRJEB33269, sample SAMEA4719808) | human gut metagenome | biome: human-associated habitat; feature: organic feature; material: feces | place: Cameroon | collected 2013-10 ... | reverse complement strand
TCAATATTTGTCGGGGCGACGGGATTCGAACCCACGACCCCCTGCTCCCAAAGCCAATCTTGCAACAACATCTAACTTCTTGATAATCAACACATTCAAGCCATTTCCCAAAAGTCACTCATAAATATCTCACAAAATTCATTTCCACCTATCCTTTAGGCATATAGTTGTTTGGAGTTGAAAATCAAGCAATTATAAGCATAAAAAAGTCTCTCGCATGTCCAAAGACTTGCAAGAGACTAAGAAAAGGTGTGTCCGTCAGCCACAGACACGCCTGCGCTTTAAAGATGTAACAAGTTGGCTGAATTATATTTTTTCGGCAGTTTCGCGTATTCGTTTAGCCAAATCTAAAAGAGAAGCACGAAAGTGTTCCTTCTCTTCAGGCGTAAACCCACCGACACCACCATTACCATCTATTCCATCCATCTTGTGGTAGAACCATGAAGAAGAACGCTTAAAATAACGATTACTAAAGTCTAACCATGAAACACTCATTAGGATATCCTTGCAGCGTTCCTTCATTTCTGTAAATACTTTTTTATCTTCCATATTTTTTACAAAGACTTGTAGCTTTAAAATTTAGCTATCAAGCACAACATTACATAAACTAAAATAAATCACGCATTATCAAGTTTAAAAACCAATTCATATTCACCTTTAATTTCATCGGGCCAACGCTCCTCTGGAATTTCTTTTTTAATTTGCTCAATAGATGTGCGCACATCCTCTTTAACCTCTTCAATCGTGTTTCCAGCACCATAAATGCCCTCACAATTTTTGCTATAAGCCGTAAAGAGATCTTTAGATTGCTCAATAATAACTTCGATCCGTTTCATATCTGTCGTTGTATGTTTAGAAATAGACGAAGCAAAAGTAACAAAAAAGCCCCAAGCCATCAAGCCTGGAGCCTTCTTTTTTTTGCGCCCATCAGCCATAGGCGACTTTCACATGCGGGCAGCCGTTACAGCCCAGCTGATAAAAAATGTCTAACGAAAGAATGACTAAGCAAAATCTTTTTACAAATACGGCATTTACACCATGTTAATCAATCACAGCATCCTCAGCCTTTTCTCCTTCATCAGCTTTATCTATACGATCTGCAGCAACAGCAAGCCGTGCAGACATATCGCGCAAAGCGTCTGAAAGCAAGCGAGCCTCATGAGGCTTAAAAGTTGCAGGTTTGCCGTTCACAACATTCCCATGCAATCGTTGAAGCAGCCAATTACCCGACTTATTAAAATACTGTCTTGCAATAGCCGAATAATTCACCAAATCGTTAATATCAACCATTGCGAGCCAAACAGCCCCATCTTTAGTCTCAGATAAAAAGGCACGAGCCTTATCCAATGCGGTCTTTTCCATATTCTTAAATATTTAGTGCTCTCTTTTCCCCACTCTGTTTCCAAAGAGTGGGGAGTGAGAGGTTAATTTTCGATTGAATTAATCAATTCCTCAATTAGTCGCTGCGCTTCGTCCTTGACGATTTGCTTTTTAGTAATTCGTTTCAACTCTTCGAGCATCACTATTACCTGAGCAGCTGTCTTCTTTTCTTGCTTAGTCATTCATTTACACCTCCTTTCGTTAGACAATACAAAGGTAATAATAAATTTCTTATTAGCAAAGAAAATAATAATAAAATTCTTATTAAACAAAAAAGCCCCAAGCCATCAAGCCTGGAGCCTTCTTTTTTGCGCCCATCAGCCACAGGCGACATTCACGCGCGGGAAGTCGTTACAACCCAGCTGAAAAGTAAAAAGAAAGGAGGTATAAATAAATATCGGCATATTTGCGCAACATTCCATTACAATTAGTCAGGTGCTTGGTCTATGCGGTCAGCAGCAGCAACAAGTCGTGCAGCCATATCGCGTAAAGCATTTGCAAACGTCTTAGCCTCCTCAGGTTTAAACATAGCAGGTTTACCATTTACCTCGTTACCATGAAGGCGTTGTGTTAGCCATTGCGCAGTGCGGTTAAAATATTTTCTAGCCACACCACTAAAGTTTATAAATCCGCAAATCTCAAGACCTGCAAGCCATACAGCGTCATTCTTAGTTTCAGGCTCCATCAAAGCAGCCTTCTTCATGTTTTCTGTTGTTTCTTTCATAATATATGCGTGTGAGTGAGTGTACACGAATGACTTTCAAACAATAAGCCCCACCCGTATTTAGCGGGGCTTGATTGTTTGTTACTTGTCTAATGCTTCCTCAAGTTTTTTACTCAATCGGTCGATCTCTTCAATAATGTAATACTCGTTAATCTCTTCTCTAACGATTTGCATTAGTGAGTAAATCTTAAGCATCAGCTTTCTCTCATCTTTAGTCATTCATGTACACCTCCTTTCTTTTATTATTTACACTACAAAGATAATAACAAATTTGTAAATAGCCAAGAAATATAATAACAAATTTGAAATTATTTTCAAAAAAGCCCCAAGCCATCAGCCTGGAGCCTTTCATCATTCTATCTCATAAAAATACCCACGTTTCAAAGGTTGCACACCATTCGTGTCTATCGTCACCTCTATTTTATGGCAAGCATACCTTTTCCCCTTTATCACATACGTTGCAGTAGGGGCCACATCCACATCGTCAAGAAATAAGAATTGACGTTCCACAGCAGTTTTAATGCTTTGCATAAATTCCAAGTTATAGCCCACAGACGCTGCCTCATTTAACGATGGTCTAAGACTAAAAGGTTGAGGAATATTTGTATTCAGTGGCAATGGCAAATAAAACCCATCTTCTGTGGGCAAGTAATTTATCCCAAGAGGCACATTATACGGGAAAAGATCCCTTGGATTCTTCCATGGAACATTACCATTAAAAGCCACATACAATTTATCCAACTTATTCGTCTCATTCGTGGTCGAATCGGCATCACCATTTAGAGCATCATACACATTATATGCCTGCTTATCAGGCTCCACAGAATCTGCATAGCTCATCAAAATAGGCTTACCTTTAAAACAATCTCTAATATCATTAATATCATATTCATAACTTGTATCATAAGGATTTTCAAAACTCAATGTAAATTCGAAATCTTGATAAGTCATTTGCAGCGGAACAATGCGCAACTTCGTATTGATCTCTCTGTTCGTAGCAGCCTTATAGTAGGCACCATTCCGAATCAATGGCGGAAACACATCCACCTGAGCCAAATAAAACTTACCATCCTTTGCAGACTTTAAATAAGCATACGTCCTGTTCAAATTCAAATCCACAAACAGCCATTTCGAGGTAGACTTTTCTTCCTCCGTCTTAATATTTTGCCCTACCCACAAGCGCAGCAAACTCTCCTTATTAAACGTCTTAATTATCGCATTCTGCCACACCTCATCGGGCAATCGCAATATCCCCGAAATGCTTTCATGCTCATAGTCTGTATTTCCCTCCTTCGTAGTTTTAGCACTCTCGTCATGATCAATGTCTGCGGTCAATTCGTCCAACACTTCTTCTAACACCACATCGGCACTGCCACTATAATGCGAACTGAGCGACACCAAGCTCGCAGACTTCATGCTATTACCTAACGCGTCTCTACCATGCTTCACATCCAAATACACACCAAAAGCATTTCGCAATTCCGTAAAGAACTCCGACACCGTCCAATGTGGTAAAATGTCGTCCACATTATTCGTTTGCACATTGTTAGCCACAAAAATATCCTTCAACCACGAAGTATTAAACACATTCAATAGTTGCCAATAACCCAACTTCGTTAAAATCGAATTGATAACCGTAGCCAAATAAGGCTGCACAGCATAATTTTGATAGATACAAGAATCCCTTTCCTCAACAGTTTCCCCCCCTGCATTTTTCTTTATCATAATTTTCCACAAAGGATAATTCACAATCATCCCACTACTATCCTTCACGGGGAAAGTCACATACAGATGCTTATTCTCCACATCATAAGGCTTTTGATAATCCACAGGGGTATTCGTATTAGGCAATTTCAGCCCCAAGTCTAACTCGTCAATATACAAATCCTTACCCTCAGCATCCTTACCAAAATTATTCACGGCACTCTTACCCGCAAGCAGCTGCACCTTCACCTCGGTCTCCGATACCGTCATCACCTTAGCCACACCCTCCAAGTCAATAGGGGGAGCTATCAAGTGCATAGGCAGTTCCTTATTAGCCCAACCAGCAAGCTCCACCTCTGTCCGATGCAGAGCCCCAAAAATCGCCAAGTTCTCAGCACACCCATCCAAGGGCAGCTGCACCTCAAACGTAAAGTCCCCCTGATCCTCAAAATAAGGGTTCATACGCGTCAACTTAAACGACGTTCCAGCCTTAATCACGGCCTCCTTGCCGTCTATTATCAATTTAATCATTGTCTCTTCATTTTGTTATAATTACTCCATTGTCTATCAAACCCATCAGGCCCATCAATCACCACCACAGCCTTAATGCCCTGGTCTATCTGTTCCGTCAGTCGCGTCAACACCTCATTCGTCGCGCCATTCGCTCCCCCATCAGCCACCTGCAGAGCAGCCACACTCGCCGTAGCAGCCGTGTTAGCCGACGTTGCAAGCGGAGCAGCAATAGCCCTACTCACATCCGCAGCCGTCAAACTGGCAATGCGGTTCGTGCGTTGCGCATGGTCAATCAGCTGCAACACAGGCAACACATTCGGGTTCCTCACCGCCTCATGGTTCGCCACAAACTCACCCTCATGCACCACACCAGCCGAGCGTCGCCATCTGTTACCACCCGTAAAGCCACCCTCATAGTAGCCCTCACTCTGCGCAGCATGCTGCTTCTTAATCGTAGCAATCTGAATCATACCCGCAGCCGTAGCAGCAGCTGCAGCAGCCACAGCCAAGGCAGGACCAACAATCGGAATCTTCACAACCGAGCCATAAGCCATAATAGCATTCATCGCAGTTTGCGCCACAGCCTGAGCAATCTCCACGGCCATCATCTTCTTGTTATACTTATTCTTAATCTTAGCCAAGTCCTTCTGTTTCTGTTCCTCCAACTGCTTACCCCTCGCAGAGTTCTGCCCAGCAGCCTTAATCTCAGCATCATACTTAGCCGTCACCTTAGCCTCTTCCTCTTGCTGTTGTGCTTGGAACACTTGCGACATCGAGTCCATAACAGCCGATAGCATCGCAATCGAAGCCACACCCACAGCAGCATAGTCCTCCCACGATGCCTCACCATCCTTTAGTTTCATTTTCAGCGAAGCCAGCACCCGTGCAAACTTCTCCACGCCCTGGCTCCACGTGTCCGTCGAACTGCCTAATGGGTCCTTAATCTTCCATTCATCGTCTCCATCAGCCTTACCGTCTCCATCATTCTTCCCATTTTTCTCATCCTCCGCTTTCTTCTTATACTTTTCCTCAATCGCCTTCTTCGCCTTCTGATACTCCTCCTCACTCAGCAAAGCATCATCATGCTTATTGTGCAACTCCTCCAAAAAAGCCAACTCCGCAGCCTTCTGTTTCTCCAAGTCAAGAGCCAAATACTCATCGCGCATCTTGCTCACCTTTTGCCAAAATCGCAGATCCTCGTTATAGGCAGCCGTGTTCTTTTGCTTCTGCAGAGCCTCCTCAGCCTTATATATCTCCTCAGGCGAAGCACCATTCTTCGCATCGCGCAAATAGTTCAAGCGTCTCTCAAGCCTTTGCGTCTCAATTGCTTCAACCTCACGCTGATACTGCTCCTCGCTCATGCGTTCCTTCTCATGGCGCAAGTTCAGAGCCTGCAAAGCTGCATCCGTCTCCACATCAATTTGATTCAAGCTCCAGTCCGTGCGCTCCTTAGTCAACTTCTCGTCAACCTCGGCTATCTGCTTATTCAAAGTCGCAACCTCACTGTCGCCTTCCTTATAAAGAGCCTTCTTCTTCTCCAAAAACTCCTTTTCCTTCTCCAACTTCTTTTGCTGATAGTCGTAGTAGGTCTTAATCTCCCTGCTTGCAAACTTCGCAGCAAGCTCCTGTTGCTCCTTTCGCTCTTGCTCCTCAAGTGCAGCCGTCTTTATGCGAATTTCCTTGCGTCGCTTCGCCTCCTCGCCAGTCTCCTTGTCTACCGAAGTGTAGCCAGTACCTTCTTCATCATCACCATTCCCTTTTTTACCGCCACCATCATTACCAAGGTTTAAAATATCATTCGCTTTCACGCCCATCCTTTTAAGCGTATTCATAAGCGCATTTTGGCGAGCATGGATTCCAGCCAAAGTCTTATTAGCCACGTCTGTTAGGCGATACATTTCTTCCTGTTCATCTTTCAACTTTCCATATTCACGCTCCTTACTCGTGTAATTCCACACTGGCGCATTAATCTCTTGCTTAGTCTTATAAGTTCTCGCAGCTCTTTTATTCTCAGGCGAAGCATTTAACCAATCATTAAGGCGCTTATCTCTTACGCTCATACCGTTTCGTCTTCTATTGTAACTATCGGTAGCGTTAATTTCTTCCTTTGCAAGTTCCGCAAGCTTGTCCTGTGCGGCCTGAATAAGTGCCTTATTCTTCAGCTCTTTAATGTAATCCTTAATGGCATTAGTGTTCTCCCTCACAACGCGCCCTTCTTTGTCAATCTGGGCCGTATAACCAGGCACAATCTTCTTCAATGCCTTAATAGCTGCAAGTCTGTCCGCAAGCTTTCGGTTATTATCATGCACAATGGCTGTCAAAAGTGTAATTTTCGACTGCGTGCTCGCCACTGCCTCATTACTCTTCTTCTCCATCTCAACCCTATCCTTTTCAATAGCCAATCTTTCTTTCTGAGTTTGCGTCAACTGCTTTTCCCTCGTAATCCACAAATATATAGCACTGCCAACGGCAATCACTGCAGCAGCAATGGCGGCATAGGGGTTCTTCAGGTGGAGCATCCATCCAGTCAAGCAAAGCCATGCCCTCAGCTATCTGCATAGCCAACTCCTTTTGCCCATCTGCACCGCGCCATTGCCTAAGCCTTGCACCCCCAAGTCTCACAATCAGCAGCGCCTTCACCTCGTCCATCGTCCAGGCTTCAGCACTCAGCAAGTCACACACATAGCGTCGTTGCCCGTCTGTCAGTTCCGTCCACCCTTTGGGCAGTTCCACCACCACCTCGCCATTTTTAGCAGAAGAAGTAGCACGCATCTTCTTTCCCATTTTCATAAGCCTTCACCTTGTAGGCCTCATAAGTCCTACTATTGTAAAATTCAGGAATCTCCGCAGCATGCTTCATCAGCATGTCGAGCAGCTGTCGCTCAAAGTGAGCCGTCGGTTGCTGCATCACATAAGCTGCAAGCAAATAACGCGCATTTTCAAGCAACATAGCATATAGTATCGCGTCATCAGGCTTAAGCCCACCATACTGAAAGGCTATCAAAGCCTCATTCAGTTCAGGCGAAATCACGTCCACAAGTCTTGCATTCGCATCGTGCATAGCCGTCATAAGCTCCTGCCTCTCCTCCGCATACACCCTGCGAGAGTCCTTAGTTCTCGCACCATAGCCGTAAAAGTAGGGAGTTTGCCACAACACATTGCGCTGAAACAATCGCTCAAGCACATTGTCATTCGGTCTAATGCCATAGCGGTCCATCAGGCTGGCAGTCCAAAGCAAGTTTCTCACCCGCATTTGTCTATCCACCATCAGGTTCTCCCAGGCCAAATACTCCATCACGTCATCTTCCATACGGCTAGCATCCATGCGCAACTGTTCACGCAACGCCCCCACACGTTCCTTCGATGCAGGAGCCGTGTTTTGGTTACTCACAATGCCAAATCCCGTAGGCGTAAGCACAAGGTCCAAGTGAGGCATAGCATTATAAGCAGCTCTCGAGCAAATTGCCACCTTCAGTTTCTCCTCAATAACAGCCGAGAGTTTAGCTCCCTCCACCATCACCGAGTCCCATTCAGCAGCAGCCTCCTTCACAAACCGCTCCACCTTCTTAAACACCTCACCAGTAGGCGTTTTAAAAGCAGGCACCACCCGCTCAAAAGTATTTTTATCTATTTCAACCATAACTCTTTTCTTAATTTAGTCCTCATCTACCCCCTCTCTAGTCATCGCGCCAGCCCCGTCTAGCCCATCTAGCCCCTCTAGTCCGTCTAGTCCCTCTAGCCCGTCTATCTCCTCTAGTCCATCTATTTCACAACCTCCGCATCCTTATGCTTATCCAACGTAGTCAGCTGAATCATCGGTATCTGTGGCTCCACATCCTTCCACCCATTAAACCAGCACACCACATGCAAGGGCACAAGCAGCATATCATGAAAAGCAATCTCCAAAGCTTGCTTCATCGTGAACAGCTCTCGCTTATCCGAGCCCGAGTTATTCGTCTGCGTCTTACCAGGCACAGCACCCACAAGGTTTGGATGCACATTGTCAGCATAGCAAATCGTGTTCGCAGCAGCCTGCACATCCTCGTTCCAGTCGCCACCTTCCTTCTGACCCTCAATGTTCGTCACGCGAATATCGCGCACCTCGTGCCCATCAGGGTTCACATAGTAGCCACTAATCCAAGCCTTGCCCGAGTTCTCCACACCACACACAAAGTTCTTAATGTTCTCCTTCTCACGCTTCACACGTTCCTGCATCTCCACAGGGTCCGTAATATTCTCCTCAGTGCAAATACGTTGCCAATACGATCGTTCAATCTCCACCTGATACTTCACACTCGTCGTGTTTCTAAGCTTCGCACGCTTACCAGTCGAAATCAAACGCTTCTCGTCATACGATCCACCTCGCAACACCGCACTCCAGTAAGGAACGGGGTAATATTGGCAACCAGCTGTCGGGAAACGCATCAGCATCGCAAACTTTCTGCACCGCTGTTTGGGTCGCCCATTAGGTCGTCGCGTGTCAGGGTCCAAACCCATGCGCCCACACAAGTCCCCATACGGGTCGTCAGGATCCAACAACTCAATCTTTTCCACACCCGACAGCGTTTCTTGGTAGTCCTGCCAATTCGCATAATACACATGCCCAATGCGTCCACGCTTATCAGCTTGCTCCAATCGGCAGTAGCAAGCCTCCTTATGCACCAAACGGTTAATGCGTGTACCCTCGCGATTCAAGATAATCACACACACCGAGTAGTAAAAATATTTCATGTCCGTCATTTGGTCAAGCATATATCTGGGCATAAACTGTCTACGCATCCACCGCTTCACGTCTGCGTTTTGCGTCACCTCGCCCGATGCAGCATCCACCATGCGCAGTCCTGCCCCATAGCAAGTCAGCACATTAAACAGTTTATTCTGTGCCGTCACTTCGTCTCCCCCCACCAACGCAATCAGTTCATAGGGCAGTTGGTTGTCATCGCCATAAGGCACATACATCTCATGCTCAAACCCAGGCACAGGTCGCACATGCAAACGTCCACCAGGCGAGTCAAAAACCGAGGTTGTGTCCGCCACCTCTTGCATCACCGCCTGAAACGGTGTCTGCGGTATGTCAAAAATCTCCGAAGTTGTCATCCTCTCAACCCTCCTTCATTTATTTCGTTTTTTTTGTTTTTTTTCTTCGTTTCCTTTTTCCCCGTTTTCCTCAAGCGCCAGCCCATCTAGCCCCTCTAGCTCGTCTAGTCCCTCTAGCCCCTCTAGTCCCTCTAGCCCTCTTACAAGAAAGCCTCGTCAAAGCTCCCGTCAAATGTCCGCACACCCGTCGGAGCCATCAAGCGTTGTCCCTCGCCTGCTTCGCGCCAACTCACAGCTGCTGTAGGAGCTATGCCCCATTCATTACTCTGCTTTATTTCACACCCCGTCAGCGTAATTTCCTCGCCATCAGCCAACAGCCAAGCCCTACGTGCCACCGCCACATCGTGCAACAAGCGTTCCATGCCACGCGTCATAGGTCCTGTTTGTGCCTCCCACTCCGTTTGTGCCTCTATGCGATAGTTACGAGTAACGCCTCCTATTTGCGCAGCGCTATACGTAGGTTTAAGTTTCTCTGTCACCGCACCAAAGAAGTAGAACGTATCATCTACCCCTAGTGCATTACGATAGCGAATACCCGTCACAGGTGCCAAGTTCAAGCCTTGTGGCATCAGCCTGTAGCGCATAGTGCGAGCACCCACCTTCACCTCATAGCTCACCAAGGCCCACGCAGCGTGATCGCTATGGGGCGCAGTGAGTGTTTGGGGCGAAGCGTCTAAATAGTACAAAACACCGTCATCCTCGTATCCATCAAGTATTTGCGCGGTTTCCGCCACTTGCTGTGTCTCAGCGTTCCACCAACAAGCCGTTGCAGTAGCCGTCACTTCGTTCAACATATCGGAAAAGCCATACCAATAGAGCTTTTCTTTCGCATCTTGGGGGATGAGTTTGGCTTCGCGCCCAGCAAATGTCAAAAAGCTGTTATACAAAACCTGCATAGCGGTTACATCTGCCACACGCACACGACACGGAATAAGCAAGCAAGATGCCAACTCCGTGCCGTATACTTTTAATCTGAGCGTGGGTGGTGTCACTACATCTATGGGGTCTGAGGTCTTGTCGCGAAGCAATGGCATTAAGTTATCCAGGCGCACCCTTCCTTTTAACGGAGTGAGTGTAGATTCAAAAACGATATTGCCGTCGAGTTCTAACCCCACTTTAACTTCTTCTTTTTCGCATCCCCACAACTCTATCACGTTGAGTTCACTCGGAAACATCCAATCGCGCCATGCTTCTGTTAACTTCACAGCCATACTTCCTCTTATTTTTTTATTCTACAAAATCTACAATAAAGCCACACCAACATTACCAACACACCCACCGACAAGCACCATTTAAGCACCTTGCTCAAAAATCCATTTCCAGTGGCAGTAGGATGTCTGCATCGTGTGTTAACAGTTTCGGGCAAGCGCAGCGTGTCTACTTTCACCTTATACACCGTGTCATGGCGCACACGCAAGCGGTCGTTTGTCACCACCTTAGTTTGTGTCACAAACACCGAGTCGCCCCGCTTCTCATGCACCACAAACACACTATCATGCTTCACCACACTGTCTATACGGCCCACCGCCACCTTCAGCGTATCAGTCTGCACCCTAACCACAGGCACATACTCCACCCGAGTAGCACAAGAGCACACCAACACCAAAGCCCACAAAAAAATCAAATTACGCATACCATCAATCTTCTATCTATCCATCTAGTCTATCTAGTCCATCTAGTCTATCTAGCCTATCTAGCCCATCTAGCCTATCTAGTCCCTCTAGTCCATCTAGCCAAAGCCCATCTAGCCAAATCCCATCTAGTTAAACTCCTTCTCCGCCTCAAAGCAAGGGCAAGCCTTCCCTTTATTAAAGTAATGGTGTCCCACCACCCGAGCTCTCGGATACTTCTTCTTCAACCGTTTCACCAGCGCCACCAGCGCAGCCTTCTGTGCCACGGTTCGTGTGTCCTTAGGTGTGCGTCCGTCCGCAGCGAGTCCCCCAATATAGCACACACCAAGGCTAATGCCATTCACGCCAGCGCAGTGTGCGCCCACCTTAGTTTCATCGCGTCCTTTCTCCACGGTACCATCAAGTTTCACCACATAGTGATACCCTATACCGTCCCATCCCTTAGCACGATGCCAACGGTCTATGTCCTTTGCGCAAAAATCCTTACCCTCAGCCGTAGCCGAGCAATGCACAATAATATACTTCACTTTCTCAGGATATAAAGTTGCCATAATCTTTTAAATTTTTCTTGTAAAACTCTTTCCTTTTTTGAAACTTTTTTTGTTACCTTTGTGCTCAACTCTGAAAGGGCTGCAAACACTTAGCCATTTCCGAATAAAGATTTATTAGAACACCTAACAGCTACACGAGTTTGCCGTGTGGCTGTTTTTTTCGTTTACCCCTTTCTCTCATCGTCATCCTTCTCCTTCATCACTTCTTCCACAGCCTCCCCAACATCCGCGTTCTTTCGTTTTAAGTAAGCCACAAAAAGCCGTTTCAACGAAAAGCGCTTCTTTATGCCATGAATGTCGCACACATGTCCATAGATGCTGTCAAACTCTATCAGTAATGCAGCAGCTGCACCGATTGCTCCTCCAGTCGTATCAGAACCTATTCCGAATGGCTCCAACGTAGCCTTGGCGAGTAGCAAACCAAATATGATAAAGTTTACGTATTCAAGGAACTTGCAGATCGTTCTTCTTAAAGCTCGAGACAAACGAAAATCTTCCTTGCGTACCTTAACGCTTGCTGTAAGACCGCTCCAAAAGTCAGTAAAGACCATCACGATAATAAACAACACCGCCCATCTTAAATCAAATAAGACTTGCAGTAACTCTGTGTAGAATGTTCCGCCTATTACCGCTCCACTCGCAGTCAGCACAGGGTTCGCCTCACTCGTCGATACCGTCTTAATCATACCTTCCCTCTCTCTTTCTCATTATTTTGCTTCTAAAGCTGCCACCTTTTTCTCAAGTGCAACTATGCGCCCTGCTTGAGCAGTAAGGGTATCCAAAAAACCTTGCAAACTGTCGTTAAGTGCTTGGATGTCTTCGCTCGCCTTATTCAAAGCATTTACCTGAGCCACACTCATCACACCTGCCTTAGCAGTGGTAGCCTTGCCAATAGGGAAACTACGTGTTCCACCCGTAGTGAATATAGGAGTTACAATGTTCACCGCATCAGCTGTAGAATTTTCTTCGCGAAGTGAAAAACTATCCAAACGCGAATACACATCCTTTCGCAAAATACCATTTCCACCTACCCAAGCCTTGCTTAGCATCACCTGGCTATAGTTGCTCTGATTGGTGTCATTGTTAGCACCCCAATGCTTAAAGCGCAAAAACAAATTACCATCGCTGTGCGTATACATCCATATCTTGCTACTCAATGCCGTGTGCATCTCGTCACCACTTGCCGAATAGATGTAGTTCTTAGTTGTGCCATTCGCAGAAGTCTGCACCGAGGGCATCTTACCCTCCAAAGTGCTAATACGCGAACCTTGCGAAGCTACCGCACCATTCAACTCGTCATAAATAGTCTTCCAAGTGCCCCAAGCCCCATTCTTGTAATAGCGATAGCAAATGGTCACGCCCTTACTTGTGTTCGATGAAATTACGTTTCCACTCACCATCAAGCTACCCTCAACCCACACAACCGAAATCTGCTCTTTGGCATAGAGCACAGAGAAGGTCACAAAGAAGGGCACACCCCCCAAATAAGCTACATACCGCCCACTCTTCAAAGTGTCATAACTCAATCCGTCCAAGTAATTATTAAAAGCCTCGCTCGAGGCAAAGTTACCCAACGAACCCCTTAACCAAGGTTTTAGCACATCAATATATTGGGTGTGTGCAGCCACGACCTGGTTCGTAGCACCATTTGCAGCAGCTGCTTCACCACTCGCAGCATCTATCGCATCACAAAGATCCACCAATACACCGCCCACACGCGTTGCAGTATTCGCATTTGCCGTTTCCTCATCCCGAACCACAGCAGCTGCTTTTCTTATTTCTTCAGTAGTCATAAAGTTAATTCTAAGGGTTTAGCAAAAAAGGAGTGCGCCCCACATTCACCATCAGCGTACAAGCACATTTCTCGGCTGCACGGTCGGGATGTGTGTCGGTGATGGTGGTAAGGGGCAAAGGGCGATCGGCACAACCAAGCAACCACCGTCGTCCATCGGTCTGCGTAAGTCTGTATGCCATAGGTTCTGCATCGGGCAAGGGGCGTTCTTTTAGCGTAGCTGTGAGTTTCGAGGCATACGTGCGCACACCATCTACATTCTCATCGCTCACCTCAAGCGCTGCCAAGCCCACAATCGGAACCACCTGCCACGGCACATACGCTGCCATGAAAGCATGCAAACCATCGGGCATCACTTGCAACAAACGCAAGTGCTTTGCAGCAACCTTCTCTATTTTGTGTATATAGCGCATTATTTAGTCCTCGTGTTTTTGCGTTTTTGTCTCGCTGTCGTCAAACTCTTCTACCAGTTGTTCTTCTACCTCCTGCACATAGCGAGCCTCAAGTTTCTTTGCCTTCTCTAAGATACCAGGCACCACCTTAAAGCCTGCCACGCTTGGGTCTGCACTAATGGTGAAGCGTTGTGGCACAATCACTGAATAGTCGGGGGCATTATGCTCTTCCTTGTCGAGTTGCGTGCCCTTTAGGTAGGTGGCGGTAACCGCAGCAAAGGCTTTTGCATCTTCTTGCTCTCGTGCCATTTCCCACCCCTCCTCACATCGGCAGCGAAACAGGTAGCGGTCATAATCGCGCGTCAAGCGTCCCAAGTTGCCCAAGCAAATCTTTATGATGCGCACATCCTCGTAGGCTTGCGACACACCTATCCCATGACGCCGTTGCAACTCAACCACTATGTCCTTATCCACCAACCGAGGGTTCTGCAACCAATAGGCATACAACTCGCGCAGTCGCAACATCCGCTGTTGCACAGCAGGAGCCAACTTTGCCTCCCGCATCTCCTCAACCGAAGCAAGCAAATAGCGTTGCGCCCTCTCCACAAATTCAGCCTTCATTCTTATTTTTTTTAAGTTCTAGCCCCTCTAGCCAATCTAGTCCGTCTAGTCCCTCTAGCCTATCTATCTTTTAAACTCATCATACTTCTTCCAGTTGCGCCTATACTGTTCGTCCAAGCTCTTAAGCACCTTCAAGTGCTCGTAGCGGTCGCAAGGAGCAGCATCTTCAAGAGTCTTCAGCGTTTCAAACGTCTGCTTCATCTTAAAGTAAATCTCTCCATTCTTCTCGTACAGCGCACGGATCTCTTCGGGCAGTTCGTTGTGATCAGCCCTACAACCTCGGTATGTGCCCTCTGGATGGTCAACATCGGTGCTCACCACGGGAGCACCCTCGTCTAAACTCTCTTTTGCCACAGGCACCACCTCGTGTTCCATCTCCACAATGCCTTGCGCGGTCTGCCCATCGAGCAAAATGCGCAAGTGCTTTTTCAACTCATGTTCAATCACAGGCGCATAGCGCTTGGGCGCAATGCAAGCACCGTTATAAAGCACACGGTTGCGGTTTAGCTTGAGCAAAAGCAATGCGCCCGCAGCCACATCGCGTTCGGCAGCGGGCGCATTTAAGTAGTTTTTAATCTGATCGATCATTCCTTGGTCTCGTTAATTACACCATCGTCTGTATCAATCTTGCCCGCATAGAAGGGTGCAGGATAGATATCGGTCGACTCAATCTCTAAGTCGGTACCACCATTGGTGCTCGAACCTTCGCCTGTGCTACCCTTGGGTTTGGTCACGGTGTTAAACATCTCGTTACCCAACACGCGGCACTGACCATCGCGCTGTTGCACCAAGTACACAATATCGTCGTTCATAGCCATGCCACAGAAGGCTGCAGCTTCGGCACTTGTGCCAGGATATGAAAGTGTGATTTTGTTAAGCACCGTGCACGAGGGTTGCTCACCCTGTGTTTCCCACTCCAAGTTGCCCTTGTTCAAGGCAAGGTCTATGCTCTTCCACTTTTTGCTTGCAGCAAGCGTAAAGTCGCCCACATACACCGCAGCCGTTTTCAGCGTAGTGCCTGTAGCCGACACGTCGGGCAAAGTGGGCCACTTCACAATGTCGCGCTTAGCAATGTAATAGACCTTATTGCGAATGCCAGGAATCACACGCTGACCTTGGCAAAAGCGCAAACTATCATAAGGAGCCCCTGCAGGGCATGGATTCAAATTTTCTGCCATATCTGTTTTTTATTTTTTGGTTTATACTTCGCCTACCTTCAACTTTGCCACCAGCAACATTTCGGGGCTAAGGGTCTTAAACTGCACACCAAATGCCATAGCTGCTTCAAGGGTCAACTTCCATGAGTCGTACTTCTCGATAGCCAACTTCTCGGCTGGGTTCTCGCCCGCACCATAGCCGTATGCCATGTTGCTCTGCGGAGCAATGTGGATGTAGGATGAGCCTTTCTTCGATGCCAAGGGGCAGAATTCCCAAAGGTTGTCGGTACCTTCAAGGAAGGTCTTCTTAAACTCTTGGTTATAGGGCAAAGCACCATGCAACATTTGGTAGTTGCGGTTATAAGCCATGTATTGTTCTTTCGAGCAATAAATCTTTACTTGCTGACCCTTCAACTCGTCGTTAGCAGCATCGAAGATGGAGTTAAACGTGTCTACTGCATTGGCACTTGTAATGGCTTCGGTAAGTTCCATGTAGTTGCCCTTCTCAACTGAGAGGTTACCTGCGGTCTTCTCAGTGTCGGTGATGGTGTCGAAACCATTAAAGAGGTCTTTGGTTGAATCGCCATTGGCATTGCGCTTAGCGTTCCAAATGGCCATATTGAGTTTTCGTCCCAATTTGCCAGCCACAAGCATCAAGATGCTCTTGTTTATATCAACTCCCTTCAAACCCTCGCCCTGAGTCACGAGCGAACCATAAATGGTGCCCCACACTTCGTTAGGGTCGAAGCCGTAGGCACAGTTGCCCAAGAACAACTCAAGCTCGCGCGGAGCAATCGTAAAGTTGGCATCAGCCTTACGGGTGTTTTTGTAAGGACCAAGTTCTGCCTCACCATCGAGTTGACCAAGCACAATGTTGCCTGTCAAACCTGGAATGCCTTGCATGTGCTGCAAAGTAGCTTGAGCAGCAGTGACAGGCATAATCAAAAGGTCTTTTTCATACTTTGTGGCGCTCTTCTGCAATGCGTCCACTGTAGTGATTGTATTTGCCATGTTCTGAATAGTTTTCGTTTTTGGTCGTTAAATAATAGACTTGAATTTGTTGTAAAAGTTCATTGCCTCGGCACCTGCAAGGGTGTTGTCGTCGGCTTCGGCTGTAGGACCTGCCTTGCCTGTGGTGTCACCATCGAGCGCACCAAGTTCTTTCACCTTGGCTTCGGCTGCTTCCTTCTCACTCTTAAATGCAGCAAGAGCACCCTCCACAGCATTAAGTTGTTCCTTACTAAGAGTAACACTGCCATCTTCAGCAGCTGTTAAGTTTTCCAAACCAAGAGTAGCGCAAAGCAAAGTTAGCGCAACCGTCGTTGTCTTCTTGTTCATTTCGTTTTGATTGTTTGTTGTGTTTTCGGTGTCTATAGGCGCAGCAGTGGCGGTGCTTTCAGTGTGCATGGAGCCAAACAGCGAGCGCAAAAAGCCTACCACCTTGTTGAGTGCCGAGTCGGTGTCTACACCATTGGCAGTAGCATCGGGAGTGAGTGTGGGTACAACGCCCTCGTGTCGAACGCGAACGGGCAAGGGAAAACCACAAGCCACCAAATGTTCGCGAGCCGAAGCGCTCAAATCCTCGGGTTGCTGTTCTTCTTCGTCGGGGTCTATCTCATCAATCAACCCATACTTCAAAGCCTCTTCAGCTGTGATCCATCGCTCTTCGCTCATCAGCGCAGCCATTTCCTTAGCTTCGCGTTTACTTCGCACCGCATAAATCGAGGCAATCACGCGGTCAATCGTGTCAAGCTTCGCCTGGCTCTTTCTAAGTTCTGCAATCTTGCTTTCAAGTTGCTCCTTGTTATAATACCCCCAAGTCTCACTAAAACCCGAAGCCTGGTGTACAAGCATCAGTGCATAACGGCTCATCACCACCTTCTTAGCGCCCATGGCAAGGATCGTGGCTGCACTCGCAGTCATGCCCACAATGTAAGCCGTCACATCCCCATGGTCCAAAAACTGTTGGCGAATATCAAGTGCCGTCATCACATCGCCCCCATACGAGTTAATGCGAACCGTGCAAGGCTTCCCCTTCAACGGCTCAAGCTTGCTCTTCACATACCCCTTCGATATAGGATACCCAATGTAAGAGTCAATGTCTATGTTATAATTTCGTGCCATATCGTTTTTTTCGTAACAACACCCTACGTGGCATGTTGCAAGGGCGAAGATACACCTTTAACTAAAAAAATAAAAAGACACCCAAACACACCCCCACCCCACAAAAACACCCCACACACACCCAAACACACAAAAAAAAACACACACAAACACACACACCAAACCACGCCCAAAAACACACCCGAAACCACCCCAAAAACACCCCAAAAACACCCCGAAGTCATTCCGATACCATTCCGATACCATTCCGAAGAAATACAGATACCATTTCGAGGCCATTTCAAAGCCATTTCAAAGCCCCCCAAAATCCACCAAAATACCACCCAAAAACCACCCAAATACCGCCCCCAAAACCTTACTTCAGTTTTTCCACCCTAAGTTTCTTCACTCTCCCCATTTTTACGCATCTCGGCAGGAGCCGAAGGCTAAAAATGTGCGGTGTCACACCTTTCCCACCCACCAACGCCCTGCACCCCCGGGGGGGCCACCCCCTCTTTTTTTTAGCGGAATATGCACTACCTCTGTTATCCACCGCCTGTCACTCGTAACACAAAAACTTGTTGCGGGAATCGCTCGCAACCGATGTAAAGGGTATCGAAGGCATCGCTACCATCCGTACGACTCTCAAGTTTGTCCTCCTCGGTCTCTGCCAACTTCTCGCCTCGCTTATCCTTCTTACCATTATACACGCCTGCGGTTTGAACCGACACCAATAGGTCTTGGTTCTGCGCCTCGTTAAAGTAGGGCACCAATCGGGCTTGACCTGCAAAGCCTCGGTTAATAAGTGTGTACTTCTCCATGTGGCGCATAGGGGCACCTATATACACAGGGCGCACACGCCATCCGTGCTTTTGCAACTCATGCGTAATCACCCACTGAAAGTCTTGATCGTTCACCGCATAGTTCGACCCTAAAGCCGTTGAATCGTAATAAAAAATCACTTCGTGCAGTGGGAAGGGTGCGTAATATTGGCAAAAGTCTGCCACGAGTTCGGGCAGCTTGCGGTCGTACTTCACGTAGAAGCTCTTCACCACATTGAGCCTTCGTCGGTCCTCGTCTACCTGTCCGCACACAAGCCAGTTGATGTTGGCATTAAAGTCGAAGGCTATGATGAGGGGGTTAGTGGCAATAAGGTCGGAGTCGAACCTGCAGGTGTTGGCAGCTGTGCCTATGGCTTTAAAGTCGTAGCCTAGGGCATCGAGTTTGCTATGGTCGGTGGCTGTATACTTGTTGCGCGGTTGCATCGACGAGTAGAAGCCATCCTTCAGTATGCTCACCGACTGACACAGAATGCTGGTGCGAAACACCATTGGGGGCAAGTCGCGACGCATTTGTTTGATCCAGGCCTCGCCAAGCACCTCGATGTTGGTGAGCGAAGAGTAACGCCTAAATAGTGTAGCATGCTTGCGCAAGGTGCTGAGCACACGTTGCACCTCGGCAAGTTTGCGAGGCAAGTAGGGAGTTGTGTCGCCTTGCGCAATGCGCCAACTCACCGAGAGTTCTTCGGCTGTTAGGGCTTCGATGGTGCTAATGAGTTCAGGGTCGAGGTCTTTTTCGTAGCGCATAAACCACGATCCAGTTTTGGTCACAGGCATATCGCTTGTAACGAGCATGCCGTGGTGAAAGGGCAAGTCGCCAAATTCTCTTTGTTGTCCACGGTTAGCGGGAAATGTTTCATCCTTTAATCTTTCAAAGTTCACAAATTTCGCCTCGTCAATGTCTATAAAGTCGAAACTCTTTGAGTTACTTGTGCCCACGCGGTCTTGACTGATTATCTGACCAATGGCTCCCGTGTAGAACGAGATGACGTTTTCCCAATTATCGGGCACCACAATGGGATCGGGCCAACCAAGGGCTCGCGGTGGACGGTGGCCAATGTCCCAATGCACACCCCGATGGTAGCCCCAATCCTCCCAATGTTGGAACATCGATGGTAAGGTGTTGGTTTTGGCACGTATGGCGGTAGGGGTGACAAAGGCAGTTGTGCTGCGTGGCATCTGCTGAAAGTTGCGCAGATTTATCCAAGCATGCAACACGCTCTTGCCTGTGCCTCGACCTGCCACTATCACGTTGGTGTGCGCGTCGATGGCACACACCTCGCGCTGCATGCGGTTAAAAAATACTTCCATAAATATGTTTATTTTGTTTGTTCATTTTTTACCGACCTTATGGCAGTGTTTTTTACCTAAAATTATGCCATAGGTCTCATACGATCTGCGCATGCGGTAAAACTTTTGGCGCACGCCTTCGCGATAGTCTATGTCTATGCCCTGACTTTGGCACCAGTCGTCGATGGATCGGTTCAGTCCATCGGCATGTATCTTGGGCGCAAGATCGCTCCATAGGTGGATGCGGAACAGGCTAACTAAGGCTGCACACATCTTGGCGTTGGCACGTCGCGATAGGTGATGGTAGTATTCGGGACGGCGATGCGCACTGTCGGGAATGACCACCCTAACGCATTTAAGTGAGTTTTTATCTTCGTTTGCAATAGTTGAAGCACGAGGCACACGCTGCACCAAACGCAGCAACAAGTGGTTTTCGTAGCTTTGAGCAGGAAACCGAACAGGCTCGCCAAATGCGTGAGTAAGCCATTGGCGTAGATAAGGTTCAAGACGTAATAACACGGTAATGTCTTTCATCAATAAAAAAGATTTTAGCTGAATAAGTAAAAGGATGTATACGCACACAAATTTACAAAAAACACTTCAAATACAATAAATACAAACACATTTGCATTAATCCTTACCCAAAACCATAGCGAGCAAACGCACTGCATGCACTATGCCTAAAAACACATCATGCTGCATTCGTCATTCAGGGTTTATAGGGGTAAACAGCCCTACTCACCCAAACAGCATCTTTCTCGCACACGCGTAGTTTTTTTCGTTATCGCACTGACTACAACACTACATGCCTGATTTTCAACAACTTACGTCAATACAACCCCACTACATTGTAGTGAGAGCAACTCTTGTTGTAGTCAGTTGTAGTCAAATGTAGTGAGATTTTTGCCCTTCTCCGCATTTCATAACTCCTTAATAATCAATTATTTATAACATTGTAGTAAAATGTAGTGAATGTAGTCAAGAAATAAGGGGTCGTGAGAGAAAGTTGCACAGAATTGGGGCTTTTCTTCTTTTTTTCTAAAAAAATGCCCCCTCCTAATTACTTGTTGGGGTACAAAAAAAGCCCCCAACTCGTGGGGGCTCTCAAGCACAGTGTCAGATGCTTTTATGGATTTCGCTTGAGACACTTATCATTTTGCTACCTAATGTCTTAAAAGAATCGGAAAGCATTTTGAGTTCTTCTGTTGTAAATGCAGCGGGTTTGCCATTCACTATGCTTCCATTTAATCTTTGCGAAAGCCATGAACGCTCTTTGCCAAAAAACCTTTGAGAAATATACGACATCGACACCGCATCTCGCACATCGGCCAATAATGAGGAAATGTCTACATCGTCGCGTTTACGACCACGCTTTAACATCGTACGGACGTAAAGTGCTGCTTCTCGCTCTTCTTCGGGAGTGTTGGCCATGGCAAATGCCTCGTCTAAGAGTTTGGTGCTTAGATTGGGATCTTTGTCGTTTATCACGGCGTAACTCTCCTCTAATTTACGTCTGATTTCTTCCTTCATATTATAGATAATTTAAACTGAGTTTCTAAAAAAGATTTCGCAAACCTTTTAGTAAAAAGGGAAGTCCTACCCCACATCCGTGGAGCAAGGCAGGACGCCCTAATTTACTTTCATTCCTTTTCTGAATACTTCTCGATTGCGTCGAACACTGCAAAGAAGAATTCTTCAAGAAATTCCGATTCGGTGAGTCTTCCGCTGCTAAGCAGAGTCTTCTCGTTTCGGAAGAGGTATCTGAATTTGTTCAGAATATCCTCCCAGTCCTTTAGACTGTTGTCTGCGAAACCCATTGTCTTTGATTTTTAAGACATTGCAAAGATAATAAACAAATCGATATTACGCAATTTTTTTCCTTTTTTTTTTGAGTTTACACATAAAAAAGCCCCGTGCTATCCTCACGGACCGCACAGGGCACACTTAAACAATTAATCCTAATCAAATCAATCAACTCATCTTTTCAGCTAGTTTCTTTACCAACTTCGCAAACTCTGTGCGAATGGTTTTGCCGTCGTATTGTCTGAGCCGTTCAAACTCCTGGGAAAACTCCAAGCGTACAACTTTGTGTAGTTCGTCGAAGGCATCTAACAAGCTTAAGCAAAATTCGGAATTCTTCAACGCTGCAGCTACCAACCAATTTGTGGCAGATTCGCGTGTTAGGTTCCATTCCATTGAGCTAAAATGGCTGCTCAAGTCTGTGTCAGTTTTTGTGCTGTCGTCTTCGATGAAGACCAACACGCGACGTCGCTCGAGGTCTTTGCTCACATAGTTTTCTAAACTTTGAACAATTTCTCCAATTTCGCCTTTAAAGTCGTTGGGAGTTGCTATGCGAAGATCGCATTTTTTAATGCCTATTACCATAATCTTTTTTGTTTGTGGGGTTTATAATGTTTCTTTGTTGAGTTCGTCCATAAGGTTTTGCGCACGCGAATAGCCCACCCAATCTGAATCGTCATCAAACTCTTTGATGGTTACCCAAAACCACATCACGCGCATTTGCACTGCGTAGACGTTGATTCGTGGGGCTACATCCATGTATAGTGTGTTCAGCCAAGTGTCTACATCCTCGCGCTCATACTTTTTTATTCTGTACTTTCTCGGTTCCATTCTTCTGGATTGTTTGTGGTTCCTAATAGATGTTCGTTGCCCTCGTAGGGGATGCACTGCTTCCATGTCGTTTTGTTTTTTATCAGGGTTTTGTTCTAAATAAATTTGGGTTTTTGGCTCTCAATTCCTTGTGAATCTTTGCCATGTATTTATTGTTCAACCAGTTGAGCGTTCTGCCAACCGAAGTATAATGGTTAACTACAGCACATGCTTTTGTTTCACGGCTCCATATACTGCCATAATTCTTTGGACGTGGTGTGCCATGAACCCTTAGCTTGGTTTCTATCTCAAATTTGCGCTTGAGGATCTTTCGCGCTTGTCTTAGCTTCATGTCAAAAACTTTTTTAGGGGTTAAAAATTGGGGCTCAGGTGTAGAACTGTGTTAGGGTTGTCAGTAAAGCCTTGGCACGGATAACCCGCACCGCCCGAATAGTAACAGTTGCAAAGTCCCTCTTGTCCGCGTCGGCACTTGGCACAAGGCCTTGGCAACTCTTTTTCCTTTTCGTTCTTTTTCATAATCCATTATTGTTGGTTAGTCAGTAAATCCACCACTCAGTTGGTCTTCGAGTTCTATGCCATAACGCTCTACTATCTTGTCGTAGTTAAAGCACATAGCCTGCAACACTTGTTCTTTGTCGCGCGTATGGCCATCGCCCGTAACCACTACTTGCTTTATGCCGTGAATAATCTGTTTAAAGCGCACGCTTCGCGCATAACCCAAAAAGTAGTCGGAGTTCTCGAGGTATATCTTCAGCGAATCCTCAGGCAATGCCGAATCGCCCGTTTGCAAAGCTGCACGCTTGTAGAGGCTAAACAATCGGCTCTTGTTCACGTAGATCACGCGCCTTGGAGTGCCAAAATCAAAGTCTTGCTTCGTGGTGCGCAGCGTTTGCAAGGTGGCTATCTTATAGTCGGCAGTGGCAAACACCTCGCCCGTGTTCTTCAAGTAAGCCACAGCCGTCCAGAACACAGCGAGCTCGTTGCCCGTGTTCAATATGTCGTTCTGCGTCTTGATGCCATCCACGCACAAGCGCAACACCTCGGCATAGTGAAACGGAAAGTCTAACTTCGCCTCAAGCACCTTAAAGGCTGCTGCCACCTTACACCAATTCTCCACAATACGTGTGTCGATGCGTGCATAGTCAGTCATGCGATTCACCTCGTCGCGCACCAAGGCATAGTTCTCGGCAAAGTTGGCTGCAAAGTGCTTGCGGTGCTTCAACACCTCAATGGTCAAAAACGACAAACCAAACTTTTGCACCTCGCGTAGCGCTGCAAAGCGTCGGCACTCTTCGGTGGTAAACTCCGATCGAGGAAACGACAAGAACAAACAACGCGAAAACAATGCAGGGTCGGCAGTCGGCATCTCTTGTCCCGAAACTATCACACCGCTCTTCACACTCGTCATAATGCGAGCGTCAAACGCTGCACCCGACATCTTCACACGTCCCACGCCATCATACAACCCCTTCAAAAACTCTATCTTGTCAGGGCGAATGTCGTTTTTATACTCATCCAAGTGTACCAAAGCATTCGAGGCAAAAGCCACGTCGTCGTTCAGTGCCGTAGCCGTAGAGTTGCGCAAGTTAGGTGCTTTGTTATCGCTCACAAAAAAAGCCATCAGCGCAGCACCAAGTTCAGTCTTTCCCGAACCCTTAGGACCAAACAAATTGAGCAGAGGGAAGGAACGCGTGCTATCGGTCACCACATCCCTAAACAAGGCTGCCAACCAATAACACAAACCCACTATACCATTGTTGCCATACACCATTACAAAGTCCTCCATATACCCCCTAAAAGGCACATTCTGCAAGGTTTGATGAATAAACTTGCGCTCACGCTCAAACTTCTTGCGATCTTCCTTATAAAGTTTCGAGGCTGCAGGTATATACCAATTCTCGCCACTCTGCAATCGGCACACGCCAAACTCATCAGCTTTTCTAAACGAGCCATCCATCCACACACCATTGCCAAAGGCATAAAAGCCTGCCTGGTTCCACCCTAACTGCTTAATGAGTCGCGAAGTTTCGGTGTTCTCATAGAGGTAGGTCTTTAGCTTCATAAGCTCGCGGTCGCCTGCCATCCACATATAATTGCCAATGCTCTCAATGCGTTGCCTAAACTTGCTTAAACTCACCAAGTCTTCAATCGACATCTCAACCACATCTTCAGCACCCTTATTATTCTTTATATAAAAGATGCGCTTAGGCTGATCAGCGTCCTTAATGTGAAACACAGGGCGCATCGTAAAGTTGCTCCACTGAATTTCCGAACCCTTGTCCGTCTGCCCCCAATAACCGCCCGCCTCCTTATAGAAGCCATACTCCCTAAGGTCAATCTCGCCATTCTTGCGCTTATCCGTCTTCTCGCGGTCCCATCGCACCTTCTGTATCAGTCCACGCCAAAACTCCTTGCCTCGTCTCACCTTGTTAAGGCCGTCAAGCAACATCTCCAGTAGCGTGTCATCAGCCACATACGATGCCAACGTAGCCACTTGCTTTAGCGCTGCACTCAGTCGGTCGCTCGGAGCATCCTTGTCTATAATCTTTTGTGCAGCCCACGTCACAAAGTCCTCCTCCTTTAACTCATTCAGCCTTGCGCTGGTCGTAAAAAAGTCGCCAGGGTCTTGCTTCAAGTTACCCTCTTTGCAAGGCAATTCGCGCACCGTCACGTTCAACCCCTGCTTCATGGCCAACTCACCATTGCGCAGCACATAACCAATGCCCGTACCGTAGCGCTTGCCCATGGGCACAGGGTCAGCATCATTAATAAAACACACGTTCGTAGCAGCCTTTTTCACTAACTCAAACTGCTTCTCCGTCCAATTACCGCCCAACGTAGCCACCACGTTATCGATACCCACCGAGTGCATCTTCATCGCATCAGGCGCACCCTCAACCAAGTACATGCGCTCCTCCTTGCGAGCCTGCGCAAAGGCCACGTTCATGCCAAACACCGTGTCACCCTTATGATACACCTCGCTCTCCTGAGAGTTCACATACTTAGCAGCGTCCACATTGTCCACAAGGTTACGAGCCGTAAAACCTATCACTTCGCCACGTCGGTCAACAATCGGAATCACCAACCTACCACGCAAAAAGTCATACACCCGTCCATTCTCCTCCTTACGCTTCAACAACCCAAGTTCAATCAATAACTCTTGGCTCTCACCCGTCTTGCGTGCCCACTCAGTCAGCGTGTTCCATTTGTTAGGGGCATAACCCATTTTTGCCTCCTCCACATACTTCTTGCCAAACCGTTGGTGCGCATAATTCAGCGCAGTCACCGCGTCCGCATTACTGCCATCGTGCAGCAGCGAGCCATAAAACTCCGCCACCTTCTTGTTCAGTCGCATCATCGCTTCGCGCTTCAGCCGTTGTTGCTCCGTGTTAGCATCCTCGGTGGCATCGTTCTCCACCTCAATGTGCGCACGTTCAGCAAGCTTCTTCACAGCCTCTACAAACGTCAGCCCCTCGTGCTTCATCACATAACTTATCACGTTGCCTCCTTCTTGGCAACCACCAAAGCAGTACCACAACTGTCTACTTGGCGACACATAAAAACTCGGTGTCTTCTCCTCGTGAAACGGACAGCAAGCCACCAAGTCCTTACCCCGCTTCGTTAGCGCCACACCGCTCTCACGCACCACGTCCTCAAGGATCGTGCGGTCCAGCACCAGGTCAATCGTTTCTTTACTAATCATTCTTTATCGTTTTTTTTATGGATGCAATATCAGCGTGGCCCATACGCACACATGCAAGCAGCCATGCCCACTTGTTTTCTTATTTTAGCGGTGAGGTGGGGAGTCGAACCCCACTAATGTTCCGATTTTACAGCTGCCTATCCCATTAACAGCCTATCCCACCAAGGTGGTGCCCACGGGCTTCACAGCAGGCAAGCACCCAGAAATATATAAGCCAATGAAAAAAGTGTAAAAATCTTCACACCATAAAAAAAACAATGTGCCGAGTCGCGGAGTCGAACCGCAATTTGCAAGCGTCATCACAAACGCACACCACCACCGCCATGCCACTACTCCTTTTAATAAACATGTTAATATTCACTGTTTCGTGCAGCCCGCCATACAAGCAATAAAACCTCAGGCGCAAGCCACACAATTTGGCACAACACATGCAGCAGTCACCACGTTGCTCTGCTCACACAACCCTGCTCGGCATTACCGTTCCATTAGTTACCACACACACCATCACGCCCAGCCACATACGCCTCCACCAACTCGTGATCGCTCCAGTCAGGATGAGCATTCACCAACTCGTGATCGCTCCAGTCAGGATGAGCATTCACCATCGCACCATAGCTACCGTTATTCTTCATCTCGGTCAGCACATGGTCCTCATAGTCCATCCGCCCAGCCATCGCAAAGCCCACACACATCACCACACCACAAACCTGCCATCTCACAACATTCCAAACTTTCTTCAGCATACCAATCTCCTTTCTCTATCTTTAGTAATCCAAAACAATCGTTTCCTCAAAAATATGCCGAGTGTCCACCATAGCTAAATTCTGGTTCATCTTCTCGCCCATATCAGCCATCAACACACAATAGTCATTCTTGTCAGTATCCACTACCGTAATCCCAAAATGCTTAACCATAGCGTCCACAAAAGCCTGTTGCTTCTCAGCCTTAAAGTTTGTTCTAAACATCAACACCGTAGCATTGCCATTCATATCAAACAAGACACGCATATTTACGCGGAATCTATCCAAACTGTCTGCAATAATCACGCACGTTTTCATATATTCAATCTTTTTTTTCGTTGTTAATAATCTTATAGCTCACATATAGCACCCAGGCACATCGTCACGCATAGCAGCCACCACATGCACCACCGTGCACAAACCCTATACCACTCGATGTCTTCACACCCCACACCCCCGCGCAGTCCTTTTAGGGGATATGTCATAGTGTCACCGTAACGCGTTGGCACGTCACCTCCCAAGCACCATTTTTTTTTCAGTTATTGTCTTCTACTTCTTACGTGCCGAACGTTTTCGTTAAGCCAAATGAGCAGAACCGAGCTTGCTCGAGTTATGCCATGGCGAGAAAACGAAGGATGAAATCCAACTCTATCTATAAAAGTCGTCCCACACGCGCAGAATCTCACTACCCAAGATAAAACGCCTACAATCAACCTTCCTATACTCACACTTAATCCAGCCCTTGTTAATCCAATCATACATCGCTCTGTGCGATATACCTAAAGCCTTGCGAGCATCAGTCACAGTGTAACGCCCATCGGGCTCCACCTTTGGTCTCACATCAGTCATCTTCATGTCCTCCTTTCTTTCCTTTCATATTCTGTTCGTCACTCACAGCAGCAGTGGGGGGCTGCAGGGGAAAATCCGAAGGTCGTTCACGTCGTTCCACAACCACACGCTTCCTCGGCATACCCTTAGCGTCAACCACCTCGGTAACCTTCACCAACCACTGTTCCCATCCACATTCAGCATTCAACCGCATCTTGGCCATATACATAGCCTGTGGACTACCTACCATCACCAGGGGCAACGAAATCTGTGTGCCAACCCCCATCGCACGCATCGTCCGCGTTGGACTCCACGTCTTCACAATCCTATTTTTTTTATCCATTTTGCTTGTAAACATAACCTTTATTCTACGAATGTTGGAGGCTTATTTACGATCGAGGAGCACGTTTATGAGGCGTTCTTTTTCAGCGAGTAGGGTGTTTAGAGAGGAGATTTTTTGCTTTAATAATTGCACATCTTTTTCGGTTTCGGAAGTGTCAGAAGCCCCGTAATTACTGACTTCTAAGCTACCTGACGAGTTTACTTGTGCCGTGTTATGATGTCCACTCACATGCACAGAACTTGAGCCTTCTTCAGGCAACAGCATCTCCCCCTCCCCCGTTAGTAACCAATTACCATTAACTTGGGGGAAAGCACGCTTTATGCGTTCTGGATCGAAAATTTTACGTGCTAACCATGTACCAATAGTACCTTGACTTGCACCCATCTGTTTTGCGAATAAACTTTGATTACCTTTCGCAAATGCTATAATTAACTGTTCTAATTGTCCGCAATCCTTCATGATTATTGTTTTATATTTCCTATTTTGCTATCGTAAATAAAAATAATTGCAATATCATTTGCTATTATATTATTGTATATGCTATATTTGCAGCACATAACCTCGTTACTTAACATTGTTAATAATACAAAGGTATAGAATAAAGGTTATGTTTACTATAATCCAAAACACCGCGCTCCCCTACCATTCTAATGGTAAGGGAGCGCAGTTTTATTTGCATAAATTCATCTGCAATAAAAAAGGGCTTTCCCGTTAAGAAAAGCCCATAACACATGCCACAATCTCACAACATAACATCACAACAATTCAAATAAGCAATCACCTTATCCACAGCCTCGTCAACCTTCTTATAATTACGCCGAATATAAATATCAGCCATCGGATAAGGCGACCTATGACCCAATGCAGCATCTATCACCGCATCAGGCACATCCACTTCAGCTGCCAACGTAGCCCAAGTATGCCTTGCCCAATACGATGTCAACTCAGGGAATAAACCCTCATACACCTTCTCACGCTTCAACTTACGCCCCCTTCCCTTAGCCCTCACATATACGTAGCTCGAAGGACCTACCTTCTGCAGCGCCATATTCATCCTGTGCAACCTATCATGCCAAGCCCCTACACCCACACAGTCCTCACCAAAACACACTAACCTATCCCTCCCCGCATACCTCTCAATAATATCCCAAGCCACATCAGGCACCTTCATCCTACAAGGCACACCCGTCTTACTCCTCCTAAACTCTATCACATCCCCCCTCCTAATCTTAGGTAGCGCCACCAAATCTACCATGTTTATCCCACACAAGTAAAACGACAGCATAAACATATCCACATACTTACGCTGCCAATCCTCACAAGGATAATCCCTCAACCGCCTCAAGTCTTGCACCGTCAGCGATCTTTTCATCGTGGCTTGTTTCTTAATCCTAAAGCGCCTAAACGGATACACATCAGCCCCCACAACCTCCTCATCTATCGCAGCATTAAACAGGGCCCTAATATTCCTCAAATGAATCCCCCTCGCATTCACACCACACGTCTCACCCATCCAAGCCTCAAAGTCCTTCAGCCACCCCACCTTTATATCCTCAAAAGTCAACTGCTCAAGGTCACAATATTTCCCAATCTTCTTAACCGTACCCTCATACCCCCCTCTCGTCCTCTCATTCCTGATTCTTGCCACATACCTATTGGCGAACTTCTTGAAAGTCCCCACCTTGCCCACACATCTCCCCTTAGCATCCAGGTTTAAATATTTCAGTGCAGCCTTCTTTAAGTCCGTCCCCTTCATCGAGTTCACGTCCACGCTCAAGGCAAGTTCTTCTATCGCCAGCTGCACCCTAACCATTTTCTCTTTAAGCATAATGGTTAGCTTATCAGCAAGTGGCACCCTCCTCATCACGCGTCCGTTCCCCCAGTCGCCCTCCATCAGTGCCACCCCTGTAGGAATCAGTCCAGTGCTTCCCTGGTTATATACCGCCAAATATAATCTTCCCCTACCGTCCTTATCCAATTTCCTTAAATCCAAATACCATTTTAATTTATAAGCCATGCCAAACTCAATTTTTCAGCGTTAATAATTGTATTCAAAATCAGTAAAAACACGTTTTTTGCCCTTTTTTTGTGAGAAACCTGTGAAAAAGCCACACAAAGCGACACAAAAGTGCATAAAAACACATAAATAATTGGTCGTAATTAACAAAATATAACTGAAAAATGAGCCATATACAACAAAAAAACCGTTAGCTCTCAAGTCGTAATTCCTTGAAAACCAACGGTTTAAAATGTTTGTCGGGGCGACGGGATTCGAACCCACGACCCCCTGCTCCCAAAGCAGTAGA
>ERZ1026884.379-NODE-379-length-30373-cov-264.976021_pt1 | contig 30373 bp, 19 predicted proteins | sample MGYA00380172_ERZ1026884 | MGnify/ENA primary metagenome ERZ1026884 (study PRJEB33269, sample SAMEA4719808) | human gut metagenome | biome: human-associated habitat; feature: organic feature; material: feces | place: Cameroon | collected 2013-10 ... | reverse complement strand
TTTTTTTCTCCCATTCTGCCTAGTTACATAAAAAAGTAACAAAGAATGGGTAAGACCTCTTATCTTATAAAACTGGCTTTAAGCTAAATTATAAGTTTGCAACGATATCTTCAACAGTCTTCTTAGCATCACCGAAGCACATTGAGGTGTTGTCCTTGAAGAACAGTGGGTTCTGAACACCAGCATAGCCAGGATTCATAGAACGCTTGAATACAACTACGTTACGAGCCTTCCAAACCTCAAGCACTGGCATACCAGCGATTGGGCTTGATGGATCTTCAGCTGCAGCTGGGTTAACAGTATCGTTAGCACCGATAACTAATACGGTATCTGTATTTTCGAAATCGTCATTGATTTCGTCCATTTCAAATACGATATCATATGGAACCTTTGCCTCAGCTAACAGAACGTTCATATGTCCTGGTAGACGACCTGCTACAGGGTGAATAGCGAAGCGAACTTCGACACCGCGAGCCTTTAACTTTTCAGTTAAAGCTGCAACAGCGTTCTGAGCCTGAGCTACAGCCATACCATAGCCTGGGGTAATGATAACTGAGCTTGAGTTCTTTAATAAGTCAGCAACTTCATTTGCCTTTAACTCATGATACTCGCCCATTTCCTCATCTTTCTTTGCAGCAGCTGGAGCATTACCAAAGCCACCTGCGATAACAGAGATGAATGAACGGTTCATTGCCTTACACATAATGTAAGACAGAATAGCACCTGAAGAACCTACTAAAGCACCGGTTACGATTAAAAGGTCGTTGTTTAACATGAAGCCTGATGCTGCAGCAGCCCAACCTGAGTATGAATTCAGCATTGAGATAACCACAGGCATATCAGCGCCACCGATAGCAGCAACCAAGTGAACACCAAATAGTAAAGCAATAACTGTCATTACTAATAATGGGAATGCTGGAGCTGAATCAGCTGCTAAGAACCAAATCAATAACAGGAATGAAACAACTAAAGCACCTAAGTTTAGAGCATTACCAAATGGTAAGGTTAGAGGAGCTGACTTAAAGATACGTAACTTATAAGTACCGTTTAACTTACCGTAAGCTACGATAGAACCTGTAAAGGTTACAGCACCAATAAAGATACCCAAGAAGATTTCAACTAACTCAGTATTTAACTCAGCAACTGGAGTTGCTAAGAATACAGCAGGATCTTCTTGCATGTGTATGTAGCTGTTAAAGCCTACTAATACAGCTGCTAAACCTACGAAGCTGTGTAAGCAAGCAATAAGCTCTGGCATCTGAGTCATCTGAACTTTACGTGCAACGTAAATACCGACAACAGCACCACCGATCATGGCAACAACAATCACGAAGATACATACTGATGGATTATCGAAAATGTTGCCAACGCGAACGAAGGTTGCTAATAAGGCAATGGCCATACCAACCATACCAGATAGACAGCCCATTTTTGCAGTTTCCTGCTTTGATAGACCTGCTAACGCCATAATAAATAATAGCGCTGCAAGAATGTAGGCCATATGAGTTAAACCCAACATATTAAATTATCTCCTTACCTACTATTGCTGTTTTCTGAACATAGCTAGCATACGGCGTGTTACAGCGAAACCACCAAAGATATTGATAGATACTAGTAAAACACCAATAAATGCAAGAATGCCGATAATAATTGAATCGCCGATCTGCACCATTGCACCTACAACCACGATACCTGAAATAGCATTAGTTACAGACATCAATGGAGTGTGCAGTGAGTGTGAAACGTTCCATACAACGTAGTAACCTACAACGCAAGCTAATACGAATACGGTGAAGTGTGGTAAGAACTTCTCTGGAGCGTAGCCACCGATTAACATGAATGCAACTACGATTGCAGCTAGAGCTACAATCTTTAAAGCTGGGCTTGCTTTCTTAGGCTCTTGCTTTGCAGGAGCTGCAACATCTGCCTTAGCCTTAGGAGCTGCTGATACGCTGATCTTTGGAGGTGGGAAGGTAACTTCACCATCTTTAGTAACAGTCATGTTACGTAGAACAACGTCATCGAAGTTTACATCGATTAAGCCATCTTTGTTCTTGCATAAAAGCTTCATCAGATTTACTAAGTTTGTTGAGTAAAGCTGTGAAGACTGAGCAGGCAGACGAGCTGCAAGATCGGTGTAACCGATCATCTTAACGCCATTGTCTGTAGTAATAACCTTACCTGCAACTGTACCATCGCAGTTACCACCTGTTGCAGCAGCTAAGTCAACAATTACAGAACCAGGCTTCATTGAAGCTACCATTTCTTTAGTAATCAGACGTGGAGCTTTCTTGCCTGGAATTGCAGCGGTGGTAATGATGATATCTACATCTTTACACTGCTTTGCAAATAAATCCATTTCAGCTTTGATGAACTCATCTGACATTACCTTAGCGTAACCGTCTGATGAACCGCCATCTTCAGTCTTGAAATCAAGCTTTAAGAATTCGCCACCCATTGATCTAATCTGATCTGCTACCTCAAGACGAGTATCAAATGCTCGAACAATAGCTCCTAATGAGTGAGCTGTACCGATGGCAGCTAGACCTGCAACACCAGCACCGATAACCATTACTTTTGCAGGAGGAACTTTACCTGCAGCGGTTACCTGACCTGTAAAGAATCTGCCAAAAGCATGAGCAGCTTCAATAACAGCACGATAACCTGAAATATTTGCAGTTGATGATAAAGCATCTAAAGACTGAGCACGTGAAATACGTGGCACCATGTCCATTGCCATTACAGTTACCTTCTTGGCATTGAGCTTATCAACTAAATCTTTGTTCTGAGCAGGACGGATAAAACTTACAAGAGTTTGGCCTTCATGCATCAGTTCAATTTCAGCATCGGTTGGAGCATTTAACTTAAAGATAATGTCGGCTGCCCAAACATCTTTCTCTTTACCAATCTTTGCACCAGCTTTCTCATATGCAGAGTCGTCAAAACTTGCAAGAGCACCAGCATTGCTTTGAACAGCTACTTCAAAGCCTAATTTTAAAAGCTTACCTACGGTGTCTGGAGTTGCAGCAACTCTAGTCTCACCTTGCAAGCTCTCTTTAGGAATACCTATAAGCATCGCATTTCCCTGTTTGAAAATAGTCACTTTCGCGACTTAATTAGTATAAGTTAATCAAGACTTTCGTCTCAGTTACTCTAGTATTATAGGTGTTTAATGTTTTTTTCTATATGTTAAAGTCCAAAAATGAGCCTTTAAGATGAATTTTGTGGATAATAAAATTGTTATTTATTGAAATATAAGGATTTATTTTTATTTGATGTTTTTCTGAATATTTTGTCAATCGCTTAGATTTAGTGCAATAAAATGTTTGTAACCGTTTAAATTTTCTGAAAAAAGTTAATTTTTTGAAAAATTAAGCCATATTTAAACTGATGTAGATTTCAAAAATTGAGGTGAGTTTTTTGAAAGCCATAACGATTTTCTAAGACTGTTAAAAATTTAAAAGATAAGATCTTAGAATAGCTTCTCCTAGATCTGAAATAACTTTCAAAAAGAATGAACTAAAATTGACAGAAAAGACAAATTAGTGGTTAATCAACTGATACCTTTTCTAAAGCGACAATCTCACAGACTGGAGTATCACTCTTATCTCTGCTCTTAGAGTTATTTTCTAAAACTAGAGCTACTGGGACTACAGTCTTATCTGTAAGACGTCTTGCGTACTTGTTCTTTATGATTTGCTCTTTAACTTCGGTAAGTTTTGTGTCAATGTCTTTACTGTTATCTGTTACCTTTAATTCAAAGACATACAGATACTTACCAGCTTCAGCTGTAATATCTGCTCTGCCACAAGCGCCCATTACCTCTGTTGAGGCTGATACATTAAAGGTTAGCATGGCTAGCTTTAGTACATCTCTAAAACATGCTTCATTAAACTTCTTTACGGTTTCATAGGAGAACTCATTGATAAGGGTATTGAAGAGCTCTTTTATCTTATCTAAGTTTCCTGATGCTAAAACTTCTTTGAAAGGTTCAATGAATCTTAACTTAGAGTCTTGGGACTTTGTAAGTTGATTTAATACAAGGTTTGAATAAGCTTTCTTTACCTCAAGATTGGGAATACCAACCTTAAAATAGCCGTCAAAAGCTGACTTAATACAGAAATAGCCTGCCTGGTACAAGATAGCAAATAAATCAATGTTAGCTATGTTTTCTATGCTTGGATATAAAGAATCAGTATCTTTATTGACTGTTGAGTCAATACTCAGCAGAGATTGCAATTCATTTGAATTGTATTTTTTTAATCCTTGCTTTAGATAATTTACTAAGAATGTTGGTGTTGCACCACCTGATGATACCCAGTATGGGATAAAACCTCTGTGTGGTGATTTTAAGAAGTTTAGGATTGACCAAGGATTGTAAACATGGTGCATACAATCTTCATCAAAGCTATAACCGTCATAGTTTCTCTTTAGTTCTGAAACCACTGTTTCATGGTTATAGAAATCTGTTTCATACTCTTTATTTAATTCTATAGCCACATTGTCAATGTACTCACTAAAGTACTCTTCTAACTCTTCAGTGGTATAACCTAAAAGTGCACCATAGTCGCTGTCTAAGGTTAAATCTGTCAGATTGTTAAATGCAGAGAATATAGAAGTATGAGAGTAGTAAGTTACACCTGTGATAAAGATGAAACGGAATCTGCCTTGATACTCTTTTACTTTTGAGTAAAAGCTATGGAGTATATCTCTACGAGCTAAAAACTCTTTTTCATTATTTAAAACAGCTGAGAGAGGAGTGTCATATTCATCAACAAGTAAGACTATATCTTCACCTGAGTGCTCATTCTTAAAAGCAATGTCCACAAGCAATCCGGGTGCCTTAAGTGACAAATTACTATCATTGACACTAAAGCCTAATTCTATGAACTTTTGTTTTAAATCTGCATAGAAATAATCATTAAAATTAAACTCAGATAAAAAGTTATAGGATGAGAAATCTAAATGTAGAACTTTATAAGTCTTATCATTCCATAAAGGTTCAATCTCTAAACCTTTAAATTTCTCAATACCATGAGCAAAGAGCTCATGTAAGGTATTGATAAGAGTTGACTTACCAAAGCGTCTTGGACGAGAAATAAAATAAGGGCCTTTTTCATCTTTTGCAATTTGGCAGATTAAAGCTGTCTTATCTACATATATTCTATTATTGTCGATAAGATCTCTAAAATCACATGAATTTGGCAGCAACTTTGTAAATTTCATCTCATCGTCCTAAAATGATTATTATAGGCTTTAGTATAGCATCTTAACCATATTCAATTACCGACAATGTTAACAATAAGATTGTGTATTAATAATTGATAAGGGCCCTTAATTAAATCGGCGGTATCTAAAATCGGACACACATTTCATTCTTAAAATTAAGTATTCAAAGTTTCTTTCAACAGATCATTACAAAAATATTTAAATTCTTCAAACAGTCATCAAATTATGGAACGATGATTTTCTATTCTGTAGACATTCAAAAGAACAGATACATTTTTTTAGTACGACATTACGGTCAAAAGCTATACGTCATTAAAGATGACAATTTGAAAAATACTGATGTAAGAGCTTTTATGTAAAAGAGAGGATGTCTATGGAATACTATATTAAGCAAGCAATCCTAAATCTTGATTCAGATAAACCTTTAAAAGTTAGAAGTGCATTTTTAATCAAAGCTTTTTTAGACAACATATCAACTTGTAATGACTATAGAGTTGGCTCTGCAGACATCAAAGGATTTTTAGATGTCTTAGGATGGATATATTCAGACAAGCATTATTGCTCTAAATTCACACAAAACTATCTTACAACCATGTTAGAGAAGTCAAATTTCTCTCAAGGACAAATAAAACTCATCAAAAAGTACGTAACTGCAGCTAAAAAAGACATGTTTTCTGCAAACGAGTTTGAAGATCTGCTAGATAATGACGATCTTGGACCTGAAAATGATGACGCTACCTTTAGTAGCAGACGTCGTGGCTATCAATGCAAGTTAAGATATGAGCTGATGTTCAGCCTATTTAAAACAGAAGCTGACAATTATGTAAAAAACTATAAGATGTCGAAGACCGATAGAGATTACCAAAAGAAAATAGCCAAGCTTGAAAGCATGTTTTCTTTAAACGAGATTGAAACTAAAATTCTTGAGCTCATATATCTTATCGACAGTTACAGTTGTTGCAAACTGCTGTTTGATGAACAACTAGATTTAAACAAAGATTCTGAAATTTTAGCTGCAATCTACGAAACTTCAATTTCCAATATCAAAGAGAGCTTAGATAAACTTGAGAACTATGGTCTGGTATGCTCTTGCAGAGCATACCATTTAAGTTCTTTTGCAAATAAAATCTTAAGCTCTGACAGTCAAAACGTAATCGATGAAGCTTTCAAGTTCAATGGTTCTGAAACAGAGCTCAAAGCAGATGAAATTGAAAAAGATAAAAACAAGCTCACTCTTTTAAGAAAGCTACTAGGATCTAAAGAGATCTGCCCTGTTAATATCCTTTTATACGGTGATCCTGGAACTGGTAAATCAAGTATCGTAGGAGCTTTAGCAAAAGAACTAAAACTCGACGTATACAGTGTAAACAGTGATGTTGATGATAACGAACAAGACAGACGTTCTAAGCTTTTAGCCTGCCAAAAGATCACTGAAAATAAAGATAACTGCCTGATTGTCATTGATGAAGCTGAACGTCTTTTAAATACAAGCTATGAGATTAGAAATAGCAAGGATAAGGCGTGGCTTAATGCTTTTTTAGAGCAGAAACAGTCATCTCCAAAAATTTGGATCACCAATGATGTAAGCGAAATTGACACTGCTGTAAAGCGTAGATTCAATTTGAGCATCAAATTCTCAATTAAGGAAGTTCAAAAGAGGATCAGTATTTGGAAGAGCATTGCTAAAAAATACCCTAAGGCAAAGCTAACCTCTAGAGTCATTTCTGAGTTTAATAAAAAGTATGTAACTTCACCTGCTGTGATAGAGCAATCACTAAAGGCAGCTTGTGCCTTATTTGAAAGTCCAAAAGAAATCAAAAACATTCTTGAATGTCAGTTACAGGCCAATATTACCTTGAACAATCAGAATAGAGGTTGCGGATTTTTATTTGGTCCCTTATCTGGTGGAGAAGATGCTGACAATAATAAAGACATAAATAAAAAGACTGACATAAAGAGATTTTCAGAGTTCAACAAAGAAGCTGTGTGCTTTAAACAAGATATTGATGTTTTCTTGAATGGCTGTAAGAAACTTTCCTCTATTATCAAAAAAGGAAAGTCTAAAAAAGGCATGGGTACTATGCTCTTTTATGGTCCTGCAGGCACTGGTAAAACTGAACTTTCAAGATTCATTGGACATGAAGTTAACATGAAAGTTAAGGTCGTAAGAGCAAGTGATATTCTTGATATGTACGTAGGTCAATCTGAAAAGAATATTGCTGAGCTCTTCTATGAACTTGATATCAAAAATGAGATCTTAGTAATTGATGAGATTGATGGACTTATTTTTGACAGAAGCAATGCCAAAGCTCAATGGCAGATAAGTCAGGTAAATGAGTTCTTGACTCATTTAGAAGAGTGTAAAGGCTTTGTGATCTGCACTACTAACTACATCGACAAATTAGATAGAGCAGTCCTAAGACGCTTTTCAACTAAGATTGAATTTACCTACGCTAATGAGAAGCAAAAGCTTGCTTTATTTGAAACTGAGCTTTTACCTTTAGCTCATGATAAATTCACTGATGAGGACAAGCTTCGTCTGTCAAAGATTAAGTACCTAACTCCAGGCGACTTTCATGTGATAAAGGCAATGCATACAGGCATTTTTGCAAATGAAGACTCACTTTGTAATTCAGTATTTTTGTCTGAATTAGAAAATGAAGCCTTACTTAAGAACATTGAAGAACATCAAGGTAAAAAGATAGGCTTTTTAGGATAGAGTTTTTGAAAATTCAGTACGGTGGAGATTAAGTTTTAATGTCAACAGTGCACTGAAGTTAAACCGCACTACCAAACTGGGTTGAGAACTAAGGTAGACCAAAGTTACCACGCGCCACTAGACCGAGGATGGCGCTAAAGTAGACCTAGGTTAGGTGCTCTGACATTCTGATAGCACAATAAGCATCAAAATCGCTTTTTCCTTAGGTGAAGCTAAACTGCAGACACCATACTGAATTTATGACGGTGTCTTGTGTAACTTCACCTTTTGTTTTAACCTCTTAGCTAATTTAACCTACGCCATTGCTTAAGATTTTGCGTAAGCCTTTTGCATAGACTCAATCTCTTTTGCTATCTCATCTTTTAATGAGGCAGGCTCTAGTAAAACTGCATACTGACCGAAGCCTAAGACAAAAGAGATCACTTCATATTTATTGCCAGAGGTAAACTCAAGGAGTAAAGAGCCATCATCATTTAAAGTGATCTTTTGATCATCACTCCACTTTCTGTCATAAACATAAGTAGCAACTTTCTTTTTAAAGAGGATCTTTACCCTTACCGGATCTGATTTTATAAAACCAAAAGTTTCATTACTAAAATCAATCTCTGGTAACTTTTCAGAGCTACGGTTGTTTAAAACCTCAACCTTCTGCATTCTATGAACTAAAAAGAACATTGGATTGTCGATGGTTTTCTCTACTTTACCAACTCTGGTTACACACCAAGCTCCAATATAGAGAGTTTCTCTGTATGCAATCAGCTTCATAGGTGCAATGGTGTATCTTTTGCACTCACCATTAACGATTTGCTGATACAGAATTTCACAGCATTTTCTTGAAGCGATGCTTTTTTCAAGATCATTCAATTCAATGTCGCAGACATCATAATTGATCTTTCCTTTGGTAAAGCTATAGCCATAGTGAACATCCTTAAAGGAAGGAAGCTCTTCAGTTGGCAGATTTGCCTGAGCTTGCAGAGTTGAAGCTTCGATTTGATCTCGTGTTTTGTATGAGAGCAGATGCCACATCAGATCACTGCATAAAATCATCTTGCGCAAAACATCAGGATTGATACTTACGTGCATGCCTTTGGATGTAGATGGCTTTTTTAGGCTGTAGTAATTCTCCTTGCCCTTTCTTTTGACAACAACGTTTCCATAGTAGCTTTTCTCTAACTTATCGACCAAACGTCCGATGGTCTGTTTAGAGCACATAAGCTCATCTTTTAGCTCGGTTAGCGAGTATTCTTTACCTGTAAACAGCAACAAAGAGTAAAGCTTTAGAAGCTTCTCATCGGGTCTTGCGTCTTGATCTAACTTAGCAGGCATGTTGTCTCCTTACAAAGAGATTTTCTCAAGGTGAGCTTTGATGTTGGATAAATGCATGGTATAGGCATCTTCGCCCTTTTCATCCCCAATAGGATTATAGTATTCCTTACGAAGACCAACTTCTACAAAGCCATACTTTTTGTATAAATTTTGAGCCACGATATTACTTACTCTTACTTCCAAAAAGCATTCCATATCCTCGATATCCAGAGCTTTTTCTAAGGTTCTATGTAAGAGTAAAGAGCCTAACTTTTTACCCTGATAATCAGGATCAACACCTATTGTTAAGAGATCGGTAGAAAACTTTGTGTTATAGATAACTGAAAAGCCTATGAGCTTTTCTACATCAAACAGGCCTAAGATGATGTAACTGTCATCAAAACACTCAATTAAAGACTGAGCATTCCAAGCGTTTTTTTGAGTTCTAAGCTCAATTTTTTCTAATTGAGGTACTAAAGACAAATCATCTCGTGTAAGGACTCTAACCGAATATCTTTGAGGCAAGGTCATTTGAGTCTATCTCCAAATTCTATGAGCAATTCATTCCATATCGCTCTTTTTCCAGCTTGCAATACATAGACAGTGCCCTGACGCACAAGATCTGTTTTATCTAATAACAGAATGTCACTTGGGAGATAGTTTACTGAATCGTCATATGGCTTGATATCTAAGCCTTTGCTCTTTAGAAAATCTACTAAGCTCTGTAAGAATGGTACATCTGAATTTAAGTTGATGAAAAGATCAGCTCTCTTTGCTCTTAGTTTATAAGGCAACGTCTTCCAACGAGGGAATGACTCTTTTACATTCTCAAGAATAGTCTTATCAACTGGTTTACCATCGACTACAGGTGTAGTTCCATTAAGTGATGGAGCAACAGTTGTAGGGGATGTTTCTTTAGAAGGTAATGGTGTTGATGTTGCTGGTGTTGATGTTGCTGGTGTTGATGTTGCTGGTGTTGATGTTGCTGGTGTTGGTGTAGCTGTTGAAGTTGTAGCTATGCTTGCTACTTCTTGTGAAGCATTAGCACTACTATCAGTAACAGGAGCAACAGTTTCTGTAACTGGAGCTTCAGGTGATACAGCATTATTATCAGAACCAACATTTATGGATACAGGAGCACCTACTTTAGCAATGGAAAGTTCTTTATTACGAGATAAAGTAGTATCAACTGAACTTGCTGTAACCTGGTTTAAAGGATTTTCAACTGTACTAGCTACAGCTTGAGTTAATTGAGAACTTGTAACACTTTCTACAGGCTTGTTATTAACTATCTCAATATTCTCCTGAGGAGCAAAAGGTAATTTAACGCCTTTACGCAGTGTCCAAGTTACCTGATTAGGATTAAAGATCATAATGAAATTCCAATATGGCAAAGTAGCAGTAATGCTATGCAGTAATGCTATATTGTCACTGATTTACCAAATAAAAGGCAACAGCAGATAATAGCTTGCTCTATCTTGATGTATAACCATTAACAAGCATCAAAACAAGAAACGCCAAAACAGCAGTTATAATGATAAGTGCTATGGTGTCAGTTTTCTTTTCTTGATTCTTATTAACTTTTGGATGTTGATAACAATCATAAGAAAGTTCTAGCCTCATGCTATTATTAAAATCATCTACCAAGCTATATTGAAATTTCATCAAACTTGCAACGATCTCTTCGTCAGAAAATTCATTAGAAAAGTTTAAATTGTCATAAAACAATTTTAACCAGTTCTCAGAGTACGGATTAGAAAATATGTCCGAATCACTATACTTAGATTTTGCTTGTTGTACCCAGTTTCCAAAAGATTGAAAATTTACTTTTACACACAAATCTAATACATCTTCACCATAAATTACTTCATAATCTTTTGATGCTGATTTAGCAAATACACTAGATATTGTGAAAAACACTCCCCAAAATAGAATTCCCCTAAAAGTAGAGGTATCTGAAGTTACCTTAAGATTTTCCATTAAATTGGAAACATAATAATCATCTAAATTCTTTGCAAAAAACGACTCTACAAGAGATTGAACTTTTATACATTGTTCATTTTGTTCTATCTTTTTTAAAGCCTTCATTGAGCTCATAACTGTTTCAAAATCTCTTTTCTTAGCAGTTTTTGGAAAGTCAGAGCAATTGCTCGAATTATAAATATTATCACTTTGATTCTTTGATGCATCAAAAGAACTAGAGCTAATGCTCTCTTGCAAATCTGAAACGGCTTTTTGATTAATAGCACTTGCAACGCCGTCCATGATGGATTTATCTAGCTTTACTTTATTTTTAAGGTTTAAATAGCTATCTATAAAACTCATCTCATACCTACTTATTCTTTATCTACTTTTACTTTTCAGTCAGAGTTTAAAAAAAAGCAAAAGACTGTAGTCACTGACCTTTACTTTTTCTGTTGCTCTACATTTTTAGAGCTCTTAGATGACTGCTTTTGTCGTTTCTTAGCGTTTTTGTTTGACTTTGTTGCAGTAGAAGGTTGTTTGTTTTCTACTTTTGGCTTTGCAAAATCTGGTAATTCTTTTCCTAACCAGCCATAGACTTTTGTAGTTGCAAAAACTGCTGCGCTGTTTGCGTAACTTTTACCTTCATCGATTACATAGTTACAGCTTGCTATGACCTTACCCTCACCTTTTGGTAAGAAGTCATACTTGGTAAGAAAACCGTATAAACTACCAATCACCGTTACAAAGAAGACAATGATTATAAAAAAGCCTAATGGAGTTTGCTCATCTACTTTTGAATTCTTTCGATACAGTTTTGAAATAAAACGTCTTCTTACCCAGGTAACAATGCCACTTGCTACCTTGATGCTGAAACCGACTAAAAATATGCCAATTATGCACCACATGACAGTTTCAAAAGGAACTAGGAATGGATGATCTGCAAAAGAGCGTTCCCATTTATCCTCAAAATACACAGCACTGTAAATTGAAACTAAAATTGTGGCTACATACCAAATTAGTCTTGTCTGCTTAGGCCCTAAATTTTTGGCAATGTATCTTAAGTAATTCTCATAATCACATAGGCGCTCGTATGAGATAAATCCGCCAAAACAACCATATTCTAACTTTTTGCGATACTCGCTACCTGAAAGTTCAGCTGTAGCACTCTGATCTGCTACAGAATCCATAACCTGTTTTAAAGCTTTGTTTTTTGAATACTGCTTGAACTTTCTTTTAACTGTCTTGTATGAGAGTTCTCCCTTTTGTTTGAAGTCCTCAATATCCTTAAGATCTTTTGCTAAAAGATCATCGACAATAGCAGGTCTTAAGATAGGTACGGTAGGATTGCCTAAACCTACCATTGTGTATGTTTTACCGCTTACAGAAATATCTTCAATGATGCCAGTACCGGTGTTTTTATAGATAATGTACGGATTACCATCAGATAAAGGAGAATCTCCTGATAAGTCATTTTTAACGACACTTTCTAAAGAAAACTCAAAATTGTCCTTTAAAAATTCATTAGGATATCCACACAGAGCTTTTTCTGTTTTACTGAAGATCTCCTGATAACCACCAAGATCATCTAAAAATTTCAAGTTGTAGTACGATTTGAACTTAGCAATACCTGTGATCTCTGATACTTCAGTTGTAATAGCAGTACCTTGGCAGTTACTGCAAGTTAATAGTCCTGTGCCTTTACATACCTTACACTTATGGTAGCCTCTGCCCCAACAACTAGAGCACATTACTTTTCTGGTCTGTTTAGAACCGTCAGAGTAAGTAGTGACTTCATTTAAAAAGCCTGAACCATTACAGCGTCTACATTCAACTTTTCCAGATCCTGAGCAGTTACCACAAGGTACATCACCGGTACCTCCACAAGTATCACAAGGATGAGAATAACTTGTTTCTTGAGCAGGATAGTAGAGGTATGTTTCATCTCTTTTATCTACTGCTCTATTAGGATCTTGAGCTGCATACCTATCTACAAAGCTTTCCATAGCTTTTTCATCAGATGAGATAAGTCGTCTTAGACGTTTTCTAAAATCAACATAATCTTTTACAGAGGCATGGCAATACTCACCTGTAGGCTGGATACCTGGCAATTCTCTGATGTTTTCGTTGATGCTGAAATTTGCCTTAATAATAAGTTTAAACTCATAATCATTATTAATAGACTTGTCTGATTTAAAATCACTGACTTTGCAATTAAGACCATTAAGCTTTAGTGCGGCATATTTGACTAGACGTTGAGGATCAAGAGGTGCTAAATGCTTGTATTCTTCAAGTTCTGTTTCAAATGTCTTTTCTTCAGATTCTAGGATTGCATCTTCATCTGATTCCTTTTTTGAAACGGTAGTGAGCTCTGAACTTTGCTTAATATTCTTGGCAAATTCTTTTTGTTCTTCTGTAGTTTCAGCATCATCACTTACAGCGTCTTTATAGCTAATAGATGTTTCTGTAACCTTTTCTTTTATTTGATGCTCTGCAACTTTACTATCAGCACTTTGAGTGTTTTGATTGTCAGCAGATTCTGAATTATCTTTATCTGTAATAGACTCACTGTTATCAGTCTGAGCAGCTTGAGACTCATCAGCAGTCTCTTCTTTTATATCCTTTTCAACAAGATCTTTATCTGAATTTTCAGTATCAGAAACTAAGCTTGATGATGCTTTAACTTCATCAGTTTTTTCTTGCTCTAATTTTTCTTCGTTGTTTAGCATAGTCACACCTAAAAAGAATAAACAGCATTACTTTCACACAAGGCAGAAAGTAATTTATTCATTAAAAGAGATTTTGTTGTTGGGATATAAGTTTTAACTTACTTGTATTGTTAGCTTTTGTTTAATTCTATCAATACACTATACAAGAACAAACGGAAGATTTGTAAGGTTAACGTTAAATAACAGGATCATTCTCTAATTTATCCAACATTTATTTTGACAGTCTTTGCAAAAGCAAGGAATAAGCCTCTTTTACCTCTAAATTAGGAACACCTACTTTTACCCACAACTATGCTCGAAGCCTCAATTAATATATAGATATAGTATCTGATATTATTAGTATGGGCTAATTGAGTATTACACATAATTAACCACCTTCTTCAAAAAGTGTTTTACGTGCTCTTTCACACGTTTTACGTGTTCTAAATTTTTAGTTAGTTCATAATACTAAAATATGCTATTTATAAAAAAATCGATGAAGCAATAACATTTATTTGATAAATCAAATAGATGAAGTGGTATTTTTTGGTTTAATTTTCGGTTATGAAAATTTGAAAAAAAATGGGAAAAAATGCTTGAAGTGGCAGGGGCAGAAAGACTCGAACTCTCAACCGTCGGTTTTGGAGACCGCTGTTCTACCATTAGAACTATGCCCCTGTGGAATTGCCGTAGTATTATCAACAAATTGACCCTCTTTGTAAAGGGGCATATCAAAATAAATTTAATAATTTTTTAACAATGGCTTATATAAGGCTTTTGTTAAGTTTCACTTTGAGCCTTTTCGCCTTCACTCTGTTCTAATTTCTTCATTTCAAAGAAATTATGACGAGTTTTATAGTAAAACACCGCAAGAATTGAGGTAATCACGGTCATATAAAGAGCATATTGGCCATAACTCTTTATCATGTCAGACAAAGGTAAACCTCTCATAGCAAAGTCACGCCAGAATTCATACTCCCATGAAAGTGGGAAACAAAACTTAACTGTATTTACCCAAGCAGGCATATAACCTGATGCTAAAAGAGATCCTCCTAAGATAAAGCCAGGTGGCACAATCAAGATCATCTTACTGCCGCCTTCACTTGGTTGAGTAGTTTTCCATGTAACAATAAGAGCCAGTACACTGATTGAAAAGCCTGTCATCAACATACTAGGTAAGTGAAAGAAATAGTTGCCTTCAAATCTCATCTGCCCAAAGATGATAAGTGGAGCTGTAACAAGTGAGATAGCTGTAGTGTAGATTAAAGCATAAGGCAGAAGTCTTGCGACAAGACAGGCAAAGCCATCTTCTAAAATTGCCTGCCAGCGCATCGAGACTTTAAATCGTCCTACTAACATCACCGAGGTAAGACCTAGGATAATGGATGAGAAAAAGTAGATAAAGGCGCTACAAAAGGTAATGGAAGCTGAGGTTGTAGGATTATAGAGCTCTCTTTTTACCATATTCATAGGTTGCAACAGAGCCTGTACCTTTTCACTTGATGATTTAGCCAAAGCTGCAACCTCAGTGGCTGAGTTTTCAGCACCTAATGTAGCTATCATCTCACTTAAATTAGCAATAGCCTGACCGTTTTGCCCCAGATTTGAGTAATCAGCAAAATAGCCTATATTAAAAGTTCTGTCGAGTCTTTTGAGCTCTTTTTCTAAGTCTTTTGGGAAATAGAGTACACCGATATTTTTATCATGAGCTGTAAGATCACGCACTGATACTGGTGAATGGTAAACCTCAGTGATCTCCACATAGGCTGAGGTATTTAATTTCTCAATTAAAGTTGTAGATAACTGTGAGCTATCAAGATCGATAACCGCAATCTTACCTTCAAACACTTCACCATGACGGGCACATACAGATACTATCAGGGTGATCATAATCGCCATCATGAATGCTGCAATATGGTAAGGTATGAACCTGCCTGAGAGCATCGCCTGAAACTCTTCATCGATGGAGGCTATGATCTTATTCATCACGTACCTCCATCGTCATACCGGTAAGAACCTCTTTTGAATCTACATAAATTCTTACCTGAAAGGAGGTCAGATCACCTAAACCGCGCTCACGGGTCATTCTAAGATCTGCAAAGGTAGGAGCTACTGTTGCAAACCTTACCGTACCTGTAAGATCTTTATCTGTAGCTACACAATGAACTTTTACTTTATTGCCTTTTTTATACTTTAGTACCTGCTCTTCACTTACATAGATATCAAAGTACTTTCTGTCAGTCTCGAGTGTAAGACCTGAAGAGTTAGGAGATATCAGCTCCCCTTGCTGATACAGGATCTTTAAGATCTTGCCATCACATGGAGCAATTAAAGTAAGACGACTGTAGTTGACCTCTTCTTGTTTTAATTGAACCTCAGTCTGCTTTAATTGAGATTTAAGGTTGTCTAAAGCGTTTTGCATGTTATCAATCTCAAGTCTTTCATTCTTAATTGATAACAAGGTCATACCCTTTGCTGAACCTGTTCTCTTTAACTTTTCTATCTGCTCGTCTGTGGCACCGTAAATTGCTGCCTGTAACTTACGCAAAGCCTGAGTTTTTGCTGCACCTGCCTGGATATTCTGTGAATTGGCGCTGTCATAGTCAGACTTTGAGATACTTCTGGTATTAACTAAAGAGTTAGCTCGTTTATATTGCTTTTGTGCTAAGAGCTTTGCTGACTCTGATACGGTAAGAGATTGCTTTAACTGTTCAATCTCTTTCCATTTGGTTAACTCCTCTAAATCTACATTAGCTTTTCTAATCTCAATTTCATTTTTTTTTGAAAGAATTAAAGCCTTTTGAGCTTCAATGGTAGCTTTGGTCCTTTCAATACTGATAGCTGTATCGGTGTCATCTAAGACCATTAGAACATCACCTTTTTTAACTATTTGAGATTCTTCAATGTCACGCTTTAACAGCACCCCTCCTACATTTTCAAAAGAGACATCCACTGTATCCGCAGTTAAGACTCCTGACTTAATGCTTTTAGCAATAGTGGTGGCATCACCTCTTGAACCAAAATAAATAAGAGTAGAACTAATGATGAGTAATGAAAACATGGTAAGCAGAGTCCTTAGAGCGCCTCTACTCATATTTGAATTTAACTTCACTTTTACATACCAAAATTCTGTGGCGGTACGCGTTCTTACTGGTACCTGTAACTTACAGTATGGAAAAATTGAAAAATTTTTGTACGTTACAAAATTAAAAAAGTTGTGCAATACAAAAGCTACATCTTTCAAAAAGTTATTCATATATCACACAAAATTTACCTCCTTCTGCGCAATAAGATAATGACAATTTTGTCATTATCTTATTGAGAATTTCTAAAATCGATCTATACTTAATGACACAAGTGTCATTAAGAGCTAATAAAAATGGATACTAAAAACAGAATAAGACGCAAAGATACACGTCCAGCTGAAATCGTCATGTGCGCGATGAAACTGTTTGTTGAAAATGGCTATTTTGAGACTAACTTTCAGGATATTGCCAATGAAGGACATCTGGCGCGCTCAACAATCTATCTGTACTTTAAAGATAAGAAATCAATCTTAAAGGCTGCTCTAAAAAAGAAATTTGAAGAGAATAAAAACAACTTAATCGATTTGAATCAGGATGAGAAAGATACTTTCCATGAAAGAATGGCAAAGCTCTTAACTAGGATGCAAAAAATTACCCAAGACGAGTTCTTTAAGCGTTTTTGCATCATGATGGCTGAACTATCAGCTAAAGATCCTGAAATTGCCATGATTTGGAAAGAAGAGATTTTTGACAAATTAAAAGAGATCTGGGCTTCCATGTGTGAAAAGTTCAACCTTGATCCAAAATACAGAGAATATATCTTTAATGTTCTCTATTCTGTCTTTTTTATGTCCTGTATTTCATCTGTCTGCTTTTGTGAAGATAACCCTTTTATGGATTTTGCGTCATTTGCAGAAATTACTAAGACTGATGTTCAACAGGCTAAGTATGATTGGATGCTAAATCATGAATAAGAAGTTAATTGCTGTCCTTTTCGTAATCACTGCTGCTATCTGCGCAGGCATTATGTACTCAAAATATGATGGTTCAGAAGCACTTTCAAAAGCTTATGGCAATGTTGATATCAGACAGAGCTCACTAGCTTTTGAAAGATCAGGTCGTATTGTCAAATTAAACTTTGATGAAGGACAAAAGGTTGAAAAAGATGAGATCTTAGCTGTTCTTGATACAGAGGCTCTTAACTATCAGATACAGATCAATGAAGCTAATATGCGCCAAGCTAAAGCCTCATTAGATGAAATGGTTCGAGGCTATAGAACAGAGGATATTAAACAGGCTGGAGCCAATGTAAAAAGGCTTGAGGATAACTTAAAGCTTGCAACCGTTACCAACGAGCGTTACCAGAAACTGTATAGAGCAAGAAGTGTTTCTGCTCAGGAAAAAGACAATGCTTTTTACTCTATGACACAGATTAAAGCTCAACTAGATGAAGCTTCAGCTAAATACAAGCAGATGCTAAAAGGCTATCGAGTTGAGGATATTGAAAAGGCTCAGGCTCAATATGATGGCGCTGTAGCAGAGGTTAATTACTTAAATTACCAAAAGAATGAACAGAGTGTTATTAAAGCCCCATTTGATGGTGTCATTCGCACAAGAAAGAGTGAGCTAGGTGATATGGCTTCTCCTCAAAGCACTGTTTATGAGTTATCAGTAATAGATAAAAAGAGAGTACGTGTCTATTTGACAGAAAAGCAGTTACCTTTAGTAAAGGTAGGCGCTAAAGCTTATATCAGTGGTGTTGACGACAATAAGGTTGAAGGAAATGTAGCTTACATCAGTGATACTGCAATGTTCACACCTAAGACTGTACAAACAGAAGACTTAAGACCTGATCTTGTGTATGAGGTAAGAGTTGATACTAATGATCCTGAGAACAGACTGCGTTTAGGTCAGAGTGTAACTGTAGAATTTTCAGAAAAATAAGTAACTGTAGTAAAAGCGCAGATTAAAGAGCAAAAAGATGAACGGCATTATTGAGATCAGCTCTCTTTATAAATCCTATAAGGTACAGGGCAAGAAAGATGTAAATGTCTATAGTGATTTTTCACTAAACATTGCTGCATCTAATCATTTTATTTGCCTTACAGGACCAGACGGTGCTGGTAAATCTACGCTTTTAAAATTACTCTCAGGCGTTATAAGACCTGATGGCGGTGAAGTGTTATTAGATGGATTAAAGCCTGACAATAACAGTGAGAATTTCACAAAAGTTGTAGGCTACATGTCACAAACACTAGGCTTATATGGAGAGTTAAGTGTTTTTGATAATTTGAGGATCTTCTCAGGATTAAAAGGACTTAATTTAAAAGAAAACTCAGCTTATCTTTTAGATTTATTAGAAAAAGTAAATCTCTTGCAGTTTAAAGACAGAGAGGCTGACGCCCTCTCTGGTGGTATGAAACAAAAGCTAGGTCTTACCTGTGCTATAGCATCAAAGCCTAGAATTTTAATTCTAGATGAACCTACCGTAGGTGTTGATCCTGTATCTCGTCAAGAGTTATGGGACATTATCTATGACTATATCAATAAGTCACAAGCTTACTGTATCTTTTCTACAGCTTATCTTGAAGAGGCTGCAAAAGCTGATATCACCTTAATGATGAATGATGCTAAGGTGGTACTGCAAGGCAAACCTACTGATATTTCTCAAAAGATGGAAGGCAGGACCTACAGTGTTGATTTAGGAGATCTTAACTATCAGAAAACTGTACGAGAGGTTATGTCTATCTCAGAGCGTTGCTGCAAAGACTCCCCTCTTATCGATGTCTGTCCTCGCTTGAGCAAAATAGATATCGTAACCAAAGATACAGACTGTGAAAAAACTGTTTATAACTTTTTAAAAGACAATCTAGGCATTGAGGTTACTGTAGAGAAAAGAAAACCAATTCTTGAGGATGCCTATATCTATCAGAGCTATTTAAACAGATTACCAAAAGAAAACTCTGATACAAGTAGTAGCAGTGCAACTGCTGCTACTTACAAGTCATCAGAGAAGAGTACTACTCAAAAAAATAAATCTTTATGTACACCACTTAAAGTAACACCTTATGACACAGGAGAGCCTGTTGTCATGGTTGATAAAATCAAAAAGAAATTTGGTAACTTTACTGCTGTTCATCAATCAAGCTTTAAAGTACATAAAGGAGAGATCTTTGGATTATTAGGTCCAAATGGAGCTGGTAAAACCACAACCTTTAGAATGATCTGTGCTTTGTTAAAGCCTACCTCTGGTAATGTTACTGTAAACGGCTTTGATCTTAAACATGCTAAAGATGATGCCAGAGCTACCATTGGCTATGTATCTCAAAAATTCTCCTTGTATAGAAAGTTAAATGTCTATCAGAATTTGGAGTACTTTGGTCTTAGTTACGGACTTGAAATAAAACCTCTAAAAGCTCGTATTGAAGAGCTTTTAGATGAATTTTCATTACGTAAATACAAAGATATTCAAAGCGAGGATCTGCCCTTTGGTTTACAGCGTCAGCTCTCCATGGCCTGTGCTTTAATTCATAAACCTAAGATCCTCTTTTTAGATGAGGCAACATCTGGAGCCGATCCTGTAGCAAGACGTGTCTTTTGGGACAGGGTGAGTGCTTTAGCTTCAAGTGGAACCTGTGTGATTGTAACTACCCACTTTATGGAAGAGTCTGAGTATTGTGATAACTTTTTAATTCAGGATCAGGGAAAGATCTTAGTTTTAGGTGCCCCTGACAAGATCTGCATTAAAGACGGTCACAGAATCAGTATTGAGCAGGCCTTTGTGGAGCTCGTTCATAAGTTTAGAGCTCAAAAGACATAAAGGAGAATGAGTATGTTCAGATATCTACCAATTCTTCTAGAAAAAGAGTTCAAACAGATTTTAAAAGACAAATCTGTCTTTGTCTTAGCCTTTTTACTGCCAATGCTCTTAGTAGTCATCTACGGTAGTGCTGTAAGAATGGAAGTAAAGCCTGTAAAGCTGTGCATCAGCACTTATTATGAAAGTGCTTTAGAAAGAGCGATTACAGATGAGTTTATTGGCTCCCCTTACTATGAGGTAACTGTTGAGAAAAGCTTTGCTAAGGCTCAGGAGTTATTTGATGACAACAAAGTAAAAGCCCTTTTGTATTTACCAAATGATCTTCCAAACAGAGTGCAAAAAGGCAACGGTGAGCTTATGCTCTATTTAAATGGTGTGGAAGCTCAGCTCTCATCCATCTCTGAACTTTACATAAAATCTACCATCCAAAGTGCTGTTTCAAAATTAAGTAATACCAAAAGCTCAAGAATTACGGTTAACACCCGCAACTGGTTTAATGAGTCAAATGAATCTGTATGGTTCTTAATGTCAGGACAATACGTAAGTATCATTACTTTAATCAGTATCTTTTTAGGTGGCTTTGTCATTGCCCGTGAATGGGACAGGAAAACGATTGAGTCATTAGCTGCTACTAATGCTTCAGCTTTTGAGATTGTACTCTCTAAAGTCATTGTCTATTACATTTTGGCTATCTGGTCAATGTTTATCATCCTAGGGTTGGGTGAGCTTTTATATGACATTCCTATTCGAGGCAGTATCATAGGTTTAGTTTTCAGTTTATCTGTATATGTATTAGAGATGATCTGCTTAGGTGTACTTATCTCCTCTTTCATGAAGAATCAGTTCACCGCAGCTCAAATTGCTGTGATCATAGGTTTCCTACCTACCGTGATGTTGTCAGGTCTAATTTTTGATTTACGCGCCGTACAGCCTTTTATTCGTGTTATAGGTACGATTATTCCTCCTACCTATGAAGTTAAAGCCATGAGAATTAACATGCTATCAGGTGGCAGTGAGTTATTCTTAGTAGCAAACTTCTTTATTCAACTTTTTTGGTGTGCGCTGTTTTTCATCCTTACAGTAAGACAGGTTAAAAAGGACAGCAAATGATGAGAACTCTAATCAGAAGATCTTTGTTAAGAATTTTAGCTTTAATCAAAAAAGAAATCTTAACCATTTTAATGGACAAAAAGTCACGAGCCGTACTTTTTGCCCCAATCATCGTGCAGTGTATTATCTTTGGTTATGGTGCTTCCTACCATTTAGAGAGTGTGCCTTATGCTATCTATAATCAGAGTAATGACAGTGTAAGCTATGAGATTGAGCAGGAGCTTTTAAAAACACCAAAGTTCAAGCTAATTGAAAAGTGCCACACCATGGGCTGTTTAAGAGAGAGTGTGGATTCTCAAAAGAGTCTTATCGGTATCTTTATAGACTCAAACTTTAAGAATACCCTTCAGGCTAATATCATTCTTGATGCACGAAATACAGCCTCTGCAAATACCGCTTCTGGCTATGTCACCTCTATTATAGAGAATATTAACAATCGCCTCTATGGTAAAAGTGCACTTAACATCAACTCACGCTTTTTATTTAATGAGAATAACTACACTCGCTATACCATCTTAATTGGTATGACTTTAGCTTTATCTGTAATTCAGGTGTTATTACTCTCCTCATTGAGTGTTTCAAGAGAGAAAGAAGAAGGCTCTTATGACATGATGATCATGACACCAGCAAGACCTTTTGAAATGCTAATTGGTAAAGCCATACCTCCTATTGTGATTGCTTTTATCCAATCATTTATCCTGATTGCTATCTGTCGCTTTTACTTTGAAATACCAATGCGAGGAAATATCTTTGCAATCTTTACTTTAATTACCATATTTGCTTTTGCTATTGTAGGAATTGGACTTGCTATCTCTACCTTGAGTAAAACCACTATGCAGTCACTCGTCGCAGGATTCTCACTATGTCTTGTATTAATCATGGCATCAGGTCTTATTACCGCAGTTGACGGAATGCCTTATTGGTTTAAAGCTGTAGCTTACTGTAACCCTGTGTACTATGGAATTAACTCCATGTGGCAAATCTATTTACAGGGTCGCTCTATCTTTGATTTGACAGATAAAATCATACCTTTAATCATGGTGGGTATTGTTACTCTATCAATGGCTTCATATCTATTTAGGCATAAGCTTGAGTAAAAAAATTTAATTTTATCCATACCTAAAAATCCCTGTTAATTAGTGTATAATGTAGCTTTCAGGAACAGCGAAAAAACGCAACCGCTCCTGAAAGCGAATGCGTCCCCGTTCTTACTGGATTTCACTCAGTGTAAGGGACAAAAAATGACCAATCCACTTTTCCAAAAAGATATCATCTCAATCTCAGAGTTTTCAAAAGATCATATTGAACTAATTCTGAAAACTGCATTTGAATTAAAAGCACATCCTCGTAATGATTTATTAAAAGACAAGTTAATCGGTGTAACTTTCTTTGAAGGTTCAACCCGTACCAGACTATCTTTTGAAACTGCTATTCAGCGCTTAGGTGGTAGAGTTATCGGTTTCTCTGATGCTACTAACACCTCTTTAGGCAAGAAAGGCGAGACTTTTATGGACTCAATGAGGATCATCACCTCATATACTGATGCCCTTGTAATCCGCCACAACAAAGAAGGTGCTGCAAGATTAGCTGCTGATATTTCACCTGTACCTGTAATTAACGCAGGTGACGGTTCAAATCAGCACCCTTCACAGACCATGTTAGATTTATTCACCATTAAAGAGACTCAAGGCCGTTTAGAGGATATCTCAATTGCCTTTGTAGGTGACTTAAAGTACGGTCGTACCGTTCACTCATTAGCTGAAGCTTTATCACTGTATAACGCAAGAATTTACTTAGTTTCTCCTGAGTCATTAGCAATGCCTCAGTACATTCTTGATGATTTAACCAAGCGTGGTATCACCTTCTCAATTCACAATTCATTAGAAGAGATTATGCCTAAGATCGATATCCTGTACATGACTCGTGTACAGAAAGAACGTTTTGATGAAACTGAGTATCAGCACTTAAAGTCAAAGTTCATCTTAACCCCTGAAGTTTTAGCTGATGCTAAAGAGAATATGAAGATCTTACACCCTCTCCCAAGAATCGATGAGATCACACCTGAGGTTGACAATACCCCATATGCTTACTACTTCAAGCAGGCTGCAAACGGTGTATATGCACGTGAAGCTATTCTTTCATTAGTATTAAACAAGGAGATTTAAGATGTCAGACGCTCATGTAGAAAACAACAAATCAAAGCTCCTTGTTGAGGCTATTGCTAACGGTACTGTGATCGATCATATTGCTCCAGGTCAGGCAATCAACATCATTCGTATGTTCAAGTTCTTAAGCAAGAACAATCAGTTAACCGTAGGCTTTAACTTACGTTCTGGTAACTTAGGCAAGAAAGACATCATCAAGATTTCTGATGTTGTATTCTCTCCAGCTCAGACCGAGCAGATCGCTGTATTAGCTCCTAATGCAACCATTAACCAGATCAAGGATTTTAAGGTTGTAGACAAATACAAGTTAAGATTACCTTTAGAGACTGTAGGTGTCTTCAAGTGCCCAAACAGCAACTGCATTACTAATGATGAAAGAGATGCTAATGCTCGTTTTAAGATCTCAACTGAAAACGGCAAGGTGTTCATGAAATGCAGATATTGTGAAAGAGTATTTGAGCGTGAAGTTGTATTAGAATACAACGGACTTGAAGTTAAATAGTTGATTAAGACTTGCTAAGTTAAATCAGCAATTCTAAGGGGAGGTAACCTTAAGGTCCTCTCCTTTTTAATCCTTCTATCTTTAGAATTCCTCTTTAAAATCACATCTCTATTTGTTAATCAGACTTGAGTTGAAAAGTTAACTATTTCTTTACAATTACTATACTTTTTGTGATTACAAAATTGCAAAACACATCTTGTTTTTTCAAGTGTAGATTTTTTATAATTCGTTACGAATTTGTAAAATAACATGGACAGTTTTACAAAGTAGCATTTGGTTTACAAAGATCCACTAGACTATTCTCCTAAAAGAGATTTTCTATTTATAAACAAATGTATGTGTGACAGCGAATATAAGTTCGGTCTATAGAAATAGATTCGTTTTTATATTTCATAAACATATTCTTTTGAATAAATGGAAAGTCTATGAATAAAATCTATAAAGTTGTGTGGAACAACACCTTACAATGCTATACCGTTGTAAGCGAGCTTGCTAAATCTCATACTAAAAACAATGCTTCTAAAGTAATCAAAGCTACTGTTTTATCCTCAATTTTAGCTGTAACTTCAAGCACTTACGCTGCTCAAGTAGGGGAAGGGAGTACAGTTCAAACAACAGATAGCCAAAATCCTCAATTCGTAACAATCAATGTTGATCAAGATACTACTGTAGATTCAATAAGCGTAGGCAATGATGCTGCTACAAAAATTTACGTCTTAGGTAAAGACGTAAAATTTACTGTAAATAAAGATATTTCTCTTAATACTCCTTCTAGTGCAGGGTTGTATTTCAACCCTTCCACGTCTTCAGATGGAAATGGAAACATAACATTCGATAAATCTAGTTCACTACATGTAAAAGGCGACATCAACATAACCAACACTAATACTCAGACAGAATTAGATGTTTCCTCTAGTTATCCTGGTATATTCTTAGGATTATCACCAAACACAACTGTAGATGGAACTGTTAATGTAAAAAGTGACGCTCTACATACCATCAAAGCTAGTGACACTAATGGCAATGAGGTGGAAAGTAAATATCCAGGCGCTAGTTTAAGTCTAAGTGGGAATTCAACAATTGAAAAAGATTTAAACGTAGATAAATCTCATGTTTCTGCTTCTTTTACCTCAAAAATCGATGATAAAACCATTTCACCTCAAGATGAAAATGAGCGCATTCAAATCAATGGTAACGCTTCTTTTACCGATAATAGTTCTTTAGATGTAATGGCTAAAATGGGCGTAAAAGGAGATTTATCTTTTGAGAAGAGTAGATTATATTTAGCACTAAATTCACTCTTCGCTTCTCCAATGTGGAATCTAAAGACAGCTGCTGACAATATTGCATTAGATGTTGATGGTAACGCATCTTTTACAAATGGAAGTTCACTTGATGTCTTAGGAAGACTTAAGGTTAAAGGAGATCTTTCTTTAGAGAATAGTCCATTATATTTATCAACATACTATTCAATCCTCTATGATGGCAAAGAAGAAAGGGTTCAACCAGTAGATGAAGCTTCTATGGATGTAGGCGGTAATTTAAAGATATCTGGCGTTACCGATGACGGAAGCACTATTTACAATACAGTAGCTGGAGATGCAATTTTAAATGTTGCAGGCAATGTAGATATTTCTGGTTCTAACAACATTGAGATTCGTGAAAACTCAACAGCTACCATTGGTGGAGATCTAAATTTAACTCATGTTGAAGATACCAATGTTTGGAGCCAAGTAAAAGCAAACTCTTCATTAACAGTAAATGGTGATCTTAATATGAAAGGTCACTACATGCCAGGATACTATACTAAAGATAATGATATAAAATTCTTTAGAAATGACTTTATTATTAACGGAGAAAATGGCGGAGCCTCTACAGCTCTGATAAAGGGTGATGTCAACTTAACTGACAATTCTCATTTTATGACCCAAACTTATGGTCAATCTCCAACAGATCACACCACTTACCACCCAAGAGACGACTTTGAAAAATTATCTTCTACCACCATTGAAGGCAATTTAAATGTCGAAAGAAATTCAAGATTAGGCGCATATTCAGCTTCTGATACTGTTGTAAAAGGAAATGCAACCGTAACCTCTGGCGGTTCTATTGAAGCCTGGAACTCTGATGCTTACTTAAACATCGCAGGTGATACTTTAGTAACAGACAAGAATTCGCAAATAGGTCTAGGAAGAACTGGTGATATCGATATTGGTGGCAAACTAAGTGTTAAAAACGGTGCTAACGTTTATATTGAAGATGACTCTACCCTATCTGTAGCTAAGAGCTTAACTTTAGAGAATTCTCTAATTCAAGGTTATAAAGCTAAGCTTAATGTTGGTGGGGATCTAACCATTACCAATAACACAGATGAGAGCATTTGGAATAAGCTTGATAGAAACTCAGAATTGACCGTAAACGGTGACCTTAACATGAAAGGTCAGTACAAAGAAGGCGTTTACGATGAGAATAATGAAGACGGCTATTTCAAGAATAACTTATTCATTTCAGGTGCTGGTAATAATGTAGGTTCAACTGCCTTAATTAAAGGTGATGTTCACTTATCAGACAACTCTCATTTCTTTACAGAAACATATAGTCAGCCAGCCCCTGATCATGAAACCTACCACTCAAGAGACGAGTTCAAACAGTTATCTTCAACTACCATCGAAGGCAATGTAACTATTGATAGCAACTCAAGATTAGGCGCATATTCAGCATCTGATACTCTTGTAAAAGGTAATGTAGATATCACCTCAGGTGCTTCTATAGAAGCCTGGAACTCTGATGCACATTTAGGTATTAATGGTGATGTTTTAGTAACTGATGAGAATTCACAGGTAGGTGTAGGCAGAACTGCTGATATCGACATTGATGGCAAGTTGACTGCTAAAAACGGCGCTGATGTCTATATTGGCGAAGAGTCTACCCTCTCAGTTGCTAAGAAGTTCTTGGTAGATAATGCTACCTTAGAAATTCATGGTGGTCAGTTACTGCTCTCAGGCGAGGACTCTGTATTAGACTTAACTAATAACGGTGTGCTAAAGACTGATGAAGCTGGTTCTATTTCTATTGAGAAAGGAGCTTCAGTAAATTCTAAGACTAAGACCCTGTTATCAGATGACACTACTACAACCGCTGATGGCGTAGCCGAAAAGACCTTTGAAGCTGATGCTTTATCAAAGGTAAGCTTAGTAGACTTCAATAAGGAAGTTAGTTTAGATGAAGCAAAACGCTTACACAGTGTTTTATTCAACTCTGATACTGGTATTCTTGACTTAAAGATTGCCAGTGATAAGCCAAGTGATGAGCCTTCAAAGCCTGATTCAGGTAACGCAAGTTTTGATGATGCAATCAACGCAGGTGGTACTACCGCTGTTGAGGATAAGACCATCACTGATGTTGATACTTCTGATAAGAAGTTGTCTGACTTAACCTCATCAGATCTTTCATGGGGCAGTGCTTCTCTAAAGGAAGGACAGACAGACTTAGACCTAGGTTCAGGCAATCTAGTTTTAAATAATCCTGAGTCTAACCAAGGTTCATTCGTATCTACCTCTGATGGTTCAGTTGGAAACATTACCATGGACAAGGATGCAAATCTTGCACTAAACGGTAATGGTTCTATTGGTAATGTTAATACCACAGAGAACGGTACTGGTGATATCTTAATCGGTAATGATAAGACTGGTTCTGTAAATGCTAATAACCTTGGCTCTGAGGACAAAGCCTTTGGCTCTGTATCTGTAGGTTCAGGCTCTAGTGTTACTGTAAAGAACATCTTAAATGCAACTAAAGTTGCTTTAGAGAAAAAGGCTGAGGTAATTGCATCTGTAATTAACTCTCCTGAGTTAAAAGCAATTGGTGATGACATTAAGATTAAAGCAGAAAACTCTGTATTAGGTGGTTTACTCTCAGGTAATAACTCAACCTTAGAGTCTAAGACTTTAGAGTTAGCAGATAACTTTAATGTATTAGGTGGAGCTAAGGTAAAGGCAAAGAACTTATCTTTAAAGGGTAAGATGTTATTTGCAGATCCTGACTGGAACTCAAATGCCTCTGTTGTAGTTGCTAATAACCTGTCAGGTACTGATGGTAATGTTCTAGACGGTGCTTTAGTAGCAGGTCAGAACTCATTAGTAGCTGTAAGTGACACTTTAGATGAGAACAGTGCAGCAGTTCTTGCTAAATCTGCATTATCAGAAAACGGTACTACAGCTTTAGGTTATGTAGGTAAAGACATCACTGTAGCATCTAATGGTTCTATTACCATTGACGGCAGTCTAACCTCAGCTCCTGCTACTGTAGAGGACAATACAGTAACTGTAGCTAATAAGAGTGCTTTAGTACTTGCTAACAACTCAAAGGTAAGCTTTGCAAGTGCTGATGGTAAGGTAACTAACAACGGTACTATCGTAGTAAGTTCTGATACCTTAGCTAATAACTCAAAGATTACAGCTTTCTCTGGTGAGAATGTATCAGTATCAGGTAACGGTTCATTTGATGTTTCATCTGCCCTCTTTAGTGCAAACTCAAATGGTGATGGTACCTTAACTGTAAACTATGATGAGAACAAAGCTAACAGTGCTTTATATGGTACTGAAGCTAATGTAGCTCAGTCTATTAAGACAGCTGTGTCTTCAGGTGTTGCTGTAAACAAAGGCACTATCTTAGGTGACTTGGTAAATGCTGGTAACTCTTCTAATACCTCATCTACTTTAAGTCAGTTAACTAGACTTGGTACCTTAGCAGGCTCTGTTGCTAATGCAAAACTTGCAACAGATACTACAGCTAATGCTATTGACTCACGTCTAGGCTCATCTGGTGTTAAGACTAATACTCAGGCTACAGCACAGAGCAACAAACTTACTGTCTGGGTTCAGCCTGTCTTCTCAAGACAGTCTTCAAGCTCTCTTGATGCAGGGAATACTGAGTATGGTATTAAGACTAACCTTCGTGGTGGTGTAGCAGGTCTTGATGTTACCTTAGGTGATAACTTTGTACAGGGTGCTGCTATTACTGTAGGCTCTGGTAACTCATCTTCTAAGAACATTAAGAGTGTATCTGGTGACTTTGATTACTATGGCTTTAACCTCTATGGTGCCTATGTAAACGATGCTCTAAAACTCTCTTATAACTTAGGTTATACCAAGGTATCTAATGATGCTACTGCCTACAACTCTTTAGGTAAGTTCTCATCTGATATCGATACTAAGGTATTTACCTTAGGTATTAAGGGTGCTTACACCTTTAACACCTCAGTTATGGATATCACTCCTCACTTAGGTGTTCGTTATGCAAAATATGACTCTGATGACTATACTGCAACATCTGGTCTTTACTCTGTAAATAACGAAGGTGCTTCAAGCTCACTTGTATCCTTCCCTGTTGGTGTATCTTTCTCTAAAGATATATCTCTGTCATCTTGGACTGTTGTTCCTACAGTTAACCTAGAGGTTATCCCTGTAACCGGTGACAAGGATGTGGATACCAAGTCAGCATTTGACGGTGTTGTAACCTCTGTTAATACCAAACTCCATGACGGTATCAACTACTCTACCTTCGTTGGTCTTGATGCTCTTTATGGAGAGAACTTCTCTATGGGTATTAATTACAACTACACTGGCTCTAAGAATGTTGATGACCACAGTGTTAATGCATCTCTACGTTATACCTTCTAACTGTTAGAGCTTCTAAGAGAAGCTAAACTAACCTTTGGTTAGTCTTAACAGGTAAATTAGAATGTTAACCTAGTCAACAAAAGCCCTTGAGCCTAAACTCCGCAGATCATAGTTACTAATCTTTGATCTGTTTCTTAGGAAAAGGA
>ERZ1026884.378-NODE-378-length-30375-cov-12.333971_pt1 | contig 30375 bp, 24 predicted proteins | sample MGYA00380172_ERZ1026884 | MGnify/ENA primary metagenome ERZ1026884 (study PRJEB33269, sample SAMEA4719808) | human gut metagenome | biome: human-associated habitat; feature: organic feature; material: feces | place: Cameroon | collected 2013-10 ... | reverse complement strand
GGGCTTGTTAGGGACTTGCACCCATTAGAATAAGCTCATGCCGAGCATACAACGAGAAAAGGACTATTGGAACACTATCATTCCAACAGTCCTTTTCTGCGTGTTATTGTCAAATGGTTACTTCTTCAAGGTGATACAGCCAACCGAAGCACGTTTCTGAGCATCGGAAATCTTGGCATACACCTCTGTTGTTGCCACATTCTTGTGACCGAGATAACGCTGCACAACCGCAATACTTGTTCCTGCGTCCAACTGGAGACAGGCAAAGCTGTGGCGTGAGCAATGATAGGAGATATGCTTGGTAATCCCTGCATCTTTCAGCCAATTTTTCAGCGGTGCCTGTGTCATGGAGTCTTTGAAATCAGGGAACACCTTACCTCGTTTATCCGGTGAATAGCCAATCAGTTCCAAGGCTTCCTCACTGATTGGGTTATGCACGATGTCCTTTGTCTTCTGCATTCGAGTGGTGACATACATCACGCCATCGTTGCCGTATGGTTGTATTTCCTCCCAAGTGAGTTTCTTGATGTCGCTCTTTCTCAATGCCGTAAGACAAGAGAACAGGAAGGCTCGCTTCAAGGCAGGAGCAGAGCATGGTGTGGATGCCAAGCGGATAACCTCGTCCTGTGAAAGATGCTCCTTGTCAGTCGGGATTGTCTCGATACGCTCCAAGAAACCGTTCGGGTTCTCCTTTATCTTGCGGTCACGATAGGCAGTGTGGATTGAAGCACGGAAAGTTGACCAGTAGTTGGCTGCCGAGTTGATATGCAGCTTTCTGTTTTTATGCAGTCCCTGTGGTGCTGTCAGCAGATACTCACGAAATCTGTTGCACAAGTCCACGTTAATCTCCCCAAAGGTACACTTGCCTTGCGTGAAGGTACGGAAGTGCATATAGACGTGCTGCCACTTGGAGTTCTTCTTGTCCGCCAGTTTCTTGAAGTAGGCAAGGAAATCTCCTTTCATCTTCTCCTTGTCGAAGAAATCGTAACGCTCGTTGACGATAGCCTCGAAGCGACGGCAACGTATCGCCTCGGCTCTTGCCATAAGGTTGAGGTTGTACTTCTGTTCCGTCTGGTTCTTCGGCTTGGCATAGATGTAGATGCCAAGCGACTCATGGCGGATGACTTTCATCGTGCTCTCGTCACGATAGCCTGGATAATAGTCAAGATAATAGGACAGCATGTGTCCGTCCTTGATTTTGCGTGTACGCAATGATACGGTCTTGCAGATATTACTCATAGTTGTATTGATTTATTGATGAATATTCATGGTGAAGTGTCTCTTCACGGCTGCAAAATAACGGAATGAAATCTCCGTGACTCCAATTATTCATAGTAACTGATAGATAATGCTGAAATCATTTGAAATCACAGTCCTTTTGCAGCTCTTTCTGCCATTGCTCGCTCCACATCCACCTTCAAAAGCAGATTCTTTACACCCACTTTTACCTTGCTGATATGGTGAGCTCTCACGATATGGCAGATATTGGCACTTGTCAAACCATACAACTGTTGCACCTGTTCGGTGGTATAATAGTTGTCATCGTTCATGAGGTCAGTCCTGCGCAGTTCTTCAAGATGTTCCTTGGAATAATAGGTACGACCATACTCACGTTTGGTGGGTATCTTATGGCGGTAGGTATATGCCCTGAGTGCCGACTTGCTCATGCTGAAAGCATCCCCTACATCATCAGCCGTCACCCATTCCGTGATACTATTGAGGTCAACGGCTGTACCGAAGAACTCATCAATATGCCGTTTGCTGTAATAGTTCTTACCAGCGATACGGCACATCGGTATCTGGTTACGCTTGGCGGAAGTGTAGAGCCAAGACTTCTTGACCTTATAAATGGACATCACTTCCTCGCCCGAATAATAGTCAAGCACCTCATTCTCCTCTTTCCCTTTTGTTGGTTCCGGGTTTTGTGTTGGCTTTTCTGCTTTTGCCTTTTTACTGGGCTTGCTCTTGCTGACAGGAATCACACGCTTGTAGGGATTACCCTCAAACATCTTCTCTATATCAGCCTTTCTTACGAATGCCATTCGGCTGCTCAATCTTGATGCCTTCAACTTGCCGTTAGCCACAAGTTTGTAGATATACTGTCGGGTGCATCCCATCAGCACAGCTGCCTTTGAGAATGTAAGATACTCCTGATGTTGCAGTTCCATGATTGGCTCAATACCGTTAATCAAGTCCTGCTGTCTTTTCTTCCTAAGACGTTTTGCCTCTGCCTGACATTCCTCGGAACAGTATTTCTGCATACCGCTCCTTGGCACGAATGTCTTGCCACAAAATTCACATTTTCTTGTCGGTCTCATACTCTTTGATATTGCTATGTTCTACATACTTTGAGTATTCCACCGATGGAGTAAACGGAAGTGAACCATTGACAACCTTTGTCAACCCAGTCCACGATATTACGCTTTTTGCCAATCAGCTTCAAATCTGTCCTCCATTGTAACCACTCGTAAACCCTTGTCAACTACGTTCACGATATGACAAAATAAAAGCTCCGCAAATTCTCCACGGTAGAAATACGCTGCAAAAATATGTGGAAAATCGGGAACTGCCAAAAAGCACTCAGAAAGTGTTAAAAATCAAAGAGTATTGAAAATCAAGGCTTTATGGTTAGTTAATCATAGTAAGTTATGGTTAGTTATAAGGCTCTAAATACATCCGCTGAAACAATAAGACCCTAACGATGTTATACTTGATGGCAAATTGATACTTGTTAAGCTGCTGCAATCTTCGAAACAATCTTCCCCTAACGATGTTACTTTATATGTAATATTATTATATGTGACAGTTTCTGGTATGATAATGTCACCAGAATAATCATTTTTAAGGACTTCAGCTTTTTTAGATGGATAAAGTTTGTATTTTATACCATTACTAACAATTTCAGCATTTTCTCCCATTGAAAAATCAAAGTCATTACCACTACCTTCCTTTAGGAGAGCAATATCAAAGCAGGTATTAGCATCACGAGAATAATTATTAGGATCAGACCACCAGTTGTACATATAATTATACCCTTCTAAATTATTTAGCCCACGACCATCTTTTGCATTCCAAAAGCACACGCCACTATATTTAGAATCCCATGTAAGAGATATTTTCACTGCTGAGCTTTTATTTATTGTACATTGCAAGGATTCTGAACATGAATACCCTTGATATGCCCAATAGCATCCATTGTTGTTCTTGAGATAACAATAGCCATCTCCTGCATCTTCCAGAGTCCACTCCTCGCCAGAGCCTGCTTTTTCATAAGAAGTCAATGACTGCCCATCACCGCTACATGCCAAAGCATATTTGCTCTCGCCATAGTGACTCGTGCCATAACGTCCTTTCGGATATATTTTAATCACACTACCTGCTTTCAACTGACTGTCACTCGTCACCTTAGTCTGAGCAGACATCGTGATAGTGCTGCAAATCAAAACAACGACTGCAACAAACCATTTGTAAAAATGTAAATTTCCTATCATAACACCAATTTTAAAAATCAAACAATTCGTTATATCTCACATACAAATCATCAATTATGACGATATTGAAACCAACATTCTTAAGAAAATACTCTTTTCCGTTAGTAAGATCATTATGAGAACAGATGTACCATCCATAAGCTTCCATACCAATTCGATCCAGATATTTTTTGCGAGAAAGTAGAAGCCAACGAAGATAAGTCTCATTCGGATCCAACATCAAACCATTAATACACAACGAACTGTTATAGAAAATATTCAGCCAAGTATAGCGGTATTTCTTATTGACAGTCTTGTCCGTTAAATTCTCTATTCCCCATGCGTCACCTTCCTGCCTAACATTAAACAGATTCGCCTCTTTCTGGAGAATGTTTTTAGTATAAGCCATTAACCCCATATAATCAGCTGACCCTAATCTTATACTCTTAGGGTGGTTGATGCGCCCATTTATATGCCAAACACTAAAAGATTTCTGAAAATCAGATTCTGCTATTTCATTTTTAGCATAATACTCACTAAGAGGATAGGTGTCTGAATAACCAGCACTATTATACAATTCAAAATTTTTAATTATGAACTGTTTCAAACCTTCTTCCAAGTTGGTGTCATAATTAGTGGTTAACACTGGCACTTGAAGCATGTTCAAACGTTGCTGAAGTGTAGTAATATACTGAGTCTTAGCAATGAAACCTACCACCTTCTTGCGGATTTCGTGTACCTTGTCTTCCCATTTGTCTTTAGATGCGCTAACTTTCAAACAAAGCAAATCATAGATTTCCGTAAGTGGCAATCCATTTAAGTTTTTTGGCATAGGTTCGCCTAATGAAGCGTCTTCCCAAACCAACTCTATTAATTTATCCCAGGAAATGGCACTATCAACAGATGCATATCTATTAATTCCATTTCCTAAAATAAAAGCCAACTTTCCTCTTTCTTTTTCTGAGGCAAGTTCTGAATGCAACATCGCAAGAGTATACTGCTTGTCTACAGATGCGATATAAGGAGACCGTTTCATCGTTTTTTCCAAATCAGACAAATATAACTCATCATTCATAATCTTATCATATTAAAACGTTATTTACTTTCTGCCGATAAAGGAATCCTAATGATAACATTGATGCCCTTAGTAGGACTGTTATTTAGACACGACGGCCCTTCCCAATCAGTCCACATCACTTCCGTAGGAAGCTCTTCTGGACCAATTGGGTTATTGGCTATACAAATAAGATGAGAGGATAGGTCTTTTAAATCACTTAATATCCAGCGGAGCAGGTTTACCCCCCCGAATGGATAAGCTGCAACAAAGCGGCAGTCACTTTGTTCTCCTTTTGGCTATAAAGCCCAAAGACAGATAATTCTTGTATGTCCATAGTTTGATGTATTAACTTTCAATCAACAAAAGTACAAAAAGCGGTTTATGGTATGCAGTTCCAAATCCACAAATTGCACCATTCTCTTTGCTCTCTTTCATTCATTTAATATTATATATTATTCCACAAGGCATTTAAAATGTCCGTCCGGGGACACGGAACAGCCATTCGGTGACACGGAACGGACATTCAGTGTCACGGAACGGACATTCGGTGTCACGGAATAGAGATATAGTTTGTATATATTGACTATTTATTGGCAAAGCTACAAAATATTATTTAAATATAAAATCTTTTAAATAATAAATATTTCGTTTGGACATATTTTAACAATGCAATTCTATTAATCCAACAACGGCAGGGCAGACCTCTCGTCTACCCTGCCGCTTACTTATTGAAATAACAACACTAATATATAAAAGGTATGAAATATCTGTTTTACAATTTGCTGATGATACCAATCTGGCTGCCCTCAAGAAACTTGACGATAGCGCTGATTTCCTTGCCTTCGGGCACCTGCTCCTTAATCTGGTTGATAGCATCGAACACGCTGGTCTGACCATGGAACACAAGACGATAGGCATTAGCAATATGGCTGATGACTTTTTCTGAAGTATTGGATGACTTCAGGAGAGTCTCGTTCACGCCACCATAACGCACAGGGTTGTCGGTAGCCACGATGAACGGAGGCACATCCTTGGAGATGCGCACACCACTGGTAACCATAGAGGCACCACCAATGCGCACATTGGCATTGACGATAACACCAGATGAGAATATGGCTGCACTGTGAATCTCGCAGTCACCAGCAATCTTAGTACCATAACCGAAGGTGACGTAGTCGTCTACCTTAGTATCATGAGAGATATGAACACCCTCCATGAAGAAGTTGCGGTTGCCTATACGTGTCTCACCCTCGGCGAATGTAGCACGGTTGACTACAACATTCTCGCGGAAGATATTCTCGTCGCCGATAACAAGACGAGTCTCCGCACCATTATAGTTGAAGTCCTGCGGCTCTGCACCAAGCACAGTGTTCTGATACACCTTGTTGCCACGGCCCATATGTGTGCCACGCATTATGCTGACGTAAGGAAAGATTACGCAGTCGTCGCCAATGACAACGTCGTCCTCGATGTAGGCAAACGGATAGATTGTCACATTGTTGCCAATCTTTGCGCCAGGAGCTATATATGCTTTATCACTAATCATAATTTTGAATTTTGAAAGTTAAGAACTAAGAGTGAAGAGTGAAGTATCCAATTGTATAAGTGGAAAGGGGGAAAGAGAAAATCCAATTGCTTTGTGTCACATATGGATTCTTCACTCTTCGTTTTTCACTCTTCACTTTTTAATATCTTCCTCCGCCCAAAGCGTAGTAGAGGTTTACCACTGCCTGCATCTTGTAGAAGTCGTCTGCCACCTTCGACAGCTCGGCATTGAGAAGACTCTGTTGAGCGGTGATTACCTCAAGATATGTGGCAGAACCATCGTTGAACAACATCTTGTTGTACTCCACATTCTTCTTCAAGCTCTCCACCTGCTTCTCCTCAAGCTTCGACTTCTCGTCAGACGAGTTGTAGAGCACAAGGGCGTTGCTCACCTCAGAACCTGCCGACAACACAGCGTTCTGCCATGTGTTGTAAGCCTGCTCTTGCTTAGCCTTGGCAACCTTAAGGCCTGCAACAATCTGTCCATGGGCAAAGATAGGCTGTGTGAGTGAGCCTACAGCCGAAAGAAGCCATTTGCCTGGATTGACAATGCCACCGCCACCTGAGTTGGTGAAGGCACCAGTACCAGAGATTGTGATGTTAGGATAGAACTTTGAGCGAGCTGTATTAACATCATAGAAGCACTGAGCGAGCGACATCTCGGCATAGTGAACATCAGGACGGTTGTTGAGAAGCTGCAGACCAATACCTGTAGAGAACTTTGAAGGAAGCGACTGTCCCTCGAATGTTCCACGCTTGATAGTCTGAGCCTGCTGACCGAGCAAAAGCGAGAGCGAGTTCTCTGTCTCGCGAATCTGACGCTTGAGGTCGGCTGACTGAGCCTTGACAGAATAGAGGTTAGCCTCAGCACTCTGCACAGAAGTCTCCTTCACACGACCAAGCTCCTTCTGAATCTTCATGATGTTCCATGTCTCTTCCACGAGCTTGCTCATATCATTCACCACTTGAAGCTGCTTATCGAGCATAAGCAGAGTGTAGTACATATTGGCGATGTTCGAAATCACCTTTGTCTGCACCACCTGCTGATAGTCCTTAGTTGCAAGGAGAGCCATCTGGGCAGAACGCTTCACATTGAGAAGATTGCCAAAGAGGTCGACACTCCAAGATGCGGTAACTGGCAAAGAATAAGTCTTTGTAGCCTTATTGCCATCCCAAGAAGCCACAGTTCCCTGCGGAGAGAAAGTGAAACCAGGAACGAAAGCCAACTTGGCAATCATAAGCTGGTCCTCAACCATCTTAACGTTGAGAGCTGCATTGAGCAGGTTGGTATTGTTGGCCAGACCTGTCTCGATGAGCGACTGAAGCTGTGGGTCGGTGAACACCTCACGCCAAGGCAGATTGCCAAAGCTTGCTGTGTCGGCCACGGCAAGTGTGTCGGTGGTGCTCTGAACATCACGCACAATGCCCTTGGCGTTGACCTCAGGACGCTCGTACTTGTTGTATAATCCGCAACTGGTCATCAACAAGGATGCAGATGCGAAAAGAAATATCTTGTTTAATTTCATTGTTACTTTGTTTAGAATTTAAAGAATATAAAGTTATAAAGAAGTTATAGCCAAATGCCTTTCCATCAGAAATAGGTAATGGCTATAAATTCTTTTTAACTACTATAAATTCTTAAAAACCTTAATTCGATTTCTTGTCTATCTGATCATGCAATGCTCCAGCCACATAGGGGTTGGTGTACTGACGAATCTCAGAATCAACATTAGCAGAGTCGCCCTCAAACTCGATAGGCTTGATCTTCTCCTGCAGAGTCTGGAAGATGTAGAACAGAGCTGGTACAACCATAATCTGGCAGAGCATACCGATAAGCATACCGCCTACGGCTGCAGCACCAAGTGTCATGTTACCATTATAACCTACACCCCAAGGCATGAGCAATGGAAGAAGACCGATAATCATAGCCAATGAGGTCATCAAGATAGGACGCAGACGAGCCGAAGCACCGAGCACTGCCGACCATGAGATAGCCATACCAGTAAGGCGACGCTCAAGGGCGAACTGTACAATAAGGATGGCGTTCTTAGCAAGAAGACCCATAAGCATGATGAGCGCAATCTGCATGTAGATGTCGTTGTTCTTGCCAAACATGTTGGTGAAGATGAAGGCTCCTGCAAGACCGAACGGAATTGAGAGGATTACCGACAGAGGCAGAACATAAGACTCGTACTGTGCCGAGAGAATCAAGTAAACGAAGGTCAAGCAGAGTACGAACACGATAGCAGTAGAGTTGGATGACTCCTGCTCGGTACGTGTAAGACCTGAGAACTCGTAGGTGTAGCCTGCTGGCAGAGTGGTCTTGGCAACCTCAGCCATAGCGTTGATAGCGTCACCAGTAGAGTAACCCTCGGCAGCCGAAGCGTTCACATTGATAGATGTGAAGAGGTTGAAACGGTCAATCTCCTGCGGACCATACACACGGCTAAGGTTGACATACTCCTTGATAGGAGCCATAGCTCCAGCCGATGTGCGCACATAGATATTGTCGAGACTCTTGATGTCGGCACGTGCCTCAGGCGGAGCCTGAACATATACACGATAGAGCTTACCGTAAGAGTTGAAGTTAGACGCATACATACCGCCATAGTAGCCCTGCATTGTAGAGAGCACTGCAGACGGGTCGATGCCGCTCTGCTTACACTTGGCCACGTCAACATCAATCTTATACTGCGGATACTTGGTGTTGTATGATGTCATGGCGTTCGAAATCTCCGGACGCTCGTTGAGGGCTGCGATATACTTCTGAGTAATGTCAAAGAACTTGTTCACATCACCACCAGTACGGTCCTGCATAGAGAAGGTCATACCGTTGGTTGCAGAGAAGCCTTGCACCATAGGCGGCTGGAAGGCAAGAATCTGAGCACCCTTGATAGCTGCAGTCTGCTTGTATATCATACCGAGCACCATTGTAGAACCAAGGTTGTGAACACCGATATACTTAAGCGGTCCCTCATCCTTCTGACGCTCCTCGAAGCTCTTGAGCTTGATAATGAACGTACCCTGGTTAGAGCCCTGACCAGCAATGAAGTTGTAACCAGTGATACGCATACGGCTGGCGATAGCAGGGTTGGTAGCAAGCATGCGGTCTACCTGGTCCATCACCTCATTGGTCTTCTTCATTGAAGTTCCCGGAGGTGTAGAAACAGTACAGAATACAGTACCGGTATCCTCGTCAGGCACAAGACCAGTCTTGGTAGTACCCATGAGCACAGCCATTGCAGCAATAGCAACAACTACAGTAGCGATAGCGATGATAGGACGCTCCACAAGGCGGCGCACACCCTTGGTGTACTTCTCCTGCACCTTGCCATAAGCGGCATTGAAGGATGCGTGGAAACGGTCGACCATTGACATCTTGCGCTCTTTGCCTTCCTCATCCTTCGGCTTAAGCAATATAGCACAAAGAGCCGGAGAAAGTGTCAAGGCGTTAAGAGCCGAGATGATGATAGAGATAGCCATGGTGATACCGAACTCACGGTAGAATGCACCTGACGTACCACCCATGAATGACACTGGGATAAACACGGATGCCATAACGAGGGTAATAGAGATGATGGCTCCCGAAATCTCGTTCATGGCGTCGATAGACGCAAGCTTGGCCGATTTGTAGCCAAGGTCGAGCTTGGCATGGACGGCCTCCACAACCACAATGGCATCGTCGACCACAATGGCAATGGCAAGCACGAGGGCGGCAAGTGTAAGCAAGTTGAGCGAGAAGCCAAACACATAGAGGAAGAAGAATGTACCAATCAACGACACAGGCACGGCAATCAACGGAATAAGTGTTGAGCGTGTGTCCTGAAGGAAGATGTACACCACGATAAACACAAGAACGAATGCCTCGCAGAGAGTCTTGATAAGGTCCTCGATAGAGGCGAAGAGGAACTCTGTAACATCCTGCATGATGTCGAAGTGGATTCCCGGTGGCATAGAAGCCTCCTGCTCCTTGAGGAGCTTCTTGATGTTGGTAGCAATCTCAGTAGCGTTAGAACCAGCGGTCTGGGTAACCATCATGGTTACAGATGACTTACCGTTGTTCTTTGACTCTACAGTATATGAGAGGGCACCCATCTCTACGCGTGCCACATCCTTAACACGGATAGTCTGACCGTCCTGAGTAGACTTGATAATCATGTCGCCAAACTCCTCAGGAGTCTGCAGACGACCTCTATAACGGAATGTATACTGATACTGATTGTCAGAAGACTCGCCTACTGAACCAGGAGCAGCCTCAATGTTCTGCTGAGCAAGCACACCAGTAAGGTCGGAAGGAATCAAGCCGTAGCTCTTCATCTTCACTGGGTCAATCCAAAGGCGCATAGTGTAGTCCTTCTGTGAGAAGCACTGACACTCACCCACACCATTCACACGCTTGATGGCAGGAATGACGTTGATGTTGGCGTAGTTGGTAAGGAACTTGTCATCGTAGCGGTCGTCATCGGCTGTAAGACCGAAGAGGATAACGGTAGACGACTGACGCTTAGCAACAGTCACACCAGCCTTGGTAACCTCGGCAGGCAGCAAAGCCGAAGCCTGCGACACACGGTTCTGAACGTTGACCTGACACATGTCAGGGTCCATACCCTGCTTAAAGAATACGGTGATAGAAGCCGAACCGTCGTTGGTAGCGGCAGAAGTCATGTAAGTCATGCCTTCCACACCGTTGATTGACTCCTCCAACGGTGCAAGCACAGAGTTGAGCACAGTCTGGGAGTTGGCACCGGTATAGGCAGCACGCACCATAATGGTAGGAGGCGCCATATTAGGGTACTGCTCAATAGGCAGCGACACCAATCCGAGTACACCCAGAATAACCACGAGGATAGAAATCACCGTGGAAAGCACCGGGCGTTTGATAAATCTATCTAATTTCATTTGTTTAAAATTTAGGAGTTAAGAAGTTAAGAATAATGGAGTTAAGCCATATGTCAAGCTACTTAATATGTGCTATTGGCTTAACTTCCAGGCTCTTAACTTCTGAATTCTTTATTTTCCGAATGCCTTCTTCAGCTTGCCGAGGTCGCCCTGAGCCTCACCCAGTTCCTCTGTCTTCTTCAGCTTCTCGGCATACTGAGCCTCTGTAACTGGCTTGATTTCCATACCGTCCTGGAGTGAAGAAACACCATTTACTACGAAACGGTCGCCAACCTTAAGACCTGAAGTAATGATGTAAGTCTTGCCATCGTTCTGCGGATTAAGAGTTACAGGAGTATACTTCACCTTGTTGTCCTTGCCAACAATATAAACGAAGTGCTTGTCCTGAACCTCAACAACAGCGTCCTGAGGAATAATAACAGCACCAGTAGCAGTGTGGGGAACTACGATAGAACCAGAAGCACCAGTCTTGAGCACACGCTCAGGGTTGGGGAAGTCGGCACGCATAGACACAGTACCAGTAGTTGGGTCGATAACACCACTCACAGTAGCCACCTTACCCGGATGATTGTAGATAGAACCATCTGCAAGCTGAAGCTTAACAGCCGGATAGTTTGAGATAGCTGTGTTCATGTTGCCAGCTGTCTTGGTCATGTCGAGGAGATCCTTCTCAGTCATTGAGAAGTAAACCTGCATAGTAGAGTTGTTTGAAACAGTTGTAAGAGGCTGCTGTGAAGAAGCGCTAACAAGGGCACCAACACGATAAGGCAGGTCGCCAATAACACCGTTGGCAGGACTTGTTACGTAGCAGAAGTCGAGGTTCTGCTTAGCCGATACGTATGCAGCCTCTGCCTGAGCCAGCTGTGCGGCTGCGCTCTCCATAGCGTTCTTGGTAGACTGAAGCTCGTACGAACCGATAACGTTGTTCTTGAAGAGCTTCTCCGAGTTTTTGTATGTAAGGCGGGCAGTATTGAGTTGAGCCTTGGCAGCATTAACAGCAGCCTTAGCCTGACGTACGGCAGCGGCATAAGTAACGTTGTCGATAACGAAAAGGAGCTGACCAGCCTTAACCTGCTGACCTTCCTTAACACAAAGCTTTGTAATGAAACCAGATACTTTCGGACGAATCTCTACGTCCTGTACACCCTTGATTGTTGCGGGATAAGTGGTCTGAAGGTCTGCGTTCTGTCCCTGGACAGTACGTACGGCATACTCATTGTCGCCGAAGTTTGGCTTGCCGCCACTCTTGCCGCCACCACAAGAGGCGAGCACTGCAGTCAAAGCTGCAACCAATAAAATCTTTGTTTTATTCATACCTATTTGTAACTAAATATTTTGTTTATTCGTTATTTCAACTTTACACCTTATTAATATATAGTATCATAAAAAAGTTATCGCTATATAGAAAACTAAATTCGCTTATCAAGTTTTCCGACTGCAAAGTTACTCACATTAATAATAATATAGCGCATAATCCAACAACATTTAACAACTTTTATTTCTCATTTTACGTTTTTCTACATTGTTGTTGGGTATGGAAGGTACTCTCATTAAACCTATAGAAACAGACATGGGCATTAACGATGCTTACAAAGCTTGTCGTTAATGCCCATTATTATTTTACATGAAGTGATATAAGTATAAATTGCATTTTGTATCACTCCAAATATCTGTGCAATCCTTAAATAAAAATGTATTTTATTACAAACAGCACGGCGAGGACGTAAAGCGTGGGGTTGAGCTTCTTCCAGTTGGCGCACAGCACGTTGATGGCAACATACGAAATAACGCCGCAAAGGATACCGTCGGAGATGCTGTATGTAAGCGGCATCATGACGATGGTGATGAAAGCAGGGATGGCTTCGGCATAGTTGTCGAGGTCGATGTCCTTTACTGGCGACAGCATAAACAAGCCCACAATTACCAATACAGGAGTTGTGGCAGCGGCCGGAATAGAGAGGAACAGCGGAGAGAAGAACAGAGCCACGGCAAAGCAAACAGCTGTAGAGAAGGCTGTAAGACCTGTACGACCGCCCAGGGCTACACCCGAAGCACTCTCAACGTAGGTTGTTGTAGTACTTGCGCCCAAGCATGCGCCAGTCATAGTAGCGATAGCGTCTGCCATGAAAGCCTTGTTAAGACCTGGAATACGGCCGTCCTTGCGCATCATACCTGCCTTGGTACACACACCAACGAGGGTGCCCATGGTGTCGAACATGTCGATAAAGAGGAAGGTGAACACCACGATAACCATGTCGATGGTAAAAATGTTGTGAAACTCGAACTGGCATAAGATAGGCTCTATTGACGGCGGAGTGTCAAGTATGCCCGTGAAATGGGTGATACCCATAGGTATGCCGATAAGAGCTGTGCCGAGGATGCCGATAAGCAGCGAGCCAGGCACATTCTTGATAACGAGCACAGAGGTGAAGATGATGCCTATAACACCAAGCAAGGCGGTACCCGATGTAAGGTGACCGATGCTTACAAACGTAGCCGAGTTTTCTACAATGATGCCCGCATTCTTCAGTCCGATAAAGGCAATGAAGAGTCCGATGCCAGCTCCGATGGCTCTCTTGAGCGCAGCCGGAATGGCGTCGACGATGAGTGTGCGTATGCGTGTGAGCGTCATAAGCACAAAGAGGAATCCCTCGATGAGGATGGCTGTAAGTGCAAACTGCCATGAGTAGCCCATAGTGAGGCACACGGTGAACACAAAGAAGGCGTTAAGGCCCATACCAGGAGCCAGTCCGAAGGGTTTCTTGGCATATATAGCCATAACTAATGTGCCCACGATGGCTGCAAGAGTCGTAGACGTGAACACGGCGTTGGTGTCCATTCCCTTAGATGCGAGGTTGGCAAAGATGCTTGGGTTGACCGCAAGGATGTACGCCATGGTGAGGAATGTTGTGATGCCTGCCATTACCTCGGTCTTGATGTTGTGCTTCGCAGGGTCGAAGCCGAAAAGTTTTGAAAGCATTGTTATTGAGTTTTAAGTCTTCCAAGTCTTTTTGAGTTTTAAGACTTTATAAGTCTATATAACTAAGCCTCTAAAGACTATAGAATCAAACTTTTTACTTTTTTACCCTTTTACTTTTTTACCTTTTAGAAGTCCCACTTAACGCCAAGACACGGACGACACTTGAATCCGCCTGTCGAGCCAAAGTTGTTAGACAGTTCTACCTCGCCTCCAAGACTTAGATTCTCGCAGCCAAAGTGCTGGCCTACGTTGTACCACAGCTGTGGCTCGGTAATGAATACTGTGTGCTTGGTGTCGAATGATCCATCCTCACGATAGTCAACGGCGTGAGTCTCCCACCAGAAATCGGCAAAGCCGTTAAACTTCAGGCCCTTTACACCGAAGATGTCGTTGCAGGTCCACACAGCAGTAAACTGCATTGGCACATTCTGGTCGGTCTTACGGATTGTTTTGTACAGAGCCTCAAGTGTCAGAACATTCTTGAACGACTTGTCGTGCATGAAGTATTCCACACCAAAGAGCCATGCGTTGTTGATAGGATAAGATGCGTAAATACCGCCATTATACTCGGCATGAAGGCTCCAGTTCTTCATGTTTGAGTTCTTCCAGAAGTTGAGGGCGCGAGAAATCTCGGTATAAGTACCGCCCTGGGCAATGTTGTGCTCGGCTCCTGTTACCTTGTCGTAGTTGAAGTCGTGGTCTACAAAGAAATAGGTGCTACCCCACTTGTCTTGCTTGAACATCTCAAGTGTGAGGGTGACAAACTTGCGGTCTGAGCCGAAATCGTACAAAACTTGTGCATTGGTTTGTGCCTTAGCCTTTGCCGAGAAAAGAACGGCAACAAGCAAAACTACCAAAATGGTGAGTTTGTTGGTCTTCATTGTTGTGTATTTAAGAAATAAATGTTAGTGAATACTAATAATAATTTGCAAAATTAAACAATTTATTTCAATTCTTAGTACAATAAAGTACATTATAGTTCTATCTTTCTAAAAATCAAGTAAAAGATTTGGCTTTATCGGGATTAATACCTATTTTTGTAGGTTGAAAACAAGTAAAACAAACTAATTTAAAAAGATGAATACAAAGACATTGGCTTTAGGCTTATGCCTGGCGCTTGCCACAACAGCCGGCGCACAAAACAAGCAGGGAGGCATCTCTGCCGAGATGTTGCAGAATATTGAGAAGACACAGAAGGCAACAACTACTGCCGACAAGGCTCTCTTCAATGCTCTTGCATCCAACAAGATTGACGACTTGGCAAAGAACTTTGGCAACAACCGCTACACCAACGACCACTTCAGCGTGGAGACTGCCAAGCAGTCTATCCATAACCAGAAAAGCTCGGGACGCTGCTGGATGTTCTCAAGCTTCAACGTGTTGCGCTCAGATTTTGCACGCAACCATGGCGACTCTATTGTGGTAGACTTCTCGCACGTTTACCTCTTCTTCTTCGACCAACTCGAGAAGGCCAACCTTATGCTTCAGGGCGTGATAGACAATGCTAAGAAGCCTATCGACGATCAGCGTGTACAGTTCTTCTTCAAGAATCCGCTTAACGACGGCGGCACATTCTGCGGCGCTGCCGACCTTGCTCCTAAGTATGGCTTGGTGCCTATGTCGGTTCAGCCAGAGACTTTCTCGGCCGAGAACACCTCAAAGATTTCGTCGCTCATCTCTACAAAGCTGCGCGAGTTTGGCTTGGAGCTACGCAAGATGGTGGCCGACGGCAAGAAGGTTGCCGCAATCAACCAGCGCAAGACCGAGATGCTTGGCACCGTATACCACATGCTGTCTATCACGATGGGCGAGCCTGTAAAGGAGTTCACCTACCAGTTCCGCAACAAGGACGGCAAGGCTGTGGGCGAACCACGCCGCTTCACTCCTAAGTCGTTCTACGACGAGGTAGTGGGCCATCCGTTGGAGGGAACATTCATCATGGTGATGAACGACCCACGCCGCCCTTACCACAAGACTTATGAGGTGGAGTACGACCGCCACGTTTACGACGGACAGAACTGGAAGTATCTTAACCTGCCGGTTGAGGATATTGCCAAGCTTGCTATTGCCTCACTTAAGGACGGCAAGAAGATGTATTCGTCGTACGATGTTGGCAAGCAGCTCGACCGTGCCTCAGGTTATCTCGACACAGAGAATTTCGACTATGGCTCGCTTTTCTCTACCTCGTTCAACAAGATGAACAAGGCTGAGCGCATCGCCACCTTCGACAGCGGCTCTACACACGCCATGACCCTAACGGCTGTAGACCTCGACAAGGACGGCAACCCCATTAAGTGGAAGGTTGAAAACAGCTGGGGTGCCAACAATGGCGTCAACGGCTGTCTTATAATGACCAACCGCTGGTTCAACGAATACATGTTCCGCCTTGTCGTAGACAAGAAGTATGTGCCGGAAACGTTGCTCAAGGAATTCGACCAGAAGCCTTTGATGGTTATGCCGGAAGACCCGTTGTTTGGTCAGGACGATTAAAAAAGGAAGAAAGCCCCTCCTCCCAATAGGGATTGAGGCAATATGCAACATAAAAAAACATTTGGGTGTTCGCCAATAATTGAACATCCAAATGTTTTTTTTATTTGAATCTAAACGTATGTTACTAGGAACTTTATTGTTCCCTCAACCTTAAGCGTCTTTGTTGTAGCCGGCACAAGGATGCTCTCGCCAGCCTGGAAGCTGATGATGTTGCCCTCGTTGTCGGTAATCTTCGCCTCGCCCTTCAGTCCGATGAGGACAACAAAGCTGTCAAGCTCGGAGTAGTCGAGCGTCATTGGCTCGTTAAGGTCGTACACGGCGGTGCAGAAGTAAGGACATTGCACCAAACTTACCCCCTGATTTTTGGCAGGTGTATACTCTATGCGATAGCTCGAAGAAACATTATAGTCGATGCACTCGGCAGCCTGCTTGGTGTGCAGTTCACGATAGTTGCCGTGCTTATCAATACGCTTATAGTCGTAAATGCGATAAGTAACGTCCGACGTCTGCTGTATCTCTACAAGGAAAGAGCCTGGACCAATGGCATGTATGCGTCCTGCAGGTATAAAGAAGCAATCGCCCTCCTTAACATTATAGCGGGCAATGGCATCCACAATAGTGTCGTTTGCCACCATTTCGGCATACTGCGACGGCGTAATCTGTTTCTTCAGTCCGCACAGCAGAGAGGCATCCTTGTCGCTGTCGAGCAGATACCACATCTCTGTCTTGCCACGTTCTTTGCCATGACGCTTGGCTATCTCGTCGGTTGGATGTACCTGTATGGACAGGTCCTGACGAGCGTCAATAAACTTGACGAGCAACGGAAACTCGTTGCCAAAGCGCTCGTAGTTGTCCTTTCCTACAAGTTTCTCCTTCAAAATAGCTACAATATCATTTAGTTTTTTCCCTACATAAACTCCATTGGCTACGACTGTCTCATTGTCGGGAACACCTGAAATTTCCCAGTTCTCGCCTACATTATGCTGCTCGGTGCTAAGGTGCTTGAATGGGACAATCTTCTCGCCACCCCAAAGGGTTGACTTTAGAAGGGCATAAAATTTAATTAGTTCCATATATTTATATATATTAGTATATATTACTAATACGTTTCTACATTAGTAGTTTCCGTTCTAACACGTTCTGAAAGTTTAATTCTCCTTCCAGAACTGCGGTGTGAATATCACTAAGACGCTGAATATCTCAAGACGGCCTATGAGCATCAGCACCGAACAAATCCACTTGGCTGCTACTGGTAGCTCGCTCCACGACATAGTAGGACCAATCTCGGTACCGAGTGTAGGGCCCACATTGCCAAGCGAACTAAGTGTTATGGTAATGGCATTAGTATTGTCGATGCCCATTGCTATCATCGAGAACGAGCAAAACAAACATAATATAAGGTATATGGACAAGAAGGCGAGCAGCGTTACACGTTTAGACGATGGTACATTTGTACCGTCCACACGCATGGGCAACACAGCATTGGGGTGCAACATCTGTCGAAACTCGTTTTTTATTATCTTCAATAGCATAACGCAACGAATGCACTTAAAGCCACCACTGGTTGAGCCAGAGCACGCTCCAAAGAACATACATACGGCAAGCACCACCCACGTAACGTGCGGCCATACTGCAGGGTCGTCGGAAAGCAGACCTGTTGTGGTAATGAACGACACCACCTGAAACACGCTGCTGCGCAACGCAGGCTCAAGCGCGTAGCCGTTCTTCCACATCAACTCGAAGGCTATGAATAGTGTGAAGGCCACTACTACAAAGAAGTAGAACTTGCATTCGGCACTATTGAACAGGGTGCTTATCTTGCGCTTCGACGCCGTGATGTAAAGCATGGTGAAGTTGACACCCGATACAAAGCAGAAGAAGGTTACGATATACTGCACCACGGGGGTAAGATAGCTGTAGTCGCTATGTGTGGCAAATCCACCCGTAGCGGCTGTAGTGAAGCTGTAGTTCACGCTGCTAAAGAAATCCATTCCGGCTAACTTCAGCGAAACAATACACAGCAACGTGATACATAAGTATACCACCCATATCCACTTGGCATTGGTGCTGAGTCGGGGGTGAAGCTTGGTCTTTATAGGGCCCGTAGCCTCGGCTGCAAACACCTTTACGCTACCTCCCACCAACGACGGCAGAAGGGCTATCGTGAAGAACACGATACCAAGACCGCCTATCCACTGGGTAAACGAGCGCCAAAACAGAATGCCGTGTGGCAGAGCGTCCACATCGTCGATAATGGAGGCTCCGGTAGTGGTGAATCCCGACATTGTCTCGAAGAAGGCATCGGTAAACGAGTGCAGATAGCCACCTATAAGGAATGGCAACGTGCCGAAGAGCGAGAAAACCACCCACGTAAGCGTAACCACAAGATAGGCGTCGCGGCGAGAGAGGTTGTTGTCGCAGTTGCGTGCAAACAGTCGCAACACCAGTGCTGTTCCCGCAGATATGGCTATGGAGCAGACAAACGCCAGGAGGTCGTCCTCGTGGTAGTAAACCGACACGCCAAGGCACACCAACAGCATCATTGCCTCTATGAATAGCAGCGAGCCAATAATCTTGTATATCAGTTTGAGATTTATCATAGGAAGAACTTTTCTATCTTCTTCATGTTTAGGTTGTGGCAGAACACCATAACCGAATCGCCCGGACGTATCATCGTGTTGCCCGACACAAGCAGTCCCTGACCGTCGCGCACCAGTCCGCCGATGGTCATTCCCTTAGGCAGTCCAAGGTCCTTAACCGGTTTGCGCGTCACCTTCGAGCCTTCCGACGGAATAAACTCCGCCACATCGGCATTGGCTGTCATAAGGAATCGCACGTTGTGCACATTGGCATCAAGCATCATTTGGTAGATGTGGCTTGCCGCAATCGACTTCTTGTTGATTATGGTGCCTATGTCCAGACTCTCGGCCATGCTCACGTAGTCGATGTTCTCCACCATGGCCACCGTCTTGCGCACGCCCATGCGCTTGGCTGTGAGGCAGGCAAGGATATTGGTCTCGGCATTTCCTGTTAGCGCCACAAAGGCCTGTGTGTTCTTTATACCCTCCTCTACGAGCAAGGACAGGTCGCGTCCGTCGCCGTTGATTATAAGCGCCTTGTCGTTCTCAAGTATAGAGTTCAGTCGCTCGCAACGCTGGTCGTCGGTCTCTATAATCTTCACGTCCATGTAGCTTGGCATAGTCTTTACGGTGCGCACGGCTGTGGCTCCGCCTCCCATTATCATCACGTTCTTCACGTCCACATAATGCTCCTTGCCCACAATCTTTCGGATGTATGGAATATATTGCTTGGTAGTCATAAAGTAGGCCATGTCGTACATCTGCAGACAGTCGTTACCGCCTGGGATAATGGTGTCGCCTTGGCGCTTTATGGCCACAATGTGGTAAGGATCATCAGGACCGCAGAGCTCGCGTAACGGGCGGTCGAGTATTGTGCACGTCTCGCGCAACTTTACGCCCAGCATAACAAGGGCTCCGTCGTGTACGTCCCAACGCTGCCTAACCCACGACATCTTAAGTCCGTTGTTGATGTCGATGGCGGCCAACATCTCCGGATAGATGATAGAGCTTACGCCCAACTCTGAGAAAAACTCCTGCAGCTCGGGGGCTATGTATTCCGAATTGTCCACCTTAGCCACGGTCTTCTTGGTTCCAAGAGCCTTTGCAAGTGTGCACGCCGTCATGTTCTGGCACTCGTTTGGCGTTACGCCGATAAACAGGTCGGCATCCTCGGCACCAGCCTGTTTTAGTGCCTTTATGCTTGTAGGCGATGCCTCCATTGTCAGGATGTCCACATCCTGGCCAATACCTGCCAAACGTTCCTCGTTGGGCTCAATCACAACGATGTCGTCATGCTCGCGCGACAGCAGTCGTGCAAGGTGGGTTCCGATGGCATAGGCGCCAGCTATTATTATCTTCATTGTTGATCTATATTGATTTTTAGAAAGTTCAGAAGTTAAGGAGCTTTTCGTTCTCGATGGTAGCAGATTGCTCCTTAACAGCTTACGTTATCCCTCTCTAATTACCTTCTTTATCGAGTCATTGTCGATGCCTGCAATAACCTTCAGCTCGTTTACGGTTCCATGCTCCACAAAGTGGTCGGGCAGACCTATTCGCTGCACCTTCACATCCTTGTTGTTGTCGCTCATCCACTCCAGTACGGCCGATCCGAAGCCTCCTGCACGCTGTGCGTCCTCCACCGTAACCACACGTTTGAAACGGACAGAAACATCCTCCAGTAGCTCCGTGTCCAGAGGCTTGCAGAACCGCATGTCATAGTGGGCCACGCTCAGCGGGCATCCCTCTTCCTTAAGCTCGTTTACAGCCTTCTGCACGTCGTTGCCAATAGGTCCGTAGCTCAGCACAGCCACGTCCTTGCCCTGACTTATGCAGCGTGCCTTGCCCACAGGTATTTCCTCAAGCGGGCATTGCCAGTCTTCGCCGCACACGCCTTTTCCACGCGGATAGCGTATAACGACGGTTCCCTTGCCTGGCAGTTGGGCTGTGTACATCATTCGGCGCAGTTCGCGCTCGTCCATAGGCGAGCACAGGGTAAGGTTGGGCACAGGTCTTAAGGCCGCTATGTCGAACACGCCATGATGCGTAGGTCCGTCCTCGCCCACCAGTCCGGCACGGTCGAGGCAGAACACAACAGGCAGGTTCAGTATTGCCGCGTCGTGTATTATATTGTCGTAGGCGCGCTGAGCAAAGGCGCTGTAGATGTTGCAGAATGGCATCAGTCCGTCCTTGGCCATACCACACGAGAATGTGGCTGCATGTCCCTCGGCAATACCCACATCGAACACCCTGTCGGGCATTTCCTTCATCATTATGTCCATAGAGCATCCTGTGGGCATGGCTGGCGTAACGCCCACGATGTTGGGGTTGCTCTTTGCCAGTTCCAGCAGCGTCTTGCCGAACACCTCCTGGTATTTCAGCGGATAAGGCTCGCCCTCGTTGATACGCTCGCCCGTGTCGGGGTCAAATTTGCCAGGCGCGTGCCATATGGTGGCATGCTCCTCGGCAGGCTTGTAGCCCTTGCCCTTAACGGTGTGCAGATGCAGCAGCTTTGGTCCGCGCATGTCCTTAAGCTGTTCAAGTATGCGCACCACCTCGCCCACATCGTTGCCGTTGAACGGTCCGAAGTAGCGAATGTTCATGCCCTCAAAAATGTTCTGCTGATGAGCCAGCGCCGACTTCAGGGCGTTGTTCAGCCGTATTATTCCCTTGCGTCGGTCGTCGTTCAGGTAGCCCTTAGAGCGCAGCCATTGCGAGGCACGGTCGCGCAGCCGATTGTACGTGGCATTAGTGTCAAGGTTCAGCAGATACTTCTCCATACCTCCCACGGCACGGTCTATGCTCATATCGTTGTCGTTCAGCACGATAAGCAGGTCGTTGGGCGACGACGACACGTTGTTCAGTCCCTCGAAGGCCAGTCCGCCCGACATGGCTCCATCACCTATCACAGCCACCACATGTCGGTTGGCGTGTCCCGTCTTGCGAGCCGCCACAGCCATGCCCAAAGCCGCCGAGATGGAGTTGGACGCGTGTCCGCACGTAAAGGTGTCGTAGGGGCTCTCCTCAGGCGAGGGGAACGGCCTTACGCCATGCAGCTTGCGATTGGTGTGAAAGTTATCCTTGCGGCCCGTCAGTATCTTGTGGCCGTAGGCCTGATGGCCCACATCCCACACTATGCGGTCGTTGGGGGTGTTGAACACGTAGTGCAGGGCAACCGTCAGTTCTACCACGCCCAGCGACGATGCGAGATGACCTGGATTTTCGGCCAATTCCTCAACAATGTCGCGGCGCAGCTCAGCGCACAACCTGGGCAACTGAGCCACGTCCAGACGACGCAAGTCGCTTGGATACTGTATGTTGTCTAAGAGTCCTAATTTGTCGTTGTTCATGAAACTATATTTGAGATTTGCCTGCCCATACCATTCATTTTATGGCGGCAAAGCAGATGCAATATGCAAAGTTAATGCAAATGGTTGAAAGCACAAAAAATAAAGATAGATATTTTGATGTAACAAAATTGTAACGCCTGTGCAATATGTATGATGAGCAGAATGTGTATCTTTGCAACGTAATCAAAGAAAAGATACAATTTCTTTACAATTACACGGCTGAAAACTATATACATTATTAAATATAAGATGAAACAGAACCAGAGAATACTTGTTGTGGACGACGAACAGGACTTGCTCGAAATCCTTAAGTTCAATCTTGAAACCGAGGGCTACGAGGTGGCTACAGCCTCGTCGGCCGAGGAGGCGTTGCAGATGGACATAGCCTCGTTTTCGCTCTTGCTGCTCGACGTGATGATGGGCGGAATGTCAGGATTTGCCATGGCGCGCAAGCTGAAGGAAAAACCCACAACTGCCAACGTGCCCATCATATTCCTAACAGCACGCGACACCGAGAACGACACCGTTACCGGATTCAACCTGGGTGCCGACGACTACATATCAAAGCCTTTCTCCTTGCGCGAGGTTATGGTTAGGGTGCGCGCCGTACTGCGACGCACAGCCACCAGCGCCGACGAGGGCGAGCCACAGGTGCTGTCGTACCAGGGCATCATTATGAACCTCGACAAGAAGACGGTAAGCATCGAGGGCGAGGACGTGCCATTCACCAAGACCGAGTTTGAGCTGCTTAACCTACTGCTTAGCGAGCGTGGACGCGTATTCTCACGACAGGAGCTTATTGAGCGCATATGGCCAAAGGACGTGCTGGTGCTCGACCGAACCGTGGACGTAAACATCACGCGCCTTAGAAAGAAGATTGGCCCATTTGCCAAGTGCATCGTAACGCGCCTGGGATTTGGCTACTACTTTGATGCTTAAAACAATAAAAAAGGCGTTCAAAAACAATAAAAAAAGGCGCTAAAAAAAATAGAAAAGGCGCTAAAAACAATAGAAAAGGGCGCTAAAACAATAAAAAACAAACCGAAAAACTATGCGAATATCCGTTGGAACCAAGCTCTATCTCAGCGTGCTGTCCGTGTTCCTGGTCTTTGCCGTGGCATTCATCGTGTTTCAGCAAACCAGGGAGAAGCAGTATAAGGTGGACACCCTAAACCTTAAGCTGCAAAACTACAACACGCGCATGGAGGAATATCTGCACCTCTTTCCCGACTACTCGGAACAGGCGCTCGACGCTTACGTCAAGTCGCACAACATGCCCCATCTGCGCGTTACGCTTATATCGCCCAGCGGACATGTGATGTACGACAGCAGCCTTAAGCAATACGGACATGTTGCCAACCATGCCTCGCGACCCGAGGTGGCAGCCGCCTTGAGCAAGGGCGTGGGCTCTACCGTGGAGCGCAACAGCAAGACCGTCAACGGCGACTTCTTCTACTCGGCCACATACTTTGCCAACGACTCGCTCATCATTCGCACGGCCCTGCCCTACACCAGCGACCTTGCCAAATCGCTACAGGCCGACCAACACTACATCTGGTTTGCATTCGGCGCCATATTGCTGCTTACCGTAATACTGTACCGCTTTACACGCCGACTGGACGACAACATTCAGAGGCTGCGCACATTTGCCACACGTGCCGACCACGGCGAATCGCTCGACACAGAGGACCTTGTTGGCTTTCCTGCCGACGAACTGGGCGAAATTGCCGAACGCATAATAAAGATTTACAAGCGATTGCAGACCACACGACGCGAGCAAGACGTGCTTAAACGCCAACTGACGCAGAACATTGCCCACGAGCTCAAGACGCCTGTGGCAAGCATTCAGGGCTATCTGGAAACCATTCTTGACAATCCCAACACCAGCGACACGGCACGCGACATGTTCCTTAAGCGATGCTACGCCCAAAGCCAGCGCCTAACGTCGTTGCTGCAAGACATCTCAACCCTAAACCGCATGGACGACGCGCCCGAGATGATGGGCAACGAGCAGGTGAACATCTCGGACATCGTGGCCAACATACAGAAGGAAACGGCCCTACAGCTGCAACAGAAGCACATGGCTGTTGTCAACAATCTGCCACAAGGAATCGTAGTGAAGGGCAATCCAAGTCTGCTGTACAGCGTATTTCGCAACCTAACCGACAACGCCATCGCATACGCTGGCGAGGGAACCACCATCACACTCGCTGCCACCCCAATCAACCGCCACGAAACCGACGACGACGCGAACTACTTGCCCAAGTGGCACTTCTCGTTCTGCGACAACGGCGTGGGCGTGCCCGCCGAACATCTGCCACGCCTCTTCGAGCGCTTCTACCGCGTGGACAAGGGACGATCAAGAAAAATGGGTGGCACAGGACTGGGACTCGCTATCGTCAAGAATGCCGTCATTCTGCATGGAGGCAGCATAAGCGTGAAGAACAACGAGGGTGGTGGACTGGCATTCGACTTCACGCTATAACAACACGAATTATCCACAAAACTGTAGAAGTTACGATCTCCGAACGAGGGCACAGAACCGTACCACGTAAGCTATACATTATCAATACTATAGCCATTTGCGTGGTACGGTTAGCATTTTAGCCTCCTAAAATATAGGGGTTGCATTATTTTCATATAAAAATTTTTCGATATTGTTTCTTCAGTTCTTAAATTATTGTTATTTTTGCAAGGTAATTTACAACTTACGGGCAGAGCCTATTTTTTAATTGCAAGAATTATATTGTCTAACTTTTAAAATTTACAGAAGAAACAGATAGAAAAACAAGAATGAAACGCTAATGGTTTTGCAATTATGAGAATTGCGACCTGTCAATGGGATTTAATCGGGGAAGACACAATTCCTCGCAATCATTAACAATGCGTTTCCGTTCTATACTTTTGATATTGAGCTTTATTGCTCTTGTTCTCTAATCATGAATACCGCCAATCATTCAACGCATGAGAACAAGCAGTAGGAAGGTTCACGCTAATAAGGCGTGGACTGTTCCTCGCTTGTTATGCGTTCAGGTCACTTGGCGGTAACCTATGATTAGACAGGCAGAGGAACGGTTACACGCTTTTTTTTTGTATACATAATCCTATTGACCCACAGACAGTCACTTTTTTACTAACCAGACACAACACGCTAAAAAAACAACACAAACCATGCGTGCCACAAACAAAATTATGTATATGAAAAATTTAAAGTATCTGTTCTTAATGCTTTTTGCTGTCCTCGCGTTTGCATCGTGCGAAGAAGAAAACGAAGACAAAGAACCAACATTCTCTACCTACTTCAAGATGAGCATAACCAATTGCGAGCGCGTAGGCGATAATCTCAAGGTGGACTTCACGATGAAGAACATATCTGGAAAAGACTTGCAGCAAGTACAACTCAACGGCGGCAGCGTATGGGACATGTGTGAGGACAACACTGGAGAGAAATACTATTCGGAACTCTCGCTCGGCGAAAATTGGCAGACAAGCGTGCGCACCCCGATGAGCAAGGGCGAAACCATTACGGGATCGTTCCTCATCGAAGACTTCAACACATCTACCAAAGCCAACCGACTCAACCTTATATTCAACTGCTCATGCCAGACTCTCGACTTCGACGGACGCGGAGAGATTGACAACATTAAAATTGCCGACAACCGCATTCTGAGTAACGGCATTTGCACTAACGATCTCGGACTTGAATACACGCTCAAGAGCGCCACAAAGAAGACCGTAAACGGAAAGAATGTTGCCGAAATCATATTCACCGTGACAAACAACACCGGCAAAGACCTGTACGACTTCCAACTAACCACCGACGACGCAAAAGACAACACCAACGAGGAATACAACTATATGGGAATATCTCTCAATGGCTCCAACTTCCAGACAGGCATTGCCACCAAGCTGCGCCAGTCGACAACACAGCAGTACACCGTCCGCATAGAGAATGTAAAGCCCAATGCCAAGACATTCAGTTTCGAACTGAGCTGTATTGCCAACAACTATCCATTTGGCGACCACGAGGTTGCATTCTACGACATTGCAGTAAAATAACTAAACCCATAAAACTATGAGAAAACCATTCTATTCGATTATGGCAGCTACTTTCGCTGTCATGACATTGACAACACTATCGTGCAAGAACAGCGCAAAGGAACAACCTACAGCCAACGTTGAGCAGGCTGACACAACTGCCACCGACCCCACAGCTACGGCCCAGCCAGAACAGCAGCCTGAAACCGAAACAAACAAGCCCGGCGACCGCCCGACATTCCAGCTTGTGGGCAACGTGAAGACTTGCAAGTGGAAGAATGCCGAAGCCAACGGTGAGACCGTGACCTACGCCTTCGACGAGCAAGGCAACCTGACAACCATCAACGGCCGCAAGGAGAACATCTCGCGCAACAAGCAAGGACTGATAGAGAGATACGCGCTCGGCGAGAACGAACTCACAAGCTATTTGTTCACCTACGATGCCGACGGCCGTGTGAAGAAGTCGTCGATGAGCGACGCCGACTCCGGAACCGACAACTACACATACAATTACAACGCCAAAGGCTTCGTCAGCTCGCGCTACTGCAAGGGCGAGATAAGCGAAATGGGAGCCGATGAACCGATAACCTACGAGGAAAACGTAACCTACGACTACACCAAGATAGACGAGCAAGGCAACTGGACCAAGCGCACGTGCCACGGCGCCACCGGACGCGACCCGTGGACAGAGACCCGCACAATAGTATATTATTAAACCAATAAAACATTGCATATGAACAAAAGAACGAAGTGCATGATATCGGCGCTTATAGCCACAACGGCAATTATGTGCTCATGCGGCAACAGCGTAGACGGCTACAGTTTCACGGGCAACGGCGTGTTGGGAAGCATACCGGAGGCACGCGCCAAGTGCTACGAAGCATACCATTCGGAGGCCGACAACATGAAGAAACTAATGGAAAAAGCCCGCGACAAGCACGCCATCAACGTGTCAAGCGACGACTTTCTGAAGGAATACGAAAAGATGCAGAAGCGCATACACGACAAGATAGGCGACGACACGCGCAAGGCATTGGTTGACGACATGGCACGACTTGAGTCGGGCAAGGACTTCCCACTTGAAGACAAGACGGGAATGAAGTTCGGCGACTTGAGCATTACCGCAAGGGTTGACACAGCCGACGCCATGGGCGGCTATATAACCGTAAAGCTCAAGCGTAACGACAACTCACAGGTCACTCCGGAATTGTATTTTCTCGGCAAGGCTGCCGACGGAACTGTAACAGATAAAGGTATGGCACATTTCCACTCATACCAGAACTTGCAATTCACAATCGGAGAGTACAACGCTTGCTCACTTGAAGAGACTATTGAAGACAACGACAAGTACGACAAGCAGATGCATTATCTCATGTCGCTCGACAGCATCGCTACCATCGAGCTTGTCGACTACAACACATACTTCGACTATACCGACAAACGCGCAACGACAGAAGGTGTTGGTCCTGTAAAGATTGGTGCGAAGATAAGCGAAATGCCCGACTCATGCTACATATACTGCTACAAGGAAGAGATACCAGTTAACCAGTCGGACATGACCGTTTGCGAGTTCAGCGACAAAACGCACACCACCATCTTCACCGCCATCGGCGACGGCAAGGGAAAGATTAAGAGCATAGAGGTAGAGAAACTGCCGATAAAGCTCGGCGGCAAAGTAGCAAACACGCATACATTCGTAAGAGACGCTGTGGAGAAGCTAAAAGACGCAGCTGAATGGTCGTATGACCCAGAGTCGCAGAACGCCATAGCCTCGTTCGAGGGCGGCAAGGTGACGATAAGCTTTGGCAACCAAGTGTTCAACGAGAGCGGATGGGCGAAGTACCAGCAGCTGCAGAAAGGCGCGAAAGGCGTAAAATTCGACTTCAACGACTTCAACGACTACGACACGTTCGAGACTTACACAATCAATGCTAAATAGTAACAAGAAGAAATCTATAAAAATATGAAAGCAAAAACTATCATCGGCATGGCCCTGGTGCTGTCGTCACTCAGCGTGCAGAACGCCAACGCCCAATTCTTCAAGAAACTCGGCAAGGTAGCGGGAGCTTTGCTTGACGCAACCACCGAATCGACTAAAACATCCAACAACAGCAACTCGTCAAGCAGCGACACAAAGGGCTACATTCCTCATATCGACTTCAAGGTGACATCGTGCGAATACTGGGGCGACGAGGTGTTGCTGCGGTTCATAGTAATTAACACCTCGACGAGCGACATCACATTCCGCCCATTCTGGGGCGAAATAAACGATGCCTATGCCACCGACGACAACAACAACATCCACGCTATAAGCTTCAATGTTGGAGGCGAAGACGGTTGGGGCGGCGAGCTGTTCAAGACGTTGCCCTCTGGAGTGCCCGTCAAGGGATTCATCTCGATAAAGAAGGTGAGCACAAGCTGCCGCTTCATCAAGAGTGTGCGCTTCGGCGGCATTGTGGAGGACGGCAAGAACAACCAGAAGTTCAGCTATACTATTGGCTCCAACGCCATCAAGATGCCAAGCAACACCAATGCCGACAACATATTCGTGTCGCTGCCCATTCTCCAGTACAACCTCAACAGGGTTTACCGCGACAAGACCGGCAAGAATGTAATCGTAGATGCCACGGTGAAGAACATTGGAACCAATGCGTTCAAGCTGGCAGCCAGCGACGGCAGCGGACATGCAGTATACGACAGCGAGGGCAACACCTACAAGCACACGATGACAATAGGCGGCAAAAGCATAGACAACTGGGACGGCGTTACGCTTCAGCCAGACATTCCTATGAAGGCATTAATAACAATACAGAATGTGCCTTCAAACATTCATGAGTTCAGCATCATAAAGCACAGAACCGTATGTGGCGACAACTATTATGACATACAGATAAAAAATCAGAAATTTTAATGCTCAAATGAAGAAGACAGACAATTTACTCTTGTCAACAATTATGTTGGCATCATTCGTCTTGCCGTCTCAGGTCTCGGCACAAACCGCTGACGAAGCCAAGGAGACGGCGTTGAGCTTCATGACCCAGAAAAGAGGTGGGGCTGTGAATCTCTCCACAGTTAACATCGGCAAATCTATTGCAAAGGTAAAGGGTAAAGGCGGAGCAGCCGCCGACAATGGCGGCGTGTATGCCTTCAACGCCGAGGAAGGCGGCTACTGCGTGGTGTGCGCTGGCAACGGCAACACACTGGTGGCGGGCTATTCAGACAAGGGTTCTATCGACCCAACCAACATGCCTGACGCCATGAAGGTGTGGCTTGCACAATACCGTGAAGCCATGACAGCCACAGACGCCACTACCGAACCGCATTGGGAGGGCAAGACCGTGGCTCCTGTGGCACCTATGCTAAAGACACAATGGAATCAAGGTGCACCATACAACAGCAAATGCCCGTCCAACGGCACGAAGACGGTAGTGGCAGGTTGTGTGCCCGTAGCATTGGCTCAGGTGCTCAATTACTATCATCAGGACCGTAAGGGTGACGGCAAGCTGGAGTATGCCGACGTAGAGTCAGAGACCGAATACAACATCGACTACTCTACCACCACCTACGACTGGGACAACATGCTCAACACCTACGATGGCGTAGACGCCACAAAGACACAGAAGGACGCCGTGGGCAAACTGATATTTGAGGCTGCTGTAGCCAGCAAGGCAAAATTCGGTTACGACGAAACCAGTGCTTACCTTCCATTCGTAGCCCTCAACAGATACTACAACTATGAATGTATGTACGTGAATCGCGAACTGCATTATTATGTCGACATGTTCCGCAGTTCCAATTACTACATCTCCACAGACAAATGGATGAGCATGATACAGGATGAGATGGAGGCCGGACGACCCATCATCTATTCTGCGAGCGACGTGAGCGGTACGGCAGGAACCATCTACAAACCCGCAATCGGGTAGGAGGTAAATGCTAATCATAAAAGGCATTTGCCTCCTATTTTCAC
>ERZ1026884.370-NODE-370-length-30629-cov-43.702852_pt1 | contig 30629 bp, 49 predicted proteins | sample MGYA00380172_ERZ1026884 | MGnify/ENA primary metagenome ERZ1026884 (study PRJEB33269, sample SAMEA4719808) | human gut metagenome | biome: human-associated habitat; feature: organic feature; material: feces | place: Cameroon | collected 2013-10 ... | reverse complement strand
CCCTCCATGCCACGGCGCAGCATACGCAGTTCCATGTTGATCGTCTCCTCCTTCGTCGTCGGTGCGGGTGCGGGCTTGGGCTGCTCGTTCAGCAGCGCCTTGACGCTGGCCTTGAACGCCTCCCACTCCGCATTGTTCTTCCCTGCCATCTGCCGGGGGCAGGACTTCCCGGTCACGTCGTAATGCCGCAGGACGTAGGTGTCCACGCCGGAGATGCCCAGCAGCTTGCACAGCTCCGCCGTCAGTGCCGCAGCGTTGGCCTTGGTGCGCTCGGAAACATGGTAGTTCCCGGAGCAGCACATCTCGATAGAGATACTGTTGGTGTTGCGGCAGAGGGGATGTACCGGATCGGGAGAGCCTACCGCCCACGCCCGGTCACAGGCCGGTACGGACTGGTAGATGCTGTCCTCATCCACGAAGTAGTGTGCGCTGGCCTCCCGGTCGCCGCCTGCGAAATACTTGCAGTTGGCCTCGGCGGTGTCGCTGACGTTGCCCGTGTAGTGCAGCACCACAAAGGCCACGTCCCGCCCGCCCAGCCGATCATAGGTCTCGTTGCTGGCCGGGATGCTGGTGTTGATGGGGATACCGCCCGCCTTGGCGATGGGATATGCGGCAGTGATGCGCTTACCCATATCTCACTCCCCCTTGCTCAGCTGCTTGACAGCCTGATTGATGCCGGTGGCTGCCAGACCGCTGACGATGCCCACGGCAATGGCGGTGATGGGATCGCCCGCCGGGAAGTCCGGGATGGGTGCCAGATAGTAGCTGACAGCCCCCAGCAGACCGCCGCAGACCCCGCACAGGATGGGGATCCACTTGTCGTTCATGCTGCTGGCCTTGCCCACCAGACCCACGAGGTAGGTGATGACGGTGATAACCGCCACGCTTGCGATGCCAAAAGTTTCCATAATTGCTCCTTTCCGTGCCCGATTCGGGCACACAAAAAATGTTGACAAGTCTTTGTTTATCGGTTTAGTCGGTATTGTACATTCACTACAGTCTCCTTTCTTTTTTTAATTCTCCGTATAATCGTAAATGATGGTGGCCTTGCTCGCACCCCAAGGAGCATTTGCTACTTGCCCCTGCGACCACGGAACATAAATGGTAGACAGTTTTGTGCATCCGGAAAATACTCCATTTGGAATTGAGGATACCGTGCTCGTAAATCTAACCGTTTCTAATCCAGTACAATTGGCAAACGCAAAATCTCCGATTGAAGTGAGTGCGGGGGGAAGGGTTATTGATGCGAGACCTGTACCCTGCTTAAATGCATAAGCTCCAATTGAGGTAAGTCCAGAGGGTAAGGCTGTCAATGCTAATTTTGGACAGTACTGAAATGCGGCTGTTGGTAATGAGGTAATCCCAGAGGGTAGGGTCGTCAATGCGAGCCTTGGGCAATTGTTGAATGCATACTGTCCGATTGAGGTAATTCCAGAGGGTAGGGCCGTCAACGATAGTTGGTAACAATTGAGAAACGCAAAATCTCCGATTGAAGTGATCCCAGGAGGTAGACTTGTTAATGGCATCTTTGTACAATTCCTAAATGCATAATCTCCGATTGAGGTAATTCCAACAGGTAGGGTCGTCAGTACGAGCATTGGGCAATCCCTAAATACATAATCTCCGAGCGATGTAATCCCAGAAGGGAGACTTGTTAGTGCTAGCTTTGAACAATCAGCGAATGCAAAATCTCCGAGCGATGTAATCCCAGAAGGGAGACTTGTTAGTGCTAGCTTTTGGCAGCGATAAAAACCGCTATCACCAATTGCAATTACATTGTCTGGCATATCTACTGATGTCAATTCCGCCAAATAAGCGAATGCATACTCTGGAACAACTGTTCCTCGAAATTTAGCAGTAAACACTCTACCAGAACTGTCGAGGGACGTATACTCTATATAAGGGCCTGTCGGTGGTGCTAAAAGGGCGCCGGTCACGCCGCCGATCACCACATCCTTCTTGATGTTCTCGGACAGTAGGGTGTCCGGTTTTTGAATCGTCACTTTACGCATGCCTTTGCTGCTGGTGGGCAGGATGACTTGATTGCCGGAGGGCATAGACAGCTCCACCGTCCGCTCCTCGGTAGCAAGCACCTCCATCACCTGACCCATCTCAGCATCCAGAGGGACTTCCCCGCCGAAGGCGACTGCGAAGTCAGTGCCGGGCCGGAACGCTACGTCAAACTCGATCATAGCGCACCATCCCGGAGAATGCGCTCCACAGGCACTTCAAATACCTGAGATGCCATGCGCTGCGCCCCCACGCCCACCCGGAGCTGTATCTTTGCGTCAATGCCTCTCCCGGCAGTAAGCGACAGGGTTTCGGCTTCCGTCAGTGTGCATGAGACAACATTCCCGTCCAGCTGTACATCCGACAATGTTTTTTCGATCTTAACCTGTCCGGCCTGAGCCACGGCAATGGACAGCACCGTGATACTTCCCGTGTCGATGGGTAGCTGGAATGTCAGCGTGGGCGTTGTACCTCGATACATGGGTATCCCTCCTCATACTTTAGATTTGCGAGGCTCAGCGGTTGGGCAGTCTTTCCAAATCCGCTATCCTGTGATTGGCGACCTTGATCTGCTCCTCCAGCACCGGAACGCGCCGGGCGAAGTTGTTATGCTCCCGGACTTCCCGTGTCAGCTCGTCCAGTTTGGTGTCGGTGACGGCCTGCTGCGTGTCCAGCTTGGCCTGCACATCACGGGTGGTCTTGTTGCTGGTGATGATTACCCCCAGCAGCGACAAACCGCCGGTGATGATAGCTACGACGATTGTTTCCATTCAGTAATTTCCTTTCTCCTCTGGGGCTATGTTATAAGGTGGTATCACCTCTTTACACCCCCATTTTCCACTGACCCGCAGCGAGACGATTAGGCTGTTCGCCGCCAAGCATACACCGTCAGATATGGCGGCATATTGTTATGAGCCTTCCCGCCGCCGGTGGTGCCCGTCAGGGTGTTGCGGCTGATGTCAAATGCCGCCGCTGCATAGGGGTAATATCTTCCGCTTCCGCTCTGCGACCCCATGTCGCCTACGGTGAACGCTTTCTTGCTGTTGGTGATAAATCCGTAGTATCCTGGCTCATTGGCCGGGTTGTGCCCGTGGCTGGGCATCTCCGCTGTCGTAAGGGTGTGGCTGGCCTCGCCGCCGGTGGCACCAGCTGCGAATGTATCACCCGCCGCCAGCAAGAATACATCCTTTATGCGCTCCCATGTCCCGCCGCCAAAAAGATCGGATGGATGTGTGGCAGAGGTGGAGATGTATACACTCCCAACCGGGTGAGCATAATCCAGCAGCGTTGTCCCTCCTACCACCAATGCACCGTCTATCTGTACATCCCTGTCAAAGTAAGCATCCAACCCAACTTGCAATGCGTTTGCCTTGTCGCAGAGACGGCCAAGCCCCACAGACAGCAGATGCTTTGCCAGATGGTAAAGGGCATACGCTGCCGGCAGATCTCTCAGTGAGGAACCTACACCCTCCCATGCATCCGTCGCCACCACACGCACCTCGTAGCGTTTACTCTTGTCTGCAGCAAACACGGCAGAAATATCAGCAGGATCATAGTTTCCCGCCGCCGGTCGGCCTGCCGTAGTCCAATCTTCAGCGCCGACTTCCCTATACTGCACCGCATATGCTGCGGTGTTTTTAGCAGAAAGTGAAGTAATGGCCCCGGAGAAAGTCACCTTGCCATAAGTGCCAGCCCGGTTTGCTGTTCCATCGGCATTGCAACGGGCGGCAGAAATAGCAGTAATTGCTGGTTTGCTATAAGCGAGGACAGCGATACTTTGTGTCTTTGTAGTCGTGCGCCCTCGGCTATCTGTGACAGCACAGGAAACAGTCAGTTCGCCAGAACCGGGTAGATAATCCGTTGTACCACTGGCCGATGTCGCAGCGTAGATGCTGCCCACCTTGATACTGTAAGACTTGATGGAACTGCCTTGCGCCCCAGATGCGGTGATATCTACTTTGACTTTGCTGCGAAGCTGGACATATCCACCATAGGTGTTGGACACACCTGTTGGATCGCTGATTGCAACAGACAGGGCCGGAACCACGGTTGACGGCACGGCAAGCTTAACAGACGTTGACCACGCTCCAACATAGGTGCTGCCATTGTACGTCTTTACTGTGAGTGTGAGCGCCACAGTCTCTGCGTTTGGTGCTTGCTGTGCCAGAGACACAGGCGGCGCATTCCAACTGTACGATGTGCTTACATTCTCTGCAATCAGTTGATCCTTGACGCTGCCGCATGTGTAATAGAGTTTGTGCTTAAAGCTGCTGCTGGCCCGCTTGATGGTGATGGTCAAGGTCTCCCCCAGCGTGGAGCCGCTTGTGGTGGCCGTGGACGCTCTTGGAATGGTAGTCAGCGTCACCGTTTCCGACAAGGACAAATGGCGTGGTGTGTAGGAGCTGTCAAAGCCACAGTCCCATTCTGCTGTCAGCGCAATACTTTTCGTGCCATCTGCATTATGGCTGACTGTAATAGTCTTGCTGCCCAGTTTGTACCATCCGGTGGAACTGTAATTATACGGATTCCATCGTTTTTCGCCCTGAAGTATATAATACGCTTCGCCGCTGCTCTCGTTTTGGGAATATCCGGTTCCGTCATATACCCACAAATCAAGACTTAATGTGCTTTTGTTGTCTGCGATAGACTGGCCTGTGATTGACCAATCCAGACGCAAGCGCCATCCTTTGTTTGTACTGCTGTAAATGGACGCCATGTTCTCAACTCCTGTCAACTGGCAATTACATCGCCGTTTTCGTCCTCCGTCCAAACCACGTTTCCGATGCAGAGGATAGATACCTTGATACGCATTGCTTCCACACCCTCTGCGGTGATCTGCAACTCCGGTGTGTTGTTGCGGACAAACTGCAATACATCATTATCCAGCCGCAGCAGGATTTCATTGCCCGTTTCGCCGATGAACAGGCCCTCCGGTGTGAAGTTAAATGCCTTCTTGAACTCGCTGTACTTGCTTTGTAGGTCACCGTCCACCTTGTCAATGCGCTCGGTTACCTTAGTGATGTCAATGCTCAGCTGGTCAGTCAGCACAGACAGTTTTGTGCTGACCTCCTCTTTGTAGCTGTCAAAATCCCCGGTTTCTACATAGTTTTCCAGAGCGGACAGGATGATGGAGTTGACATTCTGTTGCAGATCGGTAATCTGCTGGTGCGTGGCCTGAATCACTTGGCTTGAAGATTCGTCCACCCGCTCAGAAATCTCCTGCCGTGTGCTTTCGATGCGTTTATCCGTTTCACGCTTGGCATCTATCTGCGCCCCCGTGTAGGTTTGCTGGGTAGCGCCCAGCGTGATTTGTGTGTTGCCGGGGTCAAGAATATCCGGGGCCAGCTCCATCAGCGGATAGGACGCGCTGTAGCCGTGCGGAGTGCTGAAAAGGGCCGTCATCCGGCCCACCCGGAAATGCTGGATGCCATCTTGCCAGCCCAAATCAACCGCCTTGCAGGTGATGGTCTCCGGCATGGACAGACCATTGTCGGCCAGCGCCGCCTTTGCTTTCGCCCGCAGGTTGGTGTCAACGGTCACATCGTCCCATTTGATGTGCCGGGTAATGCGCCCGTATGTGGTCACGCCGGACTTGCTATAGATGGTTTTCCCGGACTTCACCAAGTCATCCGTCAAGTCACCGTCCGGCAGATTCCCGATGGTCAGTCCATCCTTGCCCTCCGGAAGAATAGCGGTGTAAATGTCCGCACCGTCCGTCTCGCTGGACAGGTCAAGAAGATTTTCGGCGAATTTCACCGTCTGCGTGTTTGTCAGCGGCAGCGCGGCGTAATAGTCCAAATAATTGCCGTCATCCTCGTAACGGATCAGCAGATTCCCGCCCAGAGAAGATTTGAACAGCTTATCGGAAATAGTGGTCATCGCCGTGGCGTACTCCTCAGAGCTGCGGGCAATGTAATTGTTCGGGTCGGACACGGTGACCACGCCGGGCTTGATCTGCTGCTCTGCGGTCACCTGCGCATTGTGCTGTGACAGAATCCAGCGGAAGAAAAACTCCACCACATTCCCGCTTGCGGCGGCGGCCTTATAGGAAGCGTCCTCCGTAAAGTCCTCTGGGAAGTTGAACGGTGGTATGATGCTGTCATTCAGCACCGCCATAATGCCCTCTGTTTCAATTTTGTGCGCCCCGTAGAAGTCTTTTATATCGCTGGTTATTCTTCCCCTATATATAGGAAAAGTGCCGTCCAGCAGCTCCACAAGGCCACTCATGCGGCGGAGATTGCTTAAATAGGGATGTTCTGCGTCCACCGTAAAGGACATTTCCCCGGCCTTGCTGACCGCCAGCTTCACAGACGGGTCACGGACGATTAGTTTTTCATCCGCAAGGCGCGGGTCATACAGGATATAGTTTTTGTATTTGAGTTGATACATTACAGGCTCGCCTCCTGGTATGTCACAGTGATGCTACCTGTGCCGCTTGCGACTTTTGCTTTCAGGGTGTTGCTTCCAGCCGCAAGCCGGATGTCCGGCAAAATATGATCTCCCGCGCTGATGTTGATCGTGCTGCTGCCCCAAAGCAAGGTGGTGTCCTGGGCCACCGTGATGGTGGGAATCACTGGGCGGCTTTCATTCGGAAGCGAAAGCTGTTTATAGACCGTGTTCAGGTCAGAGCGGGAAACCGTGGTTTTTGCGTTCTTGTATTTCCACGGGTCGCAGTCAACCGTGACCGGGATGGTCTGCATCATTTTGACAAGCTCCACTTGCCCAACGGAGCACCGCCCACTGTAAAAATGGGCGGTGTCCTCGGGGAATGTTATTTTAACGTGCTTGCCGTGGACTTTGTTGCAGAAATCGGAAATCGTAGCAGGCCATGTCTTGCCGCTCACCGTGTCCACGCCGGTGAGCTTCAGTGTAATAGTACGGTTCTTATAGGTGACTTCTCCGGTCAACACTTCGGACGCGTCAAGCAGACCGTCCCGGCCCGGAACATCGATCATGTTCGTGCGGACTTCCGGCAGAGCTATGGACTTGCTTGCAAGCAGCAGACCGTATTCTGTGTAAGTGTCTTTTCCGTCAAAAAATACTTTTCCTATCATACGGCCCTTGCCCTCCTCGCATTGATTTTGGCTAGTTCTTCATCCATGCCGGGGGCAAGCAAACCGACAACCTGACCGCTGTCCATGATGACTTTCATATTTGCCAGCATAGGCAAATACTGTTCCAGCAGCATTACAATTTTTCCGGAATCGCCGCCCCAGCTTGTGCTTGCTGCTCCGTAATAACCACTTGTATAGTGCCTGCTGATGTTCGCATCTGCGGTAATTGTGCCAGCGTCAAAGTCCATGCTGTTTTCAATGTCCTTTTTTACGGACTTGAATTGATCGTCAAAGCCTTCGCCTAAACCTTCAGCCATAAAGCCGCCAATACCGGCGAACACTTTAGACGGGGAATGGATGCCCAAGAAATCCTTAACTCCACCTACAATTCCACCGAAAAAGTCTTTTACTTTTCCAGAAACCCACGAACCCATGTTTTTGATGCCGTTCCAAAGTCCTTCGACTATGTTCTTGCCGACATCGAAAATTGCAGGGATGCCGCTGACAAGCCCCTTCACGATAGACGAAATGATTTGTGGAATTTTGGATACCAAATTCGGTATGGCACGAATCAGTCCATTAGCAAGTGCAGCAATCAGCCTGATTCCACCATCTATCAGTTTCGGCAGGTTGTCAATCAGCTTATCGACTATGACATCAACCATTTCCAGCACACAGTCAATCAGCATATCGATGTTGTCAAGGATGCCGCTTACAAGCGCAATGATTAAATCCATGCCAGCAGCAACAATGCTCGGCAGGTTTTCAAGCAAAATCTGCACAGCCAACGGAATGATTGTTTGGGACGCTTCTGTTATGAGTTGCGTAAGCCCTTGGATGATGATATTTATGCGCGGAATGATATTTTCGCCAATGGTAACAAGACTATCAACGAACTGCTCTATAAGTGTCTTGAAATCGGCGTTATCGTCAGCAATGCCGGTAAGCAGGTTGCTCCATGCGGCCTTCATGGATGAAACAGAGCCTTGGATGGTGGTGCTTGCTTCTTTTGCGGTAGTACCAAGCTGCTCCGAAACTTGGCGACCTGTGCGCTCGTAAATGGCCGCTGCTTCTTCTGCTGTGCGGCCGGAAATTTCCATCTCACCTTGAATCACATGAATTGCATCAACAATATCTGCATAAGACGAAATATCATATTCGACACCGGAAAGTTTTGTTGCGTTCTCCAGCAGCCGTTCCATTTCCTCCTTTGTGCCGCCATAACCAAGTTTTAGGTTATCAAGCATGGTATAGTTCTGCTTTGCAAACCCCTGATAGGCGTTCTGGATAGATGCCATATCCGTGCCCATTTTATTTGCATTGTCAGACATATCCGTGATTGCAACATTAGCCATGTCTGCCGCCGCTTTTGTATCGCCGCCAAGCGATTGTAGCAAGGACGCAGAAAAACTTGTAACTGTGTCCATATATTCGTTAGCGGATAGTCCTGCAGTCTTATATGCATTTGCTGCATATTCTTGAACTTTTGCAGAGCTATCCTTGAATAGCGTATCAACGCCACCGACCAGTTGTTCATACTCAGCATAGTTGTTAAGCGCTTTTTTTGTAAGCACGGCAATGCCGGTAGCAGCCGCACTTACAGCTGCGGCGCCGACTTTAGCCGCAGCGGCAAGCCCATTTTTGAATTTTCCTGATAATGTCTCTACATTTTCGCTTGCCTCGTCTTGCACAGATATTTTCACAAACAGATCAAGAAGATTCATGCGTTCACCTCGCTCTCTTTGTAAATTCTGAAAATTATTCGTGACATTCCATTGATAGTATGGTATGATATCGGCAGGGAGGGATTATTTATGATAAGTTTTAACAAAGATTCTGTGTGGGACTTAAAGCCGATTCCCGTTTCCGATGTGCGTGGTGAAGTGAATGGCTTGTTGATTGACGGGGAAGAAATCGCTGCCGCATTTAAGACCGTACGCGACCAGCTGATTTTTACTAACAAACGAGTCATATCGGTTGATGTACAGGGGATTACAGGAAAGCGCAAGTCCTTCGGCTCTATGCCCTATTCGAAAGTGCAGTTTTTCTCCGTGCAAACCCCAGGCTTTGCCGAAATCATCCCGGATAGCGAACTTGTCCTGACATTCTCCAATGGTTATGTCGCAAAGTTCGAGTTTAAGGGAGGTACAGACATCGGGAAAATCGGAAGAATGATTTCTGATTATGTCCTCAAGTAATGCATATTCGCCCGCCGCCCCTTCACGGGGCGGCTTTTTTAACTTGTAACCCGCACCGATTGACAATATCTCTGGTGATTTCTTCACAGGAGCGATTGTCTTTTTTGCTCACATCTATAATTTCAATATATCGTTTATCGATTGAAACGCCCGCGCATCGCTCGCATATTGCTTTAAGCAGGTCAGCAGAATAAATTCGATATGCTTTTTCTTCTGCATCCTGCTTATACCGCGCTACACAGTATGACAGAAATGGCTTTACTCTTTGGCTTCCCCGATATTCTCCTGCACAGAGCCGGACGGCGTTTCTGCCGTCTCGGTCTGCGCAGATGTAAAAAGGTCCGTAAAGGCCTCGTCCGTCATAAGCTCAGTAACATCAACCAGCAACTTGGCAAGCGTCAGCTCAGCGGCATATTTTTTTGCAGGCACGCCTTCCACAGCCGCCAAAATTGCGATCAGATCTTTCTTGTGCCCACGCAAAAGCAGCGGAGCAGATTTCTTAACCCTTGCCAATACAAAGTCCTTTGCATTTACGCCATCCGGGAGCTTCTGACGCTGAAACAACGCTGCGGCTACTTTGTCCTCGGCTATGTTGGCAATAGGATCGATAATGTCTGCGATAACATCAAACACTCGCTCCCCCTTAATTTTTGACAGTTTCATGGTGTTACGCCTCCGCCGTACCGGCCTTGATGTAAATTTCAAATGGCACAGTGTCCTGCGCGCTCATGGAATAGTGGCCGGTAAACTCGAACGCAAACTGGCCCTTGGACTTGTCCGCCGTCTTGAGCTGGAAGCCGCCCGTGGAAAGCGCGTTGATCAGCTTGATAGCGATAAAGCCGCCGTTGGTTTCGCCATTCTTATCGGAGTAATCGCCCACAAGCCAGATATCGTCAAAGTCCGCGTCCTTGAGGTCGTTGCGCGGTGTGACCTTGGTCGTGTCGGTCGTCCCGATGTCCGCCGCGCCGCACATCCGCTTTGCAATGGCGGTATCGGCATTGACAAACGTACCGGTCATCTTTACCTCCCACGATTCGAGCCGCTTCAGCTCCTTCATGTTTTTGGGGCAGTTGTCGATATCCTCGCCGAAGTCCGTATAGGCCGGAGTGGCGGTAAAATTGATCCCGCCGGTGGTTGCGCCGATCTGACCGGCTTCGCCGATGGTACCGGTGGCGGGAGTAAAGTCAGTGGTCAAAATACCGGCGTTGATCTGGAGCTTCTGAAATGCATCGGAGGGAATTTTAGTGAATTTCATATTTTCTTCCTTTCATCAGTTTTGCGATAGGTATTCCACCGTGATGTTGAGATACCTTCGCTTGATGTTTTTATCGCTTTCGTCCGCGATGTTCTGACACCACGGGGAGCCACGCTTGATCCACATTGCTCCGCCGTCATAGGCGACCATACAGCCGCCCATGCCGATTGCGTCGCTGATTTCTTGTGCCTTTGCGTTGGGCATCGCTTCGCTCTCGGTGTAATACCAGAGGTTGACCGTCAGCGCGATTTCGCCGCTCTCCCATGATCCGGTGATAAGCTCATAGGTCAGCCACGGAAAGGTCGCGTCTTCCGGCACATTCGAGGTCGGATACGACGGGAGGAATTGGGAAAACCACGCATGGAGTGCCTTGTCCTTTGTCATTTCGGCAGCTCCTTTCGTTCGGCGGTGAAGAATTTCAGTGCTCGGACGGTCGCCCCCGCAGACCTTGGCGCAGCTTTTTCCTCGGGATTCGAGGTCACACGATAGGTAATCCCCGTTTCCGTATCGCGGAAATAATCGTTGTACTCGATGGGGACGCGCTGATTGACCAGTGCGGAATATACCGAGGTAACACCGTCCTTTTCCGCTTTTCGTGCCTCCATCGATGTGTCAAGAGACTGGTAATTGAGGAACTCCGCTCCCTCTTCCCATGCGGTGATGTAGCCGCCCGCTCCGTCAGGCGTGCGCTTTTTCTCCATCAAAATGCACTTGTGGGCAAAATCGTCCAGTAAACTCACGGTTCCACCCCCTTGAGCTTGCGCCAGTCATTTAACCGGCCTTTAAAAGCGCCCTGCCAGCCCGTCCCGGCGCTCGTGTCGGCATTTCCGCCGCTTGCCTTTGTGTAACTGTACCCGCCGAAGCTTTCGCTCGTGTACGGGCTTAAAACGGCTTCACCGTTCTTTTCTTCCCACGCGGCGATATCTTCGGCAAGCACAACCACAGCCTTCGGAACAGCCAACACCCACACCGTTCCGGTAAAGGTTTCATCCGTAAGGTCAGCCGCCGGATATTGATGCAGACCGTCATTAAACACAGAGCCGCAGATGCGGAAATATTGATTGGTCAGGAGAAAGGGCAGCGCAATACTGCCGTTCTCCACGGCGAACGTGCCCTCGTGAATCTCCACAAGGAACCAGTTGTTCAAGTGCCGTAAGACCTGTTCAAGCATTGCGCCGCCCCCTTATTACTTCTTGAACTTTGCCAGCACGACTTTGGCTTCGTTGGTCAGAGCCGCAACGTAGAACTCGTCAGCGGTGATCTCGGTGGAGCGGTTGCGCGGCTTGCGCTCGGTTTCCACATTGATGCTGCGTTTGCGGTAGATGGTCAGGGCGGGAACATCGTCCTCGGTTTCGCTGTCCTCGTTCAGCTTGACGATGGGGCACGCGTAGTAGGCAGCAGAAGCAGCCTTGACCTTATCGCCGACAACCAGAGCAACAGCGCAATGGGGCTGAATCGTGGAAAGATGCTTCTTGGTGGCGGTTTCGTTTGTGGCATCGTCAACAATCTCGATGGTGCCGGTGCTGTTGTCCTTTTCATACTCGATGGACGGCACCTTGCGGCTTGCTACAACACGGGTGTTGGCAATCTTGCCGATCTCACCGGACAGCATCACGCCTGCCTGATACTTGTCGGCGCTGATAAAATCAGCATCCTTGCGCAGGGTCGCCATCTGCTTGGGGTTGATGAACAGGACCTTGTCGCTGTTGATCTCCTCGTTGAAAACGTCGATGGCATCCACAATAGCGTTGTAGCCGATAGCTTCCGCGCTGCCGTCATAAGTCAGCGTTGCGCCCTGCAAGGCATCCATGCAGTCATTGTCGATTTTGGCAGCGATGGACAGCGCCAGCTGCGCGTTGGCTTCGCCCACGGGGTTGCCGTAGCCGGACAGAACAGCCTCATCGGTAAGACCGACGCCCTTCATCGCCTTTTTGATCTTGTACTGCTTGTCCTTGGTGCTCATCTTGTCGATGTCAACATCCACACCTTCAGCGACATCCTCAGCGTCGCCGATGTACCCATAGGAAGGCACGGTAATTGTGTCGCCGGGAACGCCGGAAAGGGTATCATCCACCTTTGCGAAAGGCGCAACACGGATTTTGTCGGGAATCTTAGCGGAAATCATATCCGCCATAACTTCCGGGTCGATCAGGTCTGCGAGTTTAGTCAGAATCGTATCTGCCATAGTTTTTAATCTCCTTTGTTGTCAGTTTTTGTCAGCTCCGAATACTGTTCGGGGCTTTCCTTCTTGAGCTTCAGTCGGTCGGCATAGCCCATTTTCTTAAAGGCTTCTGCCGTGACACTGCTGCCGCCGGTGTTCGCCGGGGGATTGGCGGGATTTGCGCCCTTTGTCTGCGTGGTGGAGACCAGTCCCTTATAGGTGCCGTCTACGAGCGCATCAAGGGCCTTGGTGTCCTTGATCTTCTCGCCGTCCAGCTCCAATGCGGCCATTTCTTCGCCGCAGCCGCGCATCGCAAGGTCGAGATTCACGCCGGTGATGTTTTTGCTCTCAAAGTAAGCGCGCACGGCCTTTTCCTTTGCCGCCTTGCTTTCCTTTGCCGTGATGTCGGTCTTAAAGGCTTCAAAGGCCGAGTGTTCCTTCTCGTACTTCTCCTTGTAACCGCCGTCACCCGCTGCCTTGAGGTCGTCCAACTGCTTCTGAACGCCGGGCAGCTTCTCCGCATCGGCCTTGTAGCGGGTCACATCCGCCTTTAGGCCGTCCACGGTGTCGGTATGCGCCTCGATGATGGTATCAACCTGCTCATCGGTAAGCCCCATACCCTTCAAAAGTTTTCGTGTAAGTGCCATGACACTATCTCCTTTTCTTCGGTTCCGTTCCTTCGGAAACGATAGTTTTATAAAAACCGCTGTCCTTTGCGGTAATTAACAAAAAGAGCCAACTGCATACAATTTGTAAGCAATTAGCTCCTATTTCAGTTCGTCCTCCAATATCTTCCGGTATTGGATGGCATGGTCGGCGGCAGCAGGTTTCAAAAACGGCTGTGCCTTGTTGCCACGCGTGTAATGCCAATTTCCCTTTGCGTCCTGATACACCCACGGTGTAGGCCGTCCGCCGCCGCCCTCGGCGTAAATGCCGGTGCCAAGCTCAACATAAGCGGCATACTCGTTGTCCGTCCCGATGATTGCCGCTGGTTCCTGCTCATCTACCACATGGGTGATGCTGTTGCGCAGATTGCCGGTATCCACGGGGCACAGCTTTTTTGCATACCCCTCTGCCACCAGGCCGCACTTCTCCAGCCCGCGCAGCAGCGCCGCCTTAATCGCGGCAGATACCTCTTTGCTGTTGTCCTGAATTTCGATACTCATTGTTCGTCTTTACTCCATCTTTTCCAGATCGTCAGCAGAGCAGTCAATCAACTTGTTGTCCCTGTCTCGCTCTATGAGATAATACGTTCCATTGGTATTTCGGATGTCAACAACAATGCCAATATCGCCCGTACTCTTGACTTTTACGCGGTCATATTCTCGAATCACTGCTGTCCCTCCTTGTTTTTCCTAAATGCTGTTACAATTCGCGGCTTGCTTCCCGGCGAGTCTTGGATCCAGCCCGTTAAAAATGTTCTTTTCTTTGTAACGCCAAGCTCCATGTAAATATTAAACTTAATCGCCCCGCCGTTCAGTTCTTCTCGGTCAACCGCCTTGCTCATGTCAAATTGACGCGCCATGTCATAGCGAAGCTGCAACGGGTTATCTGCCGTGTAGCCGACATCAAAGAACTGATCTGCGTGTTTAGCACCAGATTTTAGAAAGTATCCTGTATATTTTTTCGGCGTCGTTATGCATTCCGCATTTTTTACCGCGGTGGTTTGCCGTTTCGCGGTTTTTAACTGCGCCCACTTTTCAGGATCATTATACTTTAAATTCTGGAATTTCTCAACTGTATTCGGAACTTTATTTCCCAAAAGCGACTTGTATTCTTGCCATTGTTTGGTATCAGCGGAAAGGTTGCGGCCTTTCTCCATGTATGTATTCCAAGCCGTAGCATTCTCTGCTTTTTTCTGCGCCGCCCATTCCTGATACATCATACTCGAAATAACCTCAGTCTCACCCGTGACAGGGTTTCTGGCGCGTCTCAGCCCGTCAGAGGTATCTACCCCATCCACAGCAGCAATCAGCGTGCAACGGCAGTTATAAATCTCCCACGGCGGGCCTTGCGGATCTCCCGGGAATCGGCAGCCGTTAGAGAACTTATCGTTTTGCTCTACCTGTTCACCGTCCAGCATGGCGTGAGAATGGCGGGTGCGGCTGTCCAGCGTGGCAAGCCATTCCTTTTTGAGCTTAATCCCCATCTTCTCCGCCGCCGCGTAGCTGTCCATGCGCCCGGCATTCTGCGCGCCGGTCACGGCGGTTCGGGCGGTTCGTATCGCGCTGTCGCGGTTCATAGTAGTGATCCGCTTTTGCAGATCATCTGACATGCCTTTGATGCTTTTGCCTTGTAGGATAGAGCTGGTCACGCTGGCCGTGATCTGCTTTTTGCCCCACGCAAGGTCGATACCGCGCTTCAAAGCGCGTTTTGGCGGGTAATAGGGCATCAGATCCGGCTGCTCTACCATAAGCCGCTTGACAGTCTGCTCGTCCCACAGATCAAAGCCGACGTTCCCAGCCACGCTCTCGATGGTGTACGCCGCATAGTTGCGGTTCAGGCTGTAAATGCCCGGTGTGGCATCGTTGGTATAAGACACAGCAACGGCGTTTGCATCGGTCATACGCCGCGCAACCTTATCACGCAAAGCTTGATAGCGCTCACCGCGTGCAATCTGATTGAGCCGCCATTGCTTATAGTCGGCCTCCGTCCATTCCTTACCGTTCTGCACAGTGCCGATCAAAGCCTTCATTTCCTCGTCGCGCTTTTTGAATTGCTCAAAATATGCGTCGATGGTAGCTTGCAGTTCTTCCCCCGCCTCGCGGTATAGCGTTGCAATACGCCGCTCCAGCTTTGCAAGCTCCTTGTCGGTCAGTTTATGCCCGAGGTCACTGTTCGCCATCGCCGCTCACCTCCGGCGCATCCGGTTCCGCAAAGCTCCGGTCAATCTCTTCTGCCGCCTTCCGCTTTGCCATGTCCTCGTACTGGTCAATGTCACCGTTGATCGTCAGCAGCTTCTTTGTGATGTATTCGTCATCGTAATACGCCGCGCCCAGAAGGATATTCTGCGTTTCCTCGCTCTTGTTGATAATTTGGTTGCGCGTGTAAGTCGGATGGTCATCAATCCCCGCCAGACGCAAAATTTCCACGATAAACCGCGTGACCTCGGATTCGAACTTGTCCGTTTTCAAATCTAGCGGCACATAGCTTGCCTTGATTGCCGTCGCCGTCTGGTTCCCGGCAGATACCGCCGCCGCGTCAAAGCACTGGAAGTCCTCATAAAGCTTCTTTTTCAGCATATCAATGGTGCTGCTGGTGCCTTCATAGGGGGCTTCAATGGTTTTGCTCTCCACCTTCGCGCCGTCATCACCATTGGCGTGGGCAACATGGGTGGTTTTCAGCCGCTCAATAAACCGGGCATCGTCCAAGTCATCCATGCCGTTGCAGTTAGACAAGACCCAATAGATCAAATTTCCCTCGTCCACGTTGTTGACCATATTAGAGGATGCGAGATCCAGTGCGTCAATAGTGTTGCGCTTGCCGACGATCTCAGACAGGCACCGCTTGTTGTTTTTCAGCGGCACGATGGGGAAACTCGGATAATTCCCGCCGTCGTAAATCTCCGTTTCGCCGACTTCGGCCTTGCGGATGACGAGCTTGTAGCTGCGCTTCTCCTGCATCACTTCCATGCTTTTGTTCTTCGGCTGGAAATACTCGGTGAACCCGTCCAGCTCGTAGAGCGTCGCTCTCAGGGGCTTATCCTGCGCGACCTGCCAAAACCGAATCCCCGCTTTTAATGCGCCGTCCTCCTCATCGTAGAGGGGGACGAACTCAAGCAGGGAGAACACCCGCAAATGTGTTAAATCCCAGAAACCAAAGGACACACCCGCGATTTTCGCCTCACGCGCCGCATCCATGACTTCCTGATCGAAGTCCGGGCACAGCTTATTCGGTGTTTCCTTCTCCGCAAAGGTTACGCCGTTTCCCAGCAGATAGGAAACCTCCTGATCGACGGCCATGCCGAAAAACCGGCTTGCAAGCTTATGGTTTGCCGTCCACATATCCGTGTGGGAACGCCCCTGCATATCATAGATGATCTTTTCATAGCGGTTAATGGTCGGATTCAGGCCATTGTAATATTCCTCAGCATCCGCCGCCGTCTTGTATGCGTGTGAGCTTCGATGCTCGTTGATTGCTCCGCGAATAAACCCAATCCGCGCCTGGTCACTTTCTCCGACCGCAACAAGGTCATTGTAAGTTTTGATAGCCTCTCCCTCCTATCTGCTCCAAATGGGGACATAATCGCGCTTATACGCCTTATTTTTCAAAATCGTATAGGCAAAATAGCGCGTTTCGTCCATTGCGTGGTCGTTTTCCTTGATTGGCCTGTCGTCGGCGGATTTTTCGTCCCACCGATATAGCCCAAACTCGCGGATGCAGTCTTTGCAGCCACGATGCACCTTGAGAATGCCGTCTTGCAAAAACCGCGCCGTATTCATAATCCCGTTTGTCACATCGTTGTTGGCCTTGCGGACCATATAACCGCGCCGCCGCAAGACCTCGATAAACGAAGCGGCAGACGGGTCAACGATGATGCTTTTAACATCCGCATCCCCGATGAGCTTTTCAATTTCGTCGGCATATTCTTCGTCTGTCTTGTTTTTTTGGCTCTCTCGCCCGGAATAGTAATACTCGCGGACGCGCGTAGCCGTCTTGCCGTCCCAGCACCACACCCCAGCGGAAAATGGGTTAAGCGTGCCGTAGTCGCAGGACACATAATATTCGCCCTTTTCAGGAAGCTCGTCCACAATGCAGCTCTCGTCAAACATGGGATAGATCAGCCCCTCGGCCACCACCCACAAGCCGCGAATGTATCGGTCGTAGAACACGCCGGAAAACATTGCTTGATAGCGTTCCAGCGTCTTTTGAGACAAGCCTGGGTTGTCCGTCATTTCAAAATGCAGATACAGCGCGTTTCGCTCTTTGTTCCTCTGTATCCACTCTGTATAAAACCAGTGCTGCGGACTTCCTGGGTTGCAGGAAAACCACAGCTTTGCCCCGTCTACGGAGCAACGGGTCAATGCCTGTTCCACGAACGAACGCGGCATCAGCACCACCTCGTCCAGCAGCACCCCCGCCAGCGTGCGGCCTTGGATCAGCGTATAGCTTGCCTCATCCTTTCCGCCGAACACCTCAAAGTAATTCGTCACGGCTCCTCGCCGCACCTCCATGACCTTATCGCCGCGCCGCCAGCGGATGATATAGCGTTCCTTTGCCAAACTCATCGCCGTGAACGGCACGATGATGTTCTTGGTGCAGCTGTCCACCGTGCGGCCACACACGCCGAAGCGCTGACCGCTGAAATTCTCCATCGCCCAGCGGACGAACGCCCACATCATGATAGAGGTCTTACCGGAACGCACAGCGCCGTCGCAGATCAGCGCGTCATACTTGGAATAGGGAAAGGCGAGGATTTTTGCTTGTTTTTTGCTAATCATGGTCTGTTCGGATATTTCTGCTTGATCACAGAATAGCTTTTAATCTCCGCGTCAATTTCGAAGATGTCACTATAAATATCGTCATCTTCGTCATCACATAATGTCAACACCTGTTTTGCCGTCCCTTGTTTTTCAACCTCAATCCACCAAACGCCTAAGTCCTTTTTAGGATAGCCAATACGGATAATCGTTTCATCAAAAAAACGGATACGAACATCATGGTCAAAACAGCCGATTTCGTCTTCTTTGTAAACGCTACCGTAAATTTCCACAAGGTCATCGCTGCGACCGTAAATCTTAATCATCGCTTTCCAACTCCTCCGCCATCTCTCTCAGGCTCTTGCTGAGTTCGTCCTCTTTGCCATTATCAGACGGCCCGCCGCTTATCATCGCCCACTTGTCGATCAGCGTCCCCATCGCCGTTGTGATCTGGCTGAGATTTGCCGCTGCCAGCTTTTCTGGGTCGTTGAGCATCTCAAGCCCCTTGCCGATGAACGAACACACAAGGTCTTTGTGGTCATTCATGTACTCCATCACATCGGCGGTGTTCTCTTCCTTTTTTTGTTCGCACTTTTCCACAATGTCAGCATTTGCCCGCACAAGGTTCTTGACCGTCGTTGCGGACACGCCGTTGATTTTCGCTGTGGCGCAATAGTTGTTCGTCTGCACATAGTCCGCCAGTATTTTCTTTTTCTGCCGGTCTGTCAGACGCGCAGCCATCGTCACCACCTCGCACATTTATTTGCTACCAGCCCCCGCCCCTTGGCCTTACATAGCAGACTTTACCCGCCCCGAAGGGCAACAACGCCGCACTCAAGGCAGCGGCTCTCCTATTTCGGCACAGACGGCAGGACTTGAACCTGCGACATTTTCATTATTTGCGAAACGCTCTTGCCTACTGAGCTACGTCTGCATATCGTCCCCGTCCAGGCGGAGCCAAAGCCCCGCCCATCGGGAAATAAGGAGGAAAGAAATGAATCGGTACGGGCAGGTTGCCCCTGCATACCCAGCATATATTGTCTTTTCCATCCCCGCACCCACTCACCCAAAAAATTTTTTCATTTTTTTAATTTTCCCTCTTGACATACCACGCAATGCGTGGTATTATATAGACAGATCAAAGGACAGGGCAGCCGCACAGCGGCAGAAAGGAAACTATCATGAAAAAGACTTTTTATTCCGTCACCTACGCAGTATGGGGATCCAGCTTCTGCCGTGAGGCATGGTTTGACAGCAAGGCCGCAGCGGACGCCTTCGCCGCACACGATTACCGGGACGACCCGGTGGCCCACACCTACAGCAAGGCGGACAGCATCCGCGCCGCCGAGGAGCGCGTGGCCGCTACGGCAGCAGAGCTGACTGCCTGATTGCAGGTACGCTGCGGGCGGGGTTGACCCGACCGACCAGCCCCGCCCATGAAAAACTTTGACAGGAGGAACGGAACATGGAGATCAACACCCACGGACGGAACATCAACCAGGAGACATTGGCCAACGCCTCCAACTCCACCAAGAGGCTCGGCTCCCGCACGGGGGAGTATGCGGAAATTTTTTACGACAAGTCTACCGGCGATGTCTGGTGCAAGTACCACTGGGACCGCGAGGAATGGACGGTTTACCACGACGATGACGTCACGAAGGTCGGTATTGCGGTACGGTACAAGACCCAGCAGCAGATCGCAGACATGATCGCCAGCACCCTGACGCAGGAAGAGCGGTGGGAGCTTGAAAACGCCGCATATCCGGCGGGCGGAACACGGTCATGATGGTGCTTGACATTCCCTGTGCAGCGTGGTAAACTATTTTCGTCGGATGCAAGAGGCGCTTGCATCTGGTGCGGCGCGATCCTGCCGCCGTGGATTGAAATAGTAAGAAGGACAAACCCTTCAAACGCAGGAAAAGCACCGGTTTTCGGTGCTTTTCCTTTTTTTACAATTTTCACTATGAAAGGACCCTAAAAATGACAGACAAACTGTTTTTTTCCTTGTTCAGCGCAGCGCTTTCTTCCTCCGACCGAGACGCTTTTGTCTCCGACTGGTCGCTGTCCTCCGTCTGGGGCGATGCACCAGATTCGGACATACCTGCGGACCGCATCGACCTGCTGGTGCGTCTCTGGGACGCCGCCCACCTGACGATCCGGGACATCCGTCAGCACACAGACCTGTCACAGGCGGCCTTTGCCACCCGTTATTGTATCCCCACCCGCACGGTGGAGGACTGGGAGCGCGGCGTGAGGAGCTGCCCAGATTACCTGCGTCTCCTGCTGGCACAGGTTACCGGCCTTTACGCAAGACCGTGACGATCGCGGTCTCACAGTGTCCGGGCGCTACCCGGCCTCTTGTGCAGGCGACAGGATTCGAACCTGCGACAGAAACCCGACATTTGCCTTGCTCCGCTCTATCCGACTGAGCTACGCCTGCATATAACAACAGCCCATAGGTTTCCCTACAGGCTGTTTGTGCCGGTATGACCTTTCGGTGCCCGAAGGTGCGCCCAATACCGGCGGCGCATAAGATGGAGGAAACGGGTTGAGTGGAAAGACGGGTGGATGGCTATGCCTTATCATCCACTGTACCTATTGTAGCACATCATTAGGTGGAATTTGTGCCAACTTTCTCTGCAAAACCACAATATATGGCTATGTCAAGCAAAAACTGCTCTTTTCTCCTGCTGAATGTCCGCTCGCTTATCCCCGGCACGATGATCCTACTTCGAGAATACTTGTGCTTGCCCTGACAGTTGCGCATGATCCCCTGTGTAAGCTGCTTTCGGACGCTCTCGCTCTCCAAATCCCGCCCGCAGCGGTCTATGGCGTATTCTACAGCCCGCATTTTCTTGGTTTCCGGCCAGTTTTCTATGGCGGCAAGCTGCTCCGCCTTGCTTTCGGACGGCCTACCAATGCCTGGAGAGCGGGGCATTCCCTCCGTTGCACTGCTTCCGCCGCTCAGTATCTCGCTCCGCGCATCGTTGTATGCCTGTACTCTCCGGGGATAACCTCTGACATAGGCGATGCACTCAAGCCGCACATCATACGGCAGCGTTTGTTTTCGGCTCATGCCAGCCTCCTTACTCTGCGTTGTTTATCAGTTTGTAGTCGCTCCGCAGAGCGTCCGCAATATCCTTTTTTGTCACATAGCCGCTGTTTTTTGCGTCCACCAGCTCCACAAGGCATTTTTGCAGATATTCAACACTCATAGTGTCGTGGCTGTCCGGCGTTTCCTCCAACACGTGGAATCCAAATTTTGTAAGCAGCACTTCGGACACCAAATCCATGTTTTGCTTTGTCCCCATCAGCTTGCCCTGCTGGTACGCTTTCATGGGGTTGTTGGGCAGGGTTTTGCCGTCAATTCTCATTTCCGTCCCTCCTTGATCTTGTCCATCAGAAGCAGCCGCACAGCTTGGCAGAGTGCATATACAAGGCTATTCTGCCAAATGCTCCGTCGCTCCTTAATGCGGCACATACCGTTCTCGATTTCCTCCAAGGCTTCCAGCATTGCGTCTTTATTCGCCATCGGCTGCCCTCCACGGAGTGTCCACGCATTCAGGATGGGCAATCTCCATCTCGATCGCCCACAGTAGGTTCCACGCCGCAGCTACAAGGTGCGGCTCATCTACATAGCCCGCCAAATATTTTGCTGCGTGGCGAATGGCGGAATCTAACAGACTGTGGGTTGGGATTCCTTTATCGACATTATGCTCCCCGTATTTCAAAGCACCCGCCTCGCAGTGCTTCGACACTTCCATGATAGCCAACCAAGGGAGCAAATCCATCCGTCCCTTGCCCGTGTGCATATCCCGGAGCGCTCCGCTTGGAAACTTGGTTCTTTCTCCGCTGTCTTTAATCATAGTCCTTCCGTTCTCCGTAGCTGCAATAATCGTCCGGCCACACACCATCTGATTGGTTCATACACCACAAAACACCGTCAGCATACGCTTCTTCAATCCAGTCTTTCCGGTTTAGCTCCCTGCAATGTTTGCACTCCTTGCACCGCACCACCGGCACATAATCCACCGGTGCGGCATCTCCTCTGCCAAGGCTCCCGCCCAATGCACTCGCATTACTCAGCCGCATCGCCATCACCGTCCTTCAAATATTCACACCACGGAACACACACTACGTCTGATCCAATTACGGGGCATTCCAGCTCGTTAGGGCAAGTGCAAATTAACATTCCGCACCTCCGTTATACTTCGGCATTGCTGCCCATGCAAGCACGCCATCCCAATCTCCGTGATCTTCCAGACCGATCAGGTTGTTGCACTCGTCACAGTCCACAGAGCAAATATCCTTGTCAACGCCCCATCTTGTGGCAATCAAGATTTCGTCACCGTCACCCGGCATCTCACAGTCAAAAATGTACTCCGGGACTTCATAGTCGGAATATCCTCTTTCTGCATACTCGGCCTTTTCTTCGTCTGTTAAGGCACGGCAAGTAACCTCATGCCAAGTAATCTGTTCAATATATTCAGCCATTGTCGATCACCTCCGCTATTCTTATGGCGGCCATTTTTACATACGTGGGATTGATCTCACATCCCACAAAACCGCGCCCCATGCGTTTGGCCACCACGCCTGTTGTGCCGCTGCCCGCAAATGGGTCAAGTACAACGCCTCCCTCTGGGCAACCCGCTAAAATACACGGCTCGATCAACTTTTCCGGGAACACGGCGAAGTGTGCGCCGCGAAATCCGTTTGTGCTTACGCTCCAGACGCTCCGCTTGTTCCTGCGCCCCGTCTTGTTTTCACCGTTCCCGTGGCTCTCACGCTCCACCTGTGCGCTGTTGTTGCGAGATCGGCCGCCGGTATAGGCTCCGCCGCCGCGAAACGTCCTTGCGTTTCCCTTGCCAGATGTGACTGGTTCGCTGATTGCCGCCGCGTTGAAATAATAGTGCGCTGACTTTGACAGAAGGAATATGTACTCATGTGACTTCGTGCATCGGTCATTTACGCTCTCCGGCATACAGTTCGGCTTCTGCCAAATGATATCTTGCCGCAAATACCAACCGTCTGCACGGAGGGCAAATGCCAACTGCCAAGGTATGCCGATCAAGTCTTTTTTCTTGTACCCCTGCGGTACGCGCTTTGCGGTGTGTCCGCAGGAATTGCGGGTGTTCGTCGGCGGCTGGTTCCCCGAACTGGTAGCATAGCTATCGCCCATGTTCACCCACAGTGTTCCATTTGGATGCAGCACCCGCCGGACTTCACGGAATACAGCAACCAGCGCCTGCAGGTATTCCTCCACGCTGGCCTCGTTCCCGATCTGTCCCTCCACGCCATAATCTCGTAAATTATAGTAAGGCGGGGAGGTCACGCAGGTATGTACGCTTTCTGGCGGCAGCGTCCGCAGCAGCTCCAGCGCGTCGCCTTGCAGAATAGTGCGTTCCATCACTCCACCTCCAAATCCATTTTTGCGCCGCAGTTGGGGCGATGGTGCCACAGTTCATCCACGCTCAATCACCTCCTGCCGCCACGGGGTAATCTCCTCCACGGATACCACCCGCACGTCCCCATAGCGCTCCAAGTCCATGGCCAGCGCCTCCTTGATGCCGATAGCCTGTCCCACCGGCCTGTCTACGTCCATGACGATCCTCAGCATCCTGCCTCCTCCTTACTCACAATCCCGCCCCACTGCTCCGCCATAGCAGCTGCAATGCCGGGGAAGGTCTTTGCCCTGGTCTTGCTGTCTCTGTGGGAGGCAAGCGCGTACCGGGATTGCACTTTTCGGGTGGCCTCCCTGCGGCTGCTGGTGCTGCCCACCCACAGTCCCTCCGGCTCTACAACGTTGGTGGCGCTGAGCGGCGGCAGCCCTCTCAGCCACAGGCACGTCCGCTTACGCCACGGGTCCCCGAACATATACGGCTCGATGATCTGGCTGTATTCAGGCAGTTTGAAGTATCGCAGCGGAGCGGGGTTCTCCACGGCAACCCTGTCCACCCCGCTGTCCAGCATTGCCAGGAAAAACTTCTTCGCCTCCCAGCCCCTGCGCTCCCGTGCCCAGTCCTTGACCGTATGGTCAGGGTTAAACAGGCACACAGCGCTGCTGGCTGTCAGATATGTGCAGGGTGGGTGTGCGATCACCAAGTCCCACTCGCCTACGTCGTGCCGCTGTCCGTCCATGGTGACGATCTCGCCACCCTTGACGGCCTCCAGCGCATCCCCCAGGATATGCCACTCCGGGTGGCCTCCGCTGGGCTCCTGCACGTCGCAGCTGTACGCCTCATGTCCCCGCGCCCGGAACGCCTTACAAACCGTCTGGCTCTCCTCGCAGGCGATCAATACCTTCATCCCCGCTCCCCCTTGATCTCCTCCATCAGCAAGAGCCTCACGCCCTGACACAGGGCATACACCAGCTCGTCCTGCCAGATGTCCCGGCTCTCCTTGACCCGTCACATCCCCGTCTCGATAGCGTCCAGCGCCTCCATCAAGTCCTCACGCCTTGCCATCATTCCACCTCCTGCCCCCAAAACTCACGGCGGCACTTGGTGCAATTCTCCGTAGGATTCTCACACCCACCGTACTCGTCCCTCAGACTCTTCGTAATGTCTGCGGGGCAAATTCTGATGATGCCGTCTTTATCCACTCGTGCCTCCGGCCACTGCTCCAAAAACTCGCTCTGTCGGGTCTTATGTGGATGCTCCTTCGCCCACTCCCCAACGATCTGAACAAGCCTTTCGGCGTCATTCATCTCCCATATTGTGCCGCATATCATACCATACGCAGGGCACTGGTCGCACCAACGAAAATGCTTACACATCCGGTTTCGCTCCCGGATAAACTCCACTGCATCCATGTCTATACTCCTTTCCGCCCCGCCTCCGGGGCCTCCCCTCTTACCATCTGCCAGCACCGGCGGAACCACACCATCCACGCCACGCAGCCGGGCCATATCTGCCCGCCCATCCTCTGGCTGCAGCTGCCCAGATCCTTCGACCGCTTCCGGCAAGTCTTGCAGGGGCATTCCGGCAGCCGGTAGGGTTTTCCCTGCCGCAGTCTCATGCCTCCCCGCCTCCCTCCATCGTCCGTATCACGATCTCCGTCCGTGGGCGCTGCTTATCGTACAGCACCCGGCTCCCGTCGTGGCTGACGAGGATGCCGCTGTGGTCATCCTCCAGCACCCCCGCCTCCACCAGCACGTCATCCAGCGCCTCCAACAGGTTCGTCAGATCCACCCTCCGCCTTGTGGGCATGAAAAACAGTGCCTTCACCTCCACCGGCTGCCGGATGGTCTCCATCCGGTACGTCCGCAGACACCATGTCGCCGCCTCGGCGTACTCCCGGTACGCCCGGCTGGGGGCGATGAAGGGCCGCCCCGTTCCGGCGTTTTTCAGGATCTGCTGGCTATTCTTCTTCGTCACCGGCGCAAGCCCGATGGTCATGGTCACTTCCACTTTCTTCCTCCCGTCTTGCATATTTCCCGTCAATGGCTTCGCACAGCGGACACAGCCAATATTCCCCGGCGCAGTACCGTTGGATCTGCCGCCGCAACGCCTCACGGGACGGCATCCAATTTATCACCGGCTCGTCCGGCAGCACCCCCTCGCACACAATGCGCTGGGAGCCGTTGTCTGTCCTGTAATAGGGGCATTGCACGTGTACCTTTGCGTGTCCTCCGGCCATCCTCTCACCATCCCATGTACTTTTCCATCTGCCGGTCTGTCAGAGCCTGTGCAAGGCCCTTTTTGGGCGGTGCAGAGGCTTCCGTCCTGCTCCATCGCTCCCACGTCTCCGCATTTCGGCAAGCCGCTTTCCAGTCTTTCATGGGGGTCTTGCCGACCATCCACCCTTTCGATGCGTAGAAATCGATAAATCCCTGCGGGTCTACGGGTGACTGGCGCTGCGCCACATAGGACTGCACCTCTGCCAGCGTGGGCGGAACAAAGCGCTTGGGCCCTGAGGGGGGAGGGGGGGAGCAATAACTATCGTTCTCACTCTCTTTCTCTCTCTCTTTCTCCTTCTCTTTCTCCTTGCGGGTTTGTTCCGGTTTGTTGTCGGTTTGTTTTCGTTTGTTCTGCGTTTGTTCCGGTTTGTTTTTCGTTTGTTCCGGCTTGTTGCCGGTTTGTTCGGCGGAGATGGGCGTTTGTTCCGTCCGGCTGCGGTTTTCCGCCTTGCTGCGGCCCACCTCCAGCGTGGGCCGGATCAGGGTGAAAATGGCCCTCGCCACGCCGGATAGCTCCGGCTCCTCTCCGTCCAGTGCATAGGCGCATACCGCCAGCACAATGTCCCGGAACTCCTCCGCCGGAAGCTCCTTCAGTGCGTCGTAGTAGCTCCGGTACCATGTAAATTGCTTTCGCTCCATCCCACGGTCCTCCCGTTAAAAGGGCAGGTCGCCGTCGTCCTCGACCTCCTGGAAGTCATCCGCCGACACATCCACGCCCCGTCCGGTGGTCTCCTCCCGCTTGCTGTCGGCAAAGTACAGGCTGTCAGCCAGCACCTCCATGCTGCGCCGCTTGTTGCCCTCCTTGTCCTGCCAGCTGCGGCCCTGCAGCGACCCGGTCACCGCCGCCATCCTGCCCTTGTCCAAGTACTTGGCGGCAAATTCCGCCGTGCTGCGCCATGCCACTACGTCGATGAAGTCCGTCTCCCGGTTCCCCTCTGCATCCTTATAGTCACGCTCCACCGCCAGCGAAAAGCTGGTCACCGCCACGCCGATCTGAGTGCGCCGCAGCTCCGGCTTCTTGGTCAGCCGACCCATGAGCACGATCCGGTTCAGCATTTGGACACCTCCAGTCCGTCCGCAAACAGCTTCAGCTCCTCCGGCCGGAAGTACACACGGGGATTCCCCGCCTCGATCCGGTAGCCGTTCAGCTTCCCGCTGCGCCGCAGATCGTCCAGCGTGTCCTCGCTGATGGAGAGCAGCTTTGCTGTCTCCCGCTTGGTGTAAAGCAATTTGTCCATTCCTGCATCCTCCTTGTTATGTTCGTTGTTATAGTGTTGTTATGGCAGTTCCACTGCGCTGTCACAGATAGGACTTCCCGAACTCCCGCCGGAAGTCCTCCTCCGTCCAGCGCTGCTCCTCCATGGCCTTTAACTGGCCGTAGCGCTTCAGCCGCTGCATCTGCCCTGCGCTCTGGTGTACGGCGCTGGGTGCGAAGATGTGGCACCGCCTGTGGCACAGATACACCACCAGCCCGTACTGCTCACTCTTCTTGCGGTACGCACCGCCGAAGATGTGGCTAATGGTGCCGGTCTAATGGGTCTCCCGCCCCATTTCTTCCGCATAAAAAACAGCGTCTCTCATCTGGCACTTTGCATCACCTCGTTTCTGTATGAAACAGCATCCCCTAATTTTTTGAACTGCTTACACACATTTGCCCACCCGATATTCACCCGATAGCCATCCTTGTAGCGGGAAATGTATTTTTCACCGGTGGATGAAACCATGCATCTTTTCTTCGGGTGGCGCATTAACTCCTTTGACCTTTGAATATTCTCTTTTTGCGTGACCCATTCCAAATTACCCGCATAGTTATTTCGTCTGTTATGGTCAAGGTGATCAACGACAAACTCGCCATTCTCCGGTTTTCCGATGAAAACCTCTGCAACGAGCCGATGCACGTAGCAGTTTCTTCGCTTTCCATTGCTGCGGAACTGGACAAATACATATCCATTTCCGTTATCTCCAAGTGCCAACAAGCGCCCCCTGTCGGTTCTTGGTGAAACCCCGCCATGAGAGTTATTTACCATTCTTGTTCTCGTTAAAGAGCGAACTCTCCCGAAATTACTTACCTCATAGACTGCCTCATAATCCGGGACAGGTCGCCATATTTCTCTCTCATCCAATGGGCTGCGCCTCCCCCCATTGGGATTTCAGCGCCGCCAGCTGCTGTGGGGTCATGGTCTCGATCCCCGCCTCCCGGCAGTCCTCCACCACCCGGTCAATGAGCCGTGACATCTGTTCCGTGTCGTAGGTGGAGGAGCCGTACCACAGCGTCACGTTGACGCAGCCGTGGAGTTTGCTGGGGGCCTTTTCCGCCATCCATCCGATCCCCCGTCCGCTCCACCGGCGCATCAGCTCGTCCGCCGCCTTTTCCTTCACACATACGATGTCGCTGACCCCAGCTATCTGCCGGATCTCCTCCTGATAGATGCCCTCCTTGGTGGCCCCGTAATGCGCCGCCAGCTTGTCCATCAGCACCCAGCAGTAGGCGTTGGCATCGAGGCTCCGGCCCTTCCGCCGCAGCACCGCCCGGTACTCCTTCCCCGGCTGCAGCTCGTCCACCACGTCCATGGCGGAAAGTGCCGTCGGCACCCGCAGGCACAGCCAGTCTCCTGCCCTGTCCTTCATCCATTTGGCCTCCAGCACGCTGACCTCCGTCATGGCTGCACCGCCTCCTCTCTGGGCCATTGCCCCGTTTTCAGGCACTTTGCCAAGTACCGCAGCCTCGGCAGATACGCCCGCTCCACCCATTCCTCGTCATAGGGGATGGGATGGAAGCTCATGCGCCCCATGTCGATGGGGAGGAAGTAGTTCTGAAGTTCCGCCTCCGTCATCCGGTAGGCTGCAATGCGGCACTCCTTCCGCCGCCGCAGCCCCCATCCGCTTGCCAGCATCTCTACCTGACACTGCTGCCAGTATGCCTTGCTCACCCGAAATTCCGCCTTGCTGTGGGTCTTGACCTCCGTGATGAGCCGGGCATCCTCGCCGTCATAGTTCACCCGCAGCCGCAGCCCGTGGATGCGTACCTGCCGGTCTCTGGTGCGGATGCCCAGCGCATCCAGGATCTTCCCCTCATAGGCCGTCCCCGCCTGCATAGCCGGGGTGGTGAAGGTCTCCTGCCGGATGCCCAGCTTCACGCTCCACCATTTCCGGAAGGTCTCCGTATCCCACCGGCCCATGACCTTGGACGTGTCCGAGGCCCCGATCCAGCCGCTGCGGTCGTGGTCGTGGATCACAGTCGGCTCACCGCCTTTTCAAGGCTCCCCAGCTTGTCGAACCACCCCATCATGGTCGCCATCTGCTTGTCGTTGATGCCCAGCTGCGCCAGCAGATCCCGGTGGGAAAGTCCCCCCTGCTCCTTGCTGGTGATCAGCCGCTCCAGCCGCTCCTTCACGGCGTAGATGCTGTGCCTCGACAGATCCTCCTCCCCGTCGTCGCCGTCCCCGGCGGCCCACAGGTCAAAGCCCAGACCCGTCCGCACCGCCACGCCTTTGACAAAGGCTCTGGCCAGCGCATTGTTGATCCGCAGCTGGTTCAGCGTGTCCTCGTATACCACCAGCGACCCATTCAGCAGCGGCATATCGTAGGAAAAGACGTTCTCGTCAATGTGGATCTCCACCGACACGAACCAGCACTCCGTCACTCTCCCCTTGCTGGTGGTCACCTTGGCCTGCGGCCATAGGTAGCTGTTGGTCTCCGGGCAGCGCCGGGGGGCATACCATACGCTCTCCGCCCCGTTCTCGTGCAGCAGCTTCACGCAGTTGGCCCAGCCCAGATACGGCACCTTCACCGTGTTCCCCCGCTCGTCCTTGGCTTCCCGGAACCCGCACAGGGGCCGCACATCCAACTTCACCAGTTCGTTAAAAGGCTTCAGCATGGTTCCTTCTCCTCCTTCTTGTCCTCTCCGATCACGTCCATCAGGCTGCTACCGTCCAGCAGCTGGTCGATAACTTCCATCTCCGTCCGCCCGAAGCCCGCCTTCATCAGCCACCGGAACCGCCGCCGGATGTTCTCCCGGCACGTCCCGCAGGCCGCCTCGTTCTTCCAGCGCCACCCGCTGCAAAGGGGGCAGGGCCTCGCCTCCAGCTCCGAAAGCGGCCCCAGCGCCTCGCCGCACCGGGGGCAGTTCAGCCCGTGGTAGCCTACGTCCTTGTCCTCCTCCACCGTCGGCTCCTCAAACACCTCGCCGCAATACTGACACAAATACATCCTCTTCTTCCTCCTCGTCGCTTAGATCTACGTATTCATAGGGGCCGCTTGTCCTCTGCCCCCGGTATACGGCCTCCATGGCCCGCCGAACCGTTCCATAGCTGCGCCCGATCAGCGCCGCCAGTTCTCCCATGCTGTCCGCCTGCGCCACCGGAAGCCGGTACCTGTCCTTCGTCACGTAGCGGTATACCCGCATTTCTTCCGTCGCCTCCTTGGCTGATAGCTCCGGCACTTGCCCTCCTCGTCCCACAGGGGCCGGGGCTTGCACTTGCCAACCATCTCTGCGTAGTTGCAGGCCCACATCCGGTTCGGCCCGGTCATTCCGTACCGGCACGCCCGGCATCTGCTCCAGTCCTTCAAGCCTCCACCATCTCGCCGTTCTCCAGCTTGTACCAGGTGTTTTCCTTGATGGATTCTCCGTCCACCTTTACGATTTTGGCATCGATGATGTTGCCATCATCGTCACGCTCAGAAACGACAATCCAGTTGCCCACAGTGCCTCTTGCAAGGCTATCTTCGCCCCATGCCACAGCAAGGCACTGTTCGCCCAATGCGGTCGCTCTCCCAGCGAAGCCGGTTACGACAGCCGTGCCCCTCTCACCCGATGCGGCGGCGTTGCCAAGATTACCGGATGCGGCGGCGTT
>ERZ1026884.361-NODE-361-length-31209-cov-6.423413_pt1 | contig 31209 bp, 25 predicted proteins | sample MGYA00380172_ERZ1026884 | MGnify/ENA primary metagenome ERZ1026884 (study PRJEB33269, sample SAMEA4719808) | human gut metagenome | biome: human-associated habitat; feature: organic feature; material: feces | place: Cameroon | collected 2013-10 ... | reverse complement strand
AGACTCCTTACGTTAAGCTCATCTCTCAGCTCTTCGGCGACCGTCAGATGATTGCTAACGCTACTGGTTGTTCTTCTATCTACTCAGCTTCTATCCCGTCTACACCTTACACAACCAACGCTAAGGGTCAGGGTCCAGCATTCGACAACTCACTGTTCGAGGACTTCTGCGAGTTTGGTCTCGGTATGGTTCTCGGCAACAAGAAGATGAAGGAGCGCATCTGCCACCTCCTCGAAGAGGCAAAGGCAGACGAGCATGTTCCGGCAGAGTTCGTAGCTGCTGCTGACAAGTGGATGGCTAACATGAACGACTCTGAGGGTTCTAAGGAGGCTGCTGCAGAGCTTAAGCCACTCATCGCTGCTGGTGCAGAGAAGGGTTGCCCGGTTTGCACAGAGCTCAAGACTCTCGACCACTACCTCGTAAAGCGCAGCCAGTGGATTATCGGTGGCGACGGTGCTTCTTACGATATCGGTTACGGTGGTCTCGACCACGTATTGGCTTCTGGTGAGGACGTTAACATCCTCGTACTCGATACTGAGGTTTACTCTAACACAGGTGGTCAGTCATCTAAGTCTACTCCTCTTGGTGCTATCGCACAGTTCGCTGCTCAGGGCAAGCGTATCCGCAAGAAGGATCTCGGCTTGATGCAGACAACTTACGGTTACATCTACGTAGCTCAGATTGCTATGGGTGCCGACAATGCTCAGACATTGAAGGCTATCCGTGAGGCTGAGGCTTATCCAGGTCCGTCACTCATCATCGCTTATGCTCCATGTATCAACCACGGTCTGAAGCGTAAGGGCGGTATGGGTCGCTCACAGAACGAGGAGAAGCTCGCTGTTGATTGCGGTTACTGGCACCTCTGGCGCTTCAACCCGCTGTTGGCTGACGAGGGCAAGAACCCGTTTACACTCGACTCTAAGGCTCCGAAGTGGGAGGACTTCCGCGACTTCCTCCTTGGTGAGGTTCGCTACCTCTCTGTTCAGAAAGCATTCCCGAAGGAGGCTGATGAGCTGTTCAGCCAGGCTGAGAAGATGGCTAAGCTCCGCTACCAGACCTACGTTCGCAAGAGCCAGGAGGATTGGAGCGAGCAGATCTAATCAGACCGAAATTGAAGGAGGAAACGGATAGCACGCCTACCCTATCCTCCTAAGATAGAAATATTATAAAACGACAGCAATGATGTTTAGACATTATTGCTGTCGTTTTTTTGTAGTGTCCCCGATTTCCGCTAACTTTGCAATACAGGTGTGCGTTGAGTAAGCAACCAAGTGAAATCTTCGGTCTATCATTCAATACACTATCATTAAAAAAGAAGACAAAGGAAATCAATTCTAAATAAACAAGCCTACTAAAACAAACAAGATAAACAATACAATGAATTTGAAATTGCTCACAGGAGTCATTGTCTCAACGGCATTTCTCCTGCCCGGCTCCGCATCGGGACAGACTGCGGACTTCAACATCGTACCTCAACCGCTGCAGGCTGACGTAACTAACGATGCACCTTTGATCCTCAATGGCAAAACATCAATTGTAGTTGCGACCTCAAACAACGACATGAAGCGCAATGCCACCCTACTCGCATCGTATATCGAACAGACTACCGGTGTGCGCCCCACTGTCGGAAAGCAGGGCAAGGATGCTACAGCTATTGTCCTTTCTATCGACAAGACAATCAGCAACGCTGAAGGCTACAAGCTCGATGTCGACGCTAAACGCATCAGCATTGCTGGAGCATCAGCAGCCGGTGTGTTCTACGGCATACAAACCTTGCGTAAGTCGCTGCCCGTAGTGAGTGGCAAGGTATCACAAGTGACCATTCCCTGTGCTCACATCGTCGACGCTCCGCGCTTCTCCTACCGCGGAACACACCTCGACGTGTCGCGCCACTTCGTAAGCACCGACGAGATACGCCAATTCATTGACATGCTCGCCATGCACAACATCAATCGCTTCCACTGGCATCTCACTGATGACCAGGGTTGGCGCATCGAGATAAAGAAATATCCACTGCTCACCGAGGTTGGTTCTAAGCGCACACAAACCGTCATCGGCCAAAACACGGGCAAGTACGACGGCAAACCATACGGAGGCTTCTACACACAGAAGGAGATACGCGACATCGTGAAGTACGCTGCCGACCGCTACATTACTATCGTTCCAGAGATAGACCTTCCAGGACACATGCAGGCAGCTCTTGCTGCTTATCCCGAACTGGGCTGCACGGGCGGTCCGTATAAGGTATGGGAGATGTGGGGCGTGTCGGACAACGTGCTCTGCGCTGGCAACGACAAGACAATGAAGTTTGTAGACGACGTACTAAAGGAGGTTGTGGCTCTCTTCCCGTCTAAGTACATACATGTTGGTGGCGACGAGTGTCCGAAGACACAGTGGCAGAAGTGTCCGAAGTGCCAAGCACGCATCAAGGCACTGCATCTTGAGGCTAAGGACGGACACACAGCCGAGGAGCGTCTGCAGAGCTACGTCATCACTCACGCTTCCAACTACCTCAAGTCGTTAGGCCGCAACACCATCGGTTGGGACGAAATTCTTGAGGGCGGACTCGCTGAGGGTGCCACTGTTATGTCGTGGCGCGGAGAGACTGGCGGCATCGCGGCTGCTAAACAGCATCACGACGTGGTGATGACACCGAACAGCTACCTCTACTTCGACTACTACCAGTCGCTCGACAAGGCTAACGAGCCAGAGGCTATCGGCGGCTACCTGCCGTTGGAGCGCGTCTACTCTTACGAGCCGATGCCTAAAGAACTGACTGCCGACGAGGCACGCCACATCATCGGTGTGCAGGCTAACATCTGGACCGAATATATGCCTACATTCAAGCAGATGCAGTACATGGCTCTGCCGCGTATGGCGGCGCTGAGCGAGGTGCAGTGGAGCCAGCCCGAGCTGAAAAACTACGCCGACTTCACAAGTCGTCTCGTTGAGTTCACACATCTCTACGATCACCTGGGTTACAACTACGCCAAGCATCTCTTCAACGTGGACATACACGTTGATACCAACACGAAGTGGCACGAGATTGTAGTACATCTCACCACAACCGGTGACGCTGAAATACGCTACACACTCGACGGCACGGAGCCTACAGCCAATAGTCCGCTATACGTTGGTGCCATCACCCTGCAGAAGTCTGCCAACATCTGCGCAGCTGCCTTCCGCGACGGCAAGAGAAGCAGCGTTAGCCGTCAGGAGATAAACTTCAACAAGGCAACGGCTTGCCCCGTCACATTGCTGCAGCCCACACACAAGAACTACACCTACAATGGTGCAGCTGCGCTGACCGACGGACAGCTTGGCGACACGGGCTTCGGCACCGGCCGTTGGCTCGGTTTCTGCGAGAACGACCTTGAGGCAGTTATAGACATGCAGAAGCCTTCTGTAATCTCGCACGTAGAGTTAAACACCTGCGTGGATAAAGGCTCATGGATATTCGACGCACGTGACATCGAAGTGAGCGTCTCTCAAGATGGTAAGACATTCAAGCAGGTGGCTACAAAGCAGTTGCCGACACTTGGCGAGGATGCAGCCGACAAGGTCTACACCCACAAGCTCGACTTCCAGCCCACAAAGGCACGCTACGTGAAGATCAAGGCTACATCGGAGCGCAACATGCCTGAATGGCATAGCGGAAAGGGCAAACCGGCATTCCTCTTCGTTGACGAAATAAGCATTATGTAATGATTTGACAATGTGCCAAGACATGTTGGGTTAGCAATAATCTGAGGGTCTTGGCACTTTTTTTGTATTGTTCCGATTCTAATGAAACCATGCAACAATGTTTTATGTTGCAAATAAGTTTGTTGTTTCATTGGATAGTATTACTTTTGCAGGCAAAAAACGTGCTTTATGAAAGAATTCTTTATCCACCACGTGTTTGAGATTATTATTATAGTAATCGCATATGCTAAAAAAATCTATGACACAATTATCACATGGAAGCAGGATGGTTTTAAATCAACGAGAACAAACTTGCTGCTTTTGTTTCTTATGACTGTCATAGTTATTCTATTGTACGCCTCAAAGATGTAGCCAAAAATCATCGTTCTCCGTACGCAACCCAGTCAGATTCCGAACGCAACCCGATCAGATTCCGTACGCAACCCAATCAGATTGCGTACGGAGAACGATGACTTTTGTTAGTATAAAAGACAACACCCAAGTAGGTTTTAGGCGAAAGAACCAAACCTACTTGGGTGTTTTTGTATGGAGTGCAGAAAGTCTCTGCAATAATAAAGTTTAATTAAAGAAATTCCAGCTAACGCCAAAACGCAACACACGCTGGTTGAGCGGATAATGAGGCGTGAAGAAATATGAACGGTTGCCGCTGCCGGCGTTCACATGGCTCATCATCACAAAGAAGCGTGCCTGCTTCAAATGGAAATTGGCGTAGACATTCACAAGCGGATAATTGCCTACCTTCGTCTTGCTTGGACCATCCTGCACGGCATATTGTCCGAGAGCCGGACTATAGTCGGGTGCGTAGTAGCTGGTGAAGTAACGCGCATCTGCACCAAGGTCACACTTCAACACGCGCGCTATCATAAAGCGCAAGTACAGATTGGTGTAGACGTTCAAAGTGGGCACAGGCAGCACTGCCTCATTAGACGATTTCTGGAACGTAACAACGCTCTCCCAATTAACCGGACCGAGGGTCACATCCTGCTGCAAACCTACGGTGAAGAGACTTATCGCCCCACCAGCTTGTTTCACGCTGAGCGTGTTCTGCGTGCGCAGATGCTCATCGGTTATGTTGTATCCCATTGCGAAGTAGGTGTAGTTCTTCAGCTCATCGAACGCCACACGCAGCTTTGTGCGTGTCTTGTCGTAAGCAAAGGTGCCCTCCAAGCGCGAGTGAACAATCTTCGCCATATCGTCCTTGTCCCACCAGAAGTGGCGCGAGTGGTAGTGGCGCTGATAGAACGTTGGGTTAAGACTATGGAAGAAGCCTGACGCAGCGAGGCGCACCGTGTCACCAAGGAACTTGAAGTTGAGGTCAACATTAGCATCCACCTTCATCTGACCTGCATCCTTACCTATCGCCCACACCTCGCCCAACACGCTGTAGTGCAACGTTCTACCTTGTGTCTTAGAGAGCTGACCGCCTACACTGAGGTTGTGCTCGTTGTACGTAGTAAATGTACGCTCGGTATTAGGCAATGTAAAGTGGCGCAAGTCGGACGTAGCAAACACCTTTACGCCTGCCTTTGCCCACTTGTTGAAGCCTTCTAATAGCGACAAAGCGAGCGTGTTCTGCAAACGATAATGGCTCGTCTTGTCATATATAGAGTCGCCACTGTACGCACCTACATTGTCGTAAGTGTTAGCATAGAAGTCCTTCGGTGAGTTGTAGGCTTGATAAATGCGACGATAGGTGTCGAACTTGGCGGTGTGTATGATGCTCGTAACGGGCACATACTCTGTCTTCATCCACATCGTATCGAGCTGCGCCTGGGCTGCAAGGCTATTCAGACTGTCGGCTGCAGCCTTGCCATCTACGCGAATACGCCCCGAGTTGTCTGCAATTTCAGTAGTCGCAGGCTCTTTACCTGCCACCTTCGCATCGTCAGGACGTCCGCCAAACGATTGCTCCTCGTATTCCTCCTCGTCGAAGTCAGTGCCCTCGCGCTCTGCTTTGCGCTTGGCAGCCTCCTTTTCGTGCAAGGCTGCGTTCTCCTTCTCCGACTCCATTGCAAACTTGCGGGCTGCAATCTCCTCTTCGCTCATCTTCACTTTCTTGCGGAAACCAAAGCTAAAACGATGCGTGAAGAAGATATGCTGATTAGAGTTGCGGTTCCAGTTGCGCTCCAAGACGGTAGGAATTTCGTTCGTTGCGAAGTTGTCGTCGAAACTCTCCGGGTGCTTTATGTACTCGTCGTTGGTGATACCACCATTCTCCGTTACTTTCTGATCAAGAGTGGAGAACAAGAGATGTGCCTGATAGCGTTCACCGAGATAGGAGCCATAGAGCAAGAACTTGAAATGCGACGTGCTTTGCTCAGAGTAATAGCCACGTCCGTAGAGATAATCGACGTTGAAACCAACGCCAAGGCGCTTGCCTGCATTCACTCCAAACTTAGCCGAAAGTCGGTCTTCACCCGTTATTCTGTCACCTGCGGTGTTGTATGTAAGGTTCGTGATAGGCGACAACGTGTTCGTGAAATGAAACTTATCTACGGGCGATACAACATAATCGTATGGCTGCGTAAAGATAAACAGCTCTGTTTCCGGACGATCTATAAATATGCGATGTATGCGCGGCGCACCGAGATTGCCCGTCGTGTTATACTCACCACGCAAACCCGTTGTAAAGATAGAGTTCATAAACATGTGCGACACGGTGTCAACAGCAGCTTTCCTTTGGTCGCCAAAACGCGAATCGACCGTCCATACCCTTATGCCGCGCGGTATAACTTTGTCCGTACCCAGTGAGTCGGCAGCGTTTCGGTTGCGCTTGTTCACAGAGCCATCAGGGTTCATTTGGTTGAAGCGATCGTTGTCGTCCATATCTATCTGTGCCGACAGACACATCGGAACAGACAACAGAAACGCAAGAAGTCCTAATAATTTTCTTGTTGTTCTTATCATTGCAGTTATTATAGGCGTATTAATCTGAAACAACACTCCGCCATCTTGAACACCATAGATACGAGAATAATAACCGTGCCTATCGTTTTATCGTGGAAATAGAGCACAAGAACACCCACAACGGCACCAATCATAAAGATAATGTTGAGAATATTCCTTATCATAAAGAAGCGGTCAGAACGTTCTCCTCTGCTATGATGTCGCTCAGGGCGCTTTACAGCCGACTCTTCCAAGTCGAAGTTCTGCTTATCGTCTGTCAAAAATTCGTTGTCCATTCTGTTTTGTTTAAAGAATTGCATAATTAGTAAAGTGCAAAATTACGAAATTAAAGCCTATCAGCCGCCAGATTAACCATTATTTAACAAATGAGATATCAAAGTAGGAGGTATGGGCATTCTTGCCCATACCACATCGGGCTTTCGTGCCCATACCACATGGCTACGGCAAGAATGCCGTAGCCTCCTACCCTCTACTCTTTTAGTTTTAACTCGTCCTGCAAGCGCACAATCTCGTCGCGGTACTGCGCAGCTTGCAGGAAGTCGAGATTTTTCGCCGCAGCCTTCATCAGTTCGGTGGTGTCGGCAATGCTCTTCTCAAGCTGCTTGCGCGTCATGCGCTTCACTACGGGGTCGGCAGCGAAAGCCGTTGGTTCTGGTTCGATATATGGGCGGTAAGAAGTAGATGTGGGGCGAGGTTGAGACGTTGATACTGGTGCTGAGTTCTCAGTCGACTTTGCACTGTCCATGAAACCTGAGAGTGCCCCCTTGATGTCCTTGCGTATCTGCTGCGGAACGATACCGTGGTCGGCGTTATACTTCAACTGCAACTGGCGGCGGCGTGCCGTCTCGTCGATGGTTCGCTGCATGCTGTCGGTTATCTTGTCGGCGTACATTATAACCTTTCCGTTCACGTTGCGCGCCGCTCTACCAGCGGTCTGCGTAAGCGAGCGATGACTGCGCAGGAAGCCCTCCTTGTCGGCATCGAGGATAGCCACAAGCGACACTTCGGGCAGGTCCAATCCCTCGCGCAGAAGGTTTACGCCTACAAGCACGTCGTACATACCGGCACGCAGGTCGTTCATAATCTTCACGCGGTCGAGCGTTGCCACGTCGCTGTGTATGTAGTTGGCGCGTACGTCGTGGGCAAGAAGATACTCGGTAAGCTCCTCCGCCATACGCTTCGTGAGCGTGGTGACAAGTACACGCGAGTCGTGCTCGCGACACTGCACAATCTCCTCAAACAAGTCGTCAATCTGGTTCTCGCTCGGTCGCACTTCGATGATTGGGTCGAGCAGTCCGGTAGGACGTATAATCTGTTCAACCACAACGCCTCCTGCCTCATCTAACTCGAAGTCAGCAGGCGTTGCAGACACGTACACAACTTGATTGATCATGTCCATGAACTCGTCGAACTTCAACGGGCGGTTGTCGAAAGCGGCAGGCAGACGGAAACCGTACTCCACAAGGTTCTGTTTGCGAGCGCGGTCGCCACCATACATCGCACTAATCTGTGGCACCGACACATGGCTCTCGTCTATAAACATAAGAAAGTCCTTCGGGAAGAAATCGAGCAGACAGTAAGGGCGCTGACCAGGTTCGCGTCCGTCGAAGTAGCGCGAATAGTTCTCGATGCCGGAGCAATGTCCAAGTTCCTTAATCATCTCCATGTCGTACTCCACGCGCTCCTTGATGCGCTGCGCACGAATATGGTCGCCCACAGACTCGAAGAAGTCGATTTGTTTACGCAAATCGTCCTGAATAAGGCGTATAGCCGATTCGGTCTGCTCTTTCGACGTTACGAACAGATTGGCGGGATAAATCTTATAGTCGGCAAACTCGGCAATGCGCTGGAACGTAACGCTGTCCACCTCCTCAATGCTGTCTATCTCATCGTCCCACCATGTTATGCGTAGCACATTGTCGCTGTAAGCCATGAATACGTCCACCGTATCGCCTTTCACGCGGAATGTACCACGCGTTAAGTCTATATCGTTGCGCAGATAGAGCGCATCAACGAGTTTACGCAAGAAAGCGTTGCGCTCTACCGTTTCGCCCCTCTTCACCGAGATGACGCTGTTAGCCATAGCCGTAGGACCACCCATACCATAGATACACGACACAGACGATACGACAACAACGTCCTTTCTGCCCGAGAGCAGCGCACTTACAGCCGAGAGACGCAGCTTGTCGATGTCCTCGTTGATGGCAAGGTCTTTTTCTATGTACGTATCCGACGACGGCAGATAAGCCTCCGGCTGATAATAATCGTAGTACGAAACGTAATACTCCACGGCGTTGTCGGGGAAGAAGCTCTTCATCTCCTCATACAACTGTGCAGCAAGCGTCTTGTTATGGCTCAATATGAGCGTAGGTCGCCCCACGTTGGCTATGACATTAGCCATAGTGAAAGTCTTGCCCGAACCCGTCACACCAAGCAATACTTGGGCATGTTCGCCATTCATCACTCCGTCGGTGAGCTGGCGTATCGCCTCGGGCTGGTCGCCCGTAGGCTGAAACTTTGAGGATATCTTGAAGTCCATATGTCGTCATTAAATTAAAATACACGCAAAAAGCGGAACTACAAATATATACAAAAGAAAGAAAACGCTCAAACATTTTATCGTTTTTATTCTAAAAAGATGCCATTAAGCCGTAATAACATGCAAAATCAGCAAGTTATAGCGTGAAGATTTTATAAAAAGAGAAAGTATTCTTTGTAGTTAAATAAATAATATGTATTTTTGCAGTTCAAAAAGTATCGAATTATGAAGAAATCACTATATGCTGCAATTCTTGCAACGGTTCTCTTCTCGAGTTGCGCCAATGAGTTCAACCGGGTCTACAAGACCTCTGACAACACATACAAATACGAATATGCCAAAGAGAGTTATGCCAACGGCAAGTATGTGCGCGCATCATCATTGTTGCAAGGTTTGGTGACAATGCAGAAAGGCACCGACAACGCTCAAGAGAGTCTTTACATGTTGGCTATGGCTGAATACAATAGTAAGGACTACGAGGGAGCAGCCGCTACATTCAAGAAATACTTCCAAAGTTATCCCAAAGGTGTATACGCTGAGAAGGCAGAGTTCTACATCGGCATGAGCCTCTACAACTGCACACCGGAGCCGCGTCTCGACCAATCGCAGACAGTAAACGCCATCGCTGCCTTCCAGGAGTATATGGATCTCTATCCCGACGGCGAGGATCGTGCTACTGCGCAGCAGAAGCTCTTCGAGTTGCAGGACAAACTGGTGCAGAAAGAACTCTACTCGGCTCAGCTCTACTACGACCTCGGTCAGTACTTCGGCAACTGCACATACGGAGGTAACAACTACGAGGCTTGCATCATCACTGCTCAGAACGCTCTGAAAGACTACCCTTACACCAACTTGCGCGAGAAGTTCTCGCTGCTCGTGATGAAGAGCAAGTTCGAACTGGCACAGCAGAGTGTTGAGGAGAAGAAGCTTGAGCGCTACCAGGATGCAGAGGACGAGTGCTACGGATTTATCAACGAGTACCCCGACTCAAAAAACAAGGCTACCGCAGAGAAGTACATAAGCAAGTGTAAGAACTACATCAAGGATTAATAACAATATTTGAACATACAAAATTCAATTATAAAAATATATGGATTATAAAAAGTCAAAAGCACCAGTAAACACAGTGACACGCAACATCATGGACCTCTGTGATCAGACTGGAAACATCTACGAGAGCGTAGCTATCATTTCTAAGCGTGCAAACCAGATTGCTGTAGAAATCAAGCAGGATCTCAACAAGAAGTTGGCTGAATTCGCTTCGTACAACGATTCGCTCGAGGAAGTGTTCGAAAACCGTGAGCAGATTGAAATCTCACGCTACTACGAGAAACTGCCGAAGCCAACACTTTTGGCAACCCAGGAGTTCATTGAGGGCAACGTTTACTTCCGCGACCCGTCACAGGACAACAATCAAGAGCAGGCATAATGATACAACGTAAGCAATCGTTGTTCCTCTTGCTCGCTTTCATTGCCACGGTGGTTTGCCTTTGCTTGCCTATAGCAAAGATAACACCGATGGGAATGGGCGGAAGCATTAAGCTCTACAACCTCTGCATCATCACAAGCGCAGGTGCCAACTACTCCGTATGCGGATTGTTCGGCATCCTCGCAATGAGTGCAGCACTCAGCTTGGGAACAATATTCCTCTACAACAACCGAAAGCTACAGAGCAAGTTTTGCGTATGCAACCTATTCTTACTCATAGCATGGTACATCGTACTGGGAGTGACAGCACGCAACACATCGCCTGTTGACTTCTCTTTCAACTTAGCTTTCGCAGCGTGTCTGCCTGCCATAGCTGCCATCTTGGTGTTCATGGCTCGCGCTGGAGTGATACACGATGAGAAACTCGTGCGTGCAGCAGACAGAATTAGATAAGAACTTTTATAATTTACATACTACAACAAAGACTGTGAAGCGATAGTGCTTCACAGCCTTTGTTGTTTTGTAGCCATTGAGTCATGCTACAGTAGCGCGTACGGTTGCTTTCGCAGCGTTGGAACGGTGCTATTGTAACTATGAGTTAAACTACAGCTTAAGCTTCTTTTTCACTGGCTTACTCTCATTGCTCATGCGGTCGAGTGCCGTCACAACGTATGTATAGCGTGCAGTGCCGTCAACGTAAGGCAACTTATAGTGCTCGTTATCGGTGATAGCAACTATCTTTGCAGGATTATCCAGATTGATTTTCTCACCCTTCTCAAAGCGATAAACGACATACTTGTGTACCTCATCATCCCAATGCTTAGCCTTAGGCTTTGTCCAGAACAACACGTATCCGTCGCTTGTCCACACCGGCTTCACCTTCTTCGGCTTCTTCGGAGCCTTCGAATCGATGAAAGGCATCAGCGGTTGCAGGGCTGGATAACGCCAATACTTATTACGGAGCATTGTGCCGTAGTTGCCTACATTGTCTACTGCAGCCTTAGCATACCAAAGCACGGTGCCGTCTACGTTAGGCAACTTAGAGTGCAACGTAAACTTAGCCGGCATCTGATTTATCTTCGGGTTGTCCACATCAGCAAACTTCGCTGTGCGCTCCACATCTTCACCGATATACAACGGACGTGCCGATGCGTAGCGGTTCCACCACTCTATCAGTGTCTTATAGTCGGCTGCGGTATGACCAATCTGCCAATACAACTGTGGCACACTATAGTCAATCCATCCGTTGTTCACCCACAACAGTACGTCGGCATAAAGGTCGTCATAGTTCTGTGTACCTTTGGTAAGGCTGCCCACCTCTACTCCATCGCGTTTGTTGCGATAGATGCCAAAAGGCGATATGCCGAACTTCACCCACGGCTTCAGACGGTGGATAGCTTCGCCACATTCCTTAATGAACACGTTTACATTGTCACGGCGCCAGTCCTCACGATTGCTGATACCATTGCTATTGGCAGCATATTCGCGGTCATCTGGTATCTGCAGCCCAGCTACTGGGTACGGATAGAAATAGTCATCCATGTGTATACCGTCAATGTCGTAACGCTCGACGATGTCGTTCACCACCTTTATAATATACTCGCGGTTCTCGCGCATACCTGGATTAAGAATGAAGAGTCCGTCGTAAGGGAACACACGTCCCGGATTGGTCATTGCTATGTGTTTCGGGTCGAGACTCGAAGTGAATTTAGTCTTTGCACGATACGGGTTCAACCAAGCGTGCAACTCCATGCCACGCTTGTGGCACTGGTCGATCATCCACTGCAGTGGGTCCCAGTACGGTTGCGGTGCCTTACCCTGTACGCCTGTAAGGAAGCGGCTCCACGGCTCAATATCACTCTGATAGAGAGCATCGCATTCGGCACGCACTTGGAAGAAGATAGCGTTCACGCCATCCTTCTGCAACTCGTCGAGTTGATAGGTCAGTGTCTGCTGCATCTTCTCGGTAGACATACCGATGAACTGCCCGTTCACGCACTGAATCCACGCTCCGCGAAACTCACGCTTTTTAGGCGTGTAGCCATTGCTGGCAGCAAACAGATTGGCACAGAAAATCAGCAGTGCCAAGAAAAAGATTTTTCTAATGTTTAGATTGTTTGTCATTATGATTGTACTGATTATTTATATTTCATTTTCATCGTGTTGAATAACAATCACAGAATTAGTTTTTAGAGGTCAATCGCTTTATAACGCTATATGCATTATATAATCCGAGCTCGCCAGCCTTGCTCAAGTCGGCAATGCCTTCCTGCTGCGAGCCGTTCTTTATGCGCGCCAATCCTCGGTTATAGTAAGCCTCAGCGAGTCCGTTGTCGATATTTATGGCACGTGTAAAGTCGTCGATGGCGTGTGCATAGTCCTTATTGACGAGCAGCGCACAACCGCGGTTGTAATACAGGAACTGGTTCTCATGATCGAGCATGATAGCCTGATTGAGGCAATCGACAACCTTTGAACGGTTTAACGCAAACGTCATATCATGATTAAGCCTGTCTTTTTCGACAGTGCTATTCGACAATACAGTCGCATTGCTAAACTCGTTAGCCATCGACTGGCAGTAGGCTTTATGCCAAAGAGCCAGTACGGATGTGCTGTCCGATCCGAGTACCGTATTAAGGTCGCTGAGCGCAGCGTCATAATTCTGCGTCACACTCTCTGCCACAGCCCTTTGGATGAGCAACGGCATGATACGCTTCTCGCTATGCTCGGCATTGATACGAGTCGATAGCGAGTCGACAACAGCAAGATAATGTTGCGAGAGCGTCTCGTCAAGGCGCTGCTGCTTGTTATTAACATAGATAACAAGCGATGGGTTGCGTCGGTTGAATGCGTCAACACTCGGCACAAAAGGCTGATAAGAGCGCACATCATTAGCGTAGCGCACCAACGAGAGGCAGAACATCGGCAGCGGCTCGTTGCCAGCCACACGATTCTGTACACGTCCTCTATAATCGCTCTTGTATTCATGCTCAGCGGAGTTGTCGTCGGACACTACAATTTGGTTATATTTCTCCATGTCTATCTCGCTGCGACGGCGCATCTGCTTCACCTTAGCTGCGCTCCAACGTGTCTGTTTGCCCACGCGCTTGTCCATTTGCGCCTTCAAGATGCGGAACTCGTCGAGTTCAGCCTTAGCCGTCATACCAAGACGGCGATAGCAGTTGGCACGTCGCGAAAGACCAGTCCAGAAGTTTGGAAACTGATTGATAACCGTTGAATAGTCGCGTATGGCAGCACGCATATTGCCTGTCTTATCAAGCAATATGGCGCGGTTGAAGATTGCGAGCACATTCTTTGGCTCCATGCGTATCACGTAATCGAAGTCCTCAATGGCACGATTGTCGTCACCAAGGTTCATGCGGAGCAGTCCACGATTGTAATGAGCGAGGAAGTTGTCGGGATCGAAATCTATGGCGGTGTCATAGTCGGACATCGCGCCACGTAGGTTGTTGGTGTTATAGCGCGCCAAAGCACGGTTGACATAGTTGGCAGCGTTTTTTGGCTTCAGGTGTATCACCTTACTAAGATATGTGTCGGCATTCTTCCACTCGGCACGCGAGAGAGCAATCATGCCACGCATGTTCCATGCATCCACATCGTATGGAGCCACCTGCAGAGACTTGTCGAGCCATTTATCGGCAGTGAGTGTGTCGGCTTGCAAGAGGTAGACCTGCGCCTTTAACGAATAGGCACTGGCATATGACTTCCAACGTGTGATAACAGTATCAAGGTCGAGCTGCGCCTGAACGTAGTCCTTGTCCTCAATACGACAGAGCGCACGGTTGTACCACGCTGTTTGGTTCTGTGGGTTCAGATTTATAGAGCGTGTGTAATCGTCAATGGCTTGTGCATAGTGCTTCTGACGAATGCGGCAGAGTCCGCGCAACTCGAACATGTTAAAGACATACGGATTGAGTTCTATCGCCTTAGTCACGTCAGCCTCAGAGCCCGTATAGTCGTCGAGATAGAACTTTGCAAGTCCGCGATAAAACCAAGGCTCGTAGAGATAAGGCTTTGCAGCAAGAGCTTGGTTGAAATACTGAATAGAAAGCACATAGTCCTCATAGTACAATGCGCTCTGCCCCGAGATAATAAGACGATTGGTGTTGTATTGCGCCCGTATCTCATGCAACGGCAGAATAGCAAGTAATATAAGGACTATGATATGCTTCATAAAATAATATGTGTTTATTTTCTGGGTATCTTCGTGCGATAAGCGCAGCGGAAACGACCTTGCAGAAGGTCCTTAAGCTTACCGCGAATCATCTGTTTGCGCATCGGCGATATACGGTCGACGAACACTGTACCCTCCAGATGGTCGAACTCGTGCTGCATCACGCGAGCCAAGTAACCTTCCACCCATTCGTCGTGTTCTACGAAGTTCTCGTCTTGATAGCGTACATGTATGCGTGTCGGACGCTTCACATTCTCGTGTATTCCAGGCAGAGAGAGACATCCCTCCTCCATCGTCTTCTTCTCCGAATTCTCATCGTACTCAAGGATGTGCGGATTGATGTATGCGTGTCTGAAACCCTTGTACTCTGGATAGTCCTCGCTGAGTACATCAATATCAATAACAACGACGCGAATATCCAAACCAACCTGTGGAGCAGCAAGACCGATACCGTCGCTTGCGTCCATTGTTTCAAACATATTAGCTATCAATGTCTGCAATTCGGGATAGTCAGGAGTGATGTCCTGAGCCTCTTTACGTAAGACAGCGTTGCCGTAAGTATAAATAGGTAAAATCATGATTCTGTTATTTTCCCTTCATCCGAAGGTAATCTTGTAGAATGATTGTGGCACTTATTTCGTCGACAAGTGCTTTGTTCTGACGGGCCTTCTTACTTATGCCACTATCAATAATCGTCTTATGAGCCAATACAGATGTGAAGCGTTCGTCGTAGAACTCAACCGGAATGTCGGGAAGCGTCTTGCGCAACTTGGCTACAAACTGCTTCACACGAGGAAGGTTCTCGCTCGGCTCGCCGTTAAGTTGTTTCGGCTCACCCACAACGATACGTTCTACGCTCTCACGAGCCACGTAATTCTGCAAGAAACTCATAAGTTCGCACGTAGCAACTGTCGCCAATCCGCCAGCTATGATTTGTAGCGGATCGGTGACAGCTATACCCGTGCGCTTCTTTCCATAATCAATCGAAAGTATTCGCGCCACTATATTAATAATGTTTTAGAATTATTTCTTGTAAAGAAGCCAAGCACCTGGGTACTGACCAATGAGCTGATCACGAGACTGTGCAGCCTCTCCCTTTGTTGCGAATGTAGCAGCAACAACGCGATAGAGGTTACGATCTGAATTGAATACAATCTGCGCATTGTGACCAGCAGCCTTCAACTGGCTCTGCAAGCCTTCTGCATTAGCCTTCACGCCGAAAGAACCAACAACAACGCTGAAGTTGTTCAAACCCGAACCATCAACAAGAGTAAAGTTTTCCGAACGTACTGCTACATTGTCTGTGTTGTCTACAACTGTTGTTTCCGTTACAGGTCGCTCTACGAGCGGAGCTACAACCGGCACTTCTTCTTGAACAGGTGCGACTGGCTGCTCTGCAGGTTGCTCCTGCTTTGCTTGAGCCTTCTCGTAAGCCTTCTTGTATGCGCTTTCGCTTGATTTACAGCTTGTAAATGCCAATACAGCACAGAGACCTGCGCACAAAAACATATTCTTCTTCATATTCTTAAATGATTTAATTGATTTATCGATTGTCGTTTTTATACATTTTGATGCGAAATTACAAAATATATCATAAACAAAGGACTATCACGTGCATAAAGTTTGTTAAATAGGGCTGACACAAAATTTTTATTAAAAAAGTTGCAAAGAAATTACTTTATACAAAAACTTTTGCTATATTTGCACTATCATAATTTATTAACTTAAAATTAAAAGACATGAAAGCATTAGGTTACATTGGAGCATTCCTCGGCGGTGCACTCGCCGGAACTGCATTAGGAGTTCTTCTCGCCCCAGAAAAGGGAAGTGAAACACGTACACGCATCGGTGACGCTGTTGGCGATTTCTGCAAGAAACACAACATCCGCGTTAGCCGCAAAGAGGTTGAGGACCTTGTTGATGATATCAAGGACGCAACTGACGACGAAATTTAATAACAAGCAACGAAAGCAAAACGTAAAGCAAGATGTTCTCAACAGATAAAAACATAGAGACCATTGCTGAGCTTATCGAAGCTGTCAAGAATTACATCGGGCTTCAAACAAAATATGCGAAGCTCGATGTAATTGAAAAGATTGTGCGACTGCTCACAGCACTTACTATGTTGGCTGTGCTATTGTTGCTTCTTTTCATCGGACTAATCTATCTATCCTTTGCAACAGCTTACGCGCTCGCACCACTCATTGGCACAGCGTTGGCATTTGCCTGCGTTGCGGGTGGTTATTTTGTTATGCTCTTTCTGTGCATGATATTTAGAAAAAGATGGATTGAACGTCCACTCGTAAAGTTTCTCGCTGGTCTGCTGATGAACGAACAATAATCAGCATCACTTTTATACACATACGTTTATGTCACAAATCGAACCCATTGAACTACCGCAGACTATCACCTCGCTCGAAGACATTTCTGCATACAAGGATAGTTTACACAAACAAATTGAACAAGAAGAAGAGCGTATAGCCAACAAGTGGAACGACCTGTTTCACAAAGAAGAAACTATGCCTCAAGGCAAAGCTCAGAAGTTCGCAAAGATGCTGAGTTTAGGTACAACTATGTTCGATGGAATGATGCTCGGTTGGAAGCTTTACCGCAAATATCAAGAAGGGGCTTTCATATTGGGAAGAACAAAAAAGAAGCGCAAGTAAGCCCTACGCTTCATTCTTAATTAGTCATTATTAATTCCTAACCCCTAATACTCAACATTCAGTTTAAGCCCATCGTACGCCAACGTAAGTCCATTTGGCATACGTTTGTTTGCCTCATCATATAGTCCGATGTGGTGGCATACATGCGTTATATACGTTTGCTTTACACCTATCTGCTGTGCGAACCTCGCAGCATCATCAACCAATTGGTGTGAATGATGCTCCTTCTCAAAGCGCAAAGCGTTCACCACAAGCGTCTCCACACCTTCGAGATACGGCAACTCTGTATCAGCTATTGTCTTCATATCCGTGATATAAGCGAACTTGCCGATGCGAAATCCGAGTATCGGCATCTTGCCGTGCATCACTTCTATTGGCATTATCTCCAAATCGCCTATGTGCAAAGGCTCGTGCGGACGCACATTATGTAGTTCAAGACGTGGCACTCCAGGATAAAGATGTTCTCCAAAACAATATGGCATAGCCAATCGCACTTGCTCACATGTCTTCTCGTCACCATACAAATGTATTGGTCCAAACACAGAGAACGGGCGCAAGTCGTCGATACCTCCTACATGATCGTAATGTATGTGTGTGAGTAGTATGGCATCCAATGGCTTGAATGGTAACGGCATCAGCTGCTGGCGTATATCCGGACCACAATCGATAAGCACACGTGTGCCACCTGCCGACTCAATAAGAGCTACGCAGCGCAGACGACGGTCACGCAGATCGCTACTGCGACACACCTCACACTGGCAGCCAAGCGACGGTACGCCACCAGACGTGCCTGTACCAAGCAATGTAACCGTAATTGTATTTTTGTTTGACATCATTCGTAATCATTTACCAGTGACTTGTCAGCACATCTATAGCCGTATCTACCAACTCGCCTACTTATATAACATTCACTTCTGGATGTATCTCTATGCCAAACTTGTTGCGCACGTCTTCTATGATACGCTTATAGAGCGCGACAACCTCCCCACCCGTTGCTCCGCCACGATTGACGAGTACAAGTGCCTGACGGTCGTGCACTCCTGCCCTACCGAGCGATGCACCTTTCCATCCACACTGCTCAATCATCCAGCCTGCAGGAATCTTAATATGTTCAGCATCCACAACGTAATGCGGCATACCCTCATACCGTGCAGCAAGACGTTCATATACATCGCGCCCAACTACAGGATTCATAAAGAAGCTGCCGGCGTTACCCATAACCTTCGGGTCCGGCAGTTTTGCCTCGCGTATATTTATGATGGTCTGACGCAACTGCTGCGCTGTCGGCTTACTTATTCCTTGCTCCTCAAGCGAGTGGCGTATATTGCCATAGTCGAGGTCTGGACAGAAATTTAATGAGAAGCAGTATGTCACGTGGGTTATCACGTAATGGTCTTTCCACTCGTTTTTGAAACGGCTCTGACGATAAGCATATTTGCAATCCTCATTTGTCATCTCCACTACGTTGCCCGTAGCAATATCCACAGCCTCCACCTTTGTTATCAAATCCTTTGCCTCAACGCCGTATGCACCTATATTTTGCACCGCACTGGCACCCACCTCGCCTGGTATCAGCGAGAGGTTCTCAGCTCCATGCCAACCATTGTCGACAGCGTAGGCTACGATATCGTCCCACGTTTCGCCGGAGCCACAACGCAGCCATACCTTCTTATCGCTACGCTTCACCACTTCACGTCCCTTAATAGCCGAATGAAGCACCGTTCCTGTGAAGTCGCGAGTGAGCAGTAGATTGCTTCCGGCACCGATGATAAGTAGTGGGCGGTCTGCTTCCGTAAGCGTGCGCACAAATGTCTGCACATCGTCTACATCACCAAACTCCACAAAGCGACGACACAAACCAGCTATACCGAATGTATTGTGCGCAAGTAGATTATAATTCTTGAGGTCTTTCATCACATTATAAGTTTCATTAGTTTCCAGCCACCATCTTTCTTGCGAAAAGTTAGTTCTGTTTCTATACCATTAGCAATGCCTCGTATCACGAAAATCTTCTGATTACTCTCCGTATATTTCTGTCCATAAAGTATATTATAAATCACCTTATTGGGCAGTTCTGGAGCAAACGATAACCACTGTTCGGGTGCGAGAATGCCATTCATTGTCTCAAAATCGTCATCAGGACTCGGTCCGCTGAACTCCAATGGGTCATTAACGCTTACCACCTGGAAAGCGGTATCGTTCACAAATTCCTGATAGAAATGCAAGAACGAAGCGTTCTTACTCTTAGCCAGACTCTCGTTGCGTATGGAAGTCATCATCCACAGACCACGTCTGCGCTCAAAGACATATTGCTTCATACTATACTTTGGCAGGTTAATGCGCTCCACTACGACGTGCGAGATAGAGGTATCCTTCACCACTTCCATTTGGTGCTGATTGTCAAATATCAATGTATAGAAGTCTTGATTCATAAAAAAGTGGTCAGTCTTCCACGCTTTCCTTGTAATGTAGGTTTTCTCCTTACCAGTAAACACGGGCAGTGGGAATACGATGCGCTTGCTTTGCAACTTACGATTGGCAGCAAAGTTAAAGAAAAAGTCGTCGAAGAGTTCGTCTGCGGCTTTCGGCATTGGTGTCGCAGCAATAATTTCATCTTCTATAGAATCCACCACAGCGGTTGTATCGACCGTAATAATGGTGTCGCTATCTACGGCAGATGTGTTTTTCTCGGTGCATCCAGAAGATGAAAAACAAACGATGCCCACCAAAATAGCGAGCACTACGAATAAAACTGATTTTCTCATACTACAATCTATACAATTGACAGGCTTTACAAAGCCCTCAAATTTTTGGCAAAAGTACAACTTTATTTCGATAAACTTCTTTATTAGACTAAAAAATATTACCTTTGCAATGATTTTTATATGTTAGTAAATAAGCTATATAATTTTAATTATGTTAGAAAAGATAGAAGAGCTTCTTAATGAAGTGAACAATCTCAAGGCGTCAAATGCTGAAGAGATTGAACAACTGCGACTGAAATACCTCAGCAAGAAGGGCGAGATTACAGCTCTTATGGCTGATTTCCGCAACGTAGCTGCGGATCAAAAGAAGGTAGTCGGCATGAAGATTAACGAGCTGAAGCAGGCTGCCATGCAGAAGATTAACGAGCTGAAGGAACAGAATGCTGAGGCGGAGGAGTCGGCTGACGACATCGACTTAACACGCTCGGCTTACCCTATAGCTCTTGGCACACGCCATCCGCTTACCATTGTGAAGAATCAGATAATTGACATATTCCAGCGCATGGGCTTCACGCTTGCAGAAGGACCGGAGATTGACGACGACTTGCACGTATTCACGAAGCTTAACTTCGCAGCAGACCATCCGGCACGTGACATGCAGGACACATTCTTCATCGAGCAGAGTGCCTCAGAAGTGACCAAGAACATTCTTCTGCGTTCGCACACATCAAACGACCAGAGTCGCATCATGGAGCGCCAGCAGCCTCCAATCCGCGTCATCTGCCCGGGTCGTGTGTATCGCAACGAGGCCATCTCAGCACGCGCTCACTGCTTCTTCCATCAGCTTGAGGGTCTTTACATTGATAAGAACGTGTCGTTCACCGACTTGAAGCAGGTGCTTCTCACTTTCGCACGCGAGCTCTTCGGTCCGGACACAAAGATTCGTCTGCGTCCGAGCTACTTCCCCTTCACAGAGCCAAGCGCAGAAATGGACATCTCTTGCCACATTTGTGGCGGTAAGGGCTGCGGTTTCTGCAAGCACACTGGCTGGGTAGAGATTTTGGGTTGCGGTATGGTCGACCCGAACGTGCTCGAGGCTTGCGGCATCGATAGCAAGGTGTACACCGGCTACGCTTTCGGTCTTGGCATCGAGCGTATCACCAACTTGAAGTATCGTGTAGCCGACCTGCGTATGTTCTCCGAGAACGATGTACGCTTCCTCGACGAGTTCGTTTCTGCCGACTAAAAGCATACATTATATATAAAGCAACTGGAGCAAAGTCCGATTGTTGTACATTATACAACGAACGGGGCTTTACTCCTGTTGTTTTTTATGATAGCTGCATATCTTTTTTATTATATAGCAACATTTTAGGCTAACTAATTTCGGTTTGTGCTCAGTTTGTGCTAACTTTGTTGCTAACTATGCACTCAAACAATACGATAGAAAAGAGTTTCACTACAGAACATGCCATGCTGTTCTTCAAAGAGATTGAAGAAGTGGCTGCAGGCAGCTTCGCCATTCATGCGAAGTACGCTATGTTGCGCGATATATTCAAGCGCATAGTGAATCAAGCACTATCACAAACAAGTATTAACTTTATAGGCTTATTCGCCAAGGTCGACTACCTGATGAAGCAGTTGGATGTGCCCACTGACACCGCTCAACTAATTCACAATACACGGCGAATGCTTAATGCCATACACACCACATCAGAAGACGAACTGACCACTTCGCTTCCGCACGACCTAAAAGCAACGACGTTGCTCGTAGAGTTGTTGTGCGAAAGTACGGCACCCACATCGCTAACACCCTACTTCCCTACCACCAACCGCAAACGACGTTGGAGCAAACTCGATGCTAAAGTCTTGCGCTGCGTCGTCGAACAATGGGACGATCAATATATCTACGCCACGGAGGAACAGAATGCTTCATCCGTGAAGGTGTGTTATGGTACACAGAACGAATATCTATGGTTGGGAGGAAAAGCCGATTGGTCGTACTTGAAACAGATTTTGCATAAAAACACACAAATCAACCTCGTGCATATTCGCATCGAGGACGGCGTGTATATGCCCGAACTCATCATCTACGAACCCGATTATCTGATAGATATCACCGCCGTCGCCTCGTGTTTCGAGACCTACGCCGAGTCGCCATACGTCCACTTGCTCAACATGTTGAAGCCACCACCCAATACCGTACATATACACTTGGGTAACCTCGCTGGACAATTCCTCGACGAAACAATACACAACAAACACACCTCCTTCAACGAGAGCATTATCGACTTCTTCCATCACAACGCTATAAGCCTCACTTCATGCGAAGACCTCAAGGATACACAGACCGTGGCTCGCTTCTACAGCGATGCACGCCAGCAGCAACAAAATATAGAGAACCTCATTGGCAAGGTATTACCACAAGAGGTTAAAGAGTTCGATGCACGTGCCGTAGTGCTTGAGCCAACGTTCTTTAGTGAGGTATTGGGTATTCAGGGACGACTCGACTTGCTGCACGTAAAGAATGGTGACATCACCATCATCGAGCAGAAGTCGGGCAAGGGTGCATTCGTGCCTTTCCCCACCGACGATTTCAATCCCAACCGCCCCGAACCGCAAGAGAAGCACCTCGTGCAGCTCTCGCTCTATCGCGCCTTGTTCAACTACGAGTTCGGCAAGCGTGCCGACCAGTTGCGCCACTTCATGCTCCTCTACTCAAAGTATTCTGAGGGATTGGTATCGATAGCCAATATGCCCCAACTCACCTTGCGCGCCATACGTATGCGCAACCTTTTGGCGTGGCTCAACATTAGCTGCACAAATGACGGCTTCAACATCCTCACCTCACTAACACCCGAGATACTCAACCGCAACCATCTCACAGGACGATTGTGGGTTCAATGGGTGCGCCCCGAACTGGAACGCACTCTCAATCCTATAAGCCAAGCCTCAACCTTAGAGCGTGCCTATTATCTGCGTTTCCTGCGTTTCATCAGCAAGGAGCATCTGCTCTCAAAGATTGGAAACAAAACAAAAGACGACAGCGGATTTGCTGCCGCATGGCTCGACACGCTCGAAGACAAACGTGCTGCGGGTAATATCTACGAAGAATTAACCATTGAATCGTTCGGCGAGAACGGCGATACTATCGAGCGTTTACAACTGAAGTTCAGTACTGCACGTTCGATAGATACTTCCAATTTCCGCTTGGGCGACATCGTAATCCTCTACCCTTACCGCCACGGCGAAGTGCCGAACGCCTGCGCTCAGATGGTTCACCGCGCATCTATCAGCAACATTACAGAAGCAGGCGTAGAGGTGGTGCTGCGCAACCCACAAACCGACCATCGTCTGTTTCTTTCTGCCGAAGACACACGCTGGGCGATAGAGCACGATATGTTTGAGTCGTCCGTAAAATCGCTATATAGTGGTTTACACAGTTTTCTCTACACACCTCAACCACGCCGCGACCTTATCCTTTGTCAGCGCAAGCCGACTGTCGACGAAAGCATTACGCTCGCAGGCGACTATGGTGCCTTCAACCAGCTCGTGCTACATGCCAAACAAGCACGCGACATATTCCTCGTAATCGGACCTCCAGGAACGGGCAAAACATCGTTCGCCTTGCTCAACATACTCAAAGAGGAGCTAACCAACCCCAACGCCAACGTCCTGCTCCTCTCCTACACCAACCGAGCCGTCGACGAGATATGCAGCAAACTTGCAGAGAGCAACATTGACTTCCTACGTATCGGTTCGGAGCTCAACTGCGAAAAGACATTCAAACCCCACCTGCTCTGCAATCGTGCTACGACTTGTCCCAACGCACACGCTGTAGCCAATCTCATCAGCAACACACGGGTATTCTGCGCCACAACGACTGCGCTCAATGCCAACATCCACCTACTGAAGATTAAGCACTTCGACCTCGCCATAATCGACGAAGCCTCGCAGATACTCGAGCCTCATCTCATCGGTCTGCTCTCGGCACGCACCTCCATAACTCAAAACTCAATCAGTCGTTTCGTGCTCATCGGCGATCATAAGCAGCTACCTGCCGTGGTGCAGCAGACCGCAGAGGAGTCGCAGGTGGACGAACCTGAGCTACACGCCATACACCTTACCAACTGTCGTCTCTCGCTCTTCGAGCGTCTGCTCACTAACTGCAAGACCGACGACGGCTACAACCCACACCTCGTCTACATGCTCACACGTCAGGGACGCATGCATCAGGAGATAGCCGAGTTCTCGAACATCGAGTTCTACGGCAGTAAGCTCGCCGTCGTGCCGCTACCCCACCAGACGCTACCGCCAGACACGGATGTGACAGAAAGCACTCAACATTCAACACTCAACACTCAACATTCAACACTCAACACTCCGAACGGAATCGTTCAGATGTTGAACGCCCATCGCATAGCGTTCATCGCCTCGCCACGTGTGGGCAATACTACGGCAATGAAGACCAATCAGGTCGAAGCGGAGATAATAGCAGCTACAGTGATGCAGATATTCAGCAGCACAGCCGACAGTTTTGACGAAGCACAGACCATAGGTATAATCGTGCCCTACCGCAACCAGATTGCTACAATACGCAACGCTATCGACGCTGCCTATCGCACGATGTTTGGCAACGCTGACAGCAAGCAGGATGAAGCACAACGTAACAAACTTCACAACATCACTATCGATACCGTGGAACGCTATCAAGGTTCGCAACGCGACTATATCATCTACGGCTTCACCGTGCGCCACCCCTATCAACTCCGCTTCCTCACAAACAACACATTCGAGGAGGACGGAATGCGCATCGACCGCAAACTGAACGTAGCCATGACTCGCGCACGACTGCATCTGATTATGGTGGGCAACCCCGAAGTACTTCAGCAGGACGAGACGTTCAGCCGACTCATCAACTTCGCAAAACAGAGAGATGCCTACTACGACATACCTGCAGAGAAATATTGCGCAGGCAACTTCCTTGTGAATACAGACAAAGAATAACAACTAAAAACACATAGCAATATGAACACAATAACCATGCTCGGCACGGGCAACGCAACCGTCACCCAATGCTACAACACCTGCTTCGCCCTACAGACCGACACCACCCTACTGCTCGTTGACGGCGGCGGGGGCAACGGCGTACTCAGACAACTGAAGAAAGCAGGTATCGGCATCGCAGACATACATCATCTCTTCGTAACCCACGCCCACACCGACCACATACTCGGCGTGATATGGATAATACGTATGGTGGCGCAATGTAAAGGCTACGAGGGTCAGCTCCATGTGTATGGAAACGACAAGGTGCAACTCGTAATTAGCACCATCATTGACATGATTCTCGCTAAGAAACAGCTGGCAAAGGTGACTGAACGTGTTGTCTTCCACGAACTGCACGATGGCGACAAGTTCGAGGTGGGCGACATCGGTATGCAGTGCTTCGACATCCACTCCACAAAGGAGAAGCAGTATGGTTTCCGTGCCGAACTGCCAGGAACTACTGTCGCTTGTCTCGGCGACGAACCGTACAACCAGCAGAACCGTCTCATGGTAGAACACGCCGACTGGCTCCTCTGCGAGGCATTCTGCCTCTACGCCGACCGCGAGGAGTTCAAGCCCTACGAGAAGTCGCATAGCACAGCACTCGACGCCGGCAAGCTCGCCACCGAACTCGGCGTAAAAAACCTACTGCTCTACCATACCGAGGAGAAGACTCTTGCCACACGCCGCGAGACCTATACACGCGAAGCAGCACAACACTTCAAGGGCCACATCGTCGTGCCCGACGACCTGGAAGAAGTTCTGCTATAAACCATCCGTAGCGGAGGTCTCCGGCCTCCGCAACACCCAACAAGACAAGCATTACACATACTTATATAAGCGTATCCGACATGTTTCGTATAAGTAATAAAAACAAAAGAACTATCGTTTTTATTACTTATACGAAACAAAAATGGTATCAAAATCAAACCAAAATAGTTGCTTAGTCTTTACCCAACATCGGATACCGAACGCAATCTGATCGGATACCGAACGCAATCTAATCGGGCGGTGGACGGAATCCGATCGGATTGCGTTCGGGTGACGGTGAGAAAAGCTTAAGAAAACGATAGAAACTTCAGTTACTTAACCAATGTTATATGGCAAAGTTACACTTTCGTTCTTATACCACCCACCAATTATCCCAAGCGGGTCTAACCATCGGAAATGAAAGGATAGCAAGGTGATGTAATGTTGGCAGAGCAAATCAAGGCGCAGCGCATTCTTGACATCCAGAGAGAGGGTCTTGTGGATTTGGACAAGGTGAAGAAGTCACGCATGACACTTACCAAGTGGATGGATGACTTTGTGAAGTACACGAGTTAAGCGATTAATAAAAGTGCAATCACCGCAATAATACTATTGATTTTAAGTTTTTTAAAATAAAAATTACGCTAAAATCTGCCGAATAACTTAAAATGAGTTATTTACGAACTTTTCACCTCAACTGCCACGGTTAATTTTCTGTAATTATATAATGTGGCAGAATCGTAATTGCAGAAAAAGACGTATTTTTGTAGCTAAATATTCAGAGTAGCTAATGAATAAGGAAAAACACGACTTCTTCCTCCATTCCAATGAGGTGAACCACATCAGCAAGGAGGATTACGACAAGATAGAACTGTTGGTGAATGCGACAAAGGCTTTTGCCCGCAGCACCTACCAGTGCGTCTATATCATAGACTATTTTCATCAGGACTTCATCTATGCATCAGACAATCTCGCTTATCTCTGCGGATTGGAACCCGAACAGTTGATGGAGGCTGGCTATCAGATGTATATAGACCACGTGCCGGATGCCGACCTGCAGATGCTGCTCGAAGTGAACAAGAAGGGTTTTGGCTTTTTCAATGAATTGCCCGTAGGCGACCGTCTGGACTATACCATCTCGTATGATTTTCATCTTACCAATGGCAATCATAGTCGATTGATTCATCATCACCTCACCCCTATCCTCCTTTCTGATGACGGAAGAATATGGCTTGCTCTTTGCACCGTATCGTTGGCAGCAACCGATGAACCAGGACATATCATCATACAGAAGAATGGTGAGCGCAGTTATTTTGAATATTCCACCTCGCGCCACAAGTGGGAAAAGAAAGAAGGCATAACCTTGAGCGAGACAGAGAGAGAAGTATTGAGATTGTCTGCCCAAGGCTACACGATGAATGATATTGCCGACCGACTGTGCAAATCGGTTGACACGATAAAGGCTTGCAAGCGCAACCTTTTCGCTAAGCTTGGCGTGAAGAACATTGCCGAGGCGCTGTTTCATGCCACTAACTATCAGATGATATAATCAGAATCATATCTCTTCCAACAATGTCGAGAGATAGAACTTCGGGAAGTATTTCACCTCCTTGCCTTCCGCAAGGTTTGCGAGAATGTTGGCACAATAGCCGGCGGCAATATATGCCCCGATGCCCAGTTGCGGGAAAGACTCCTCAGAATAATGCCTGATGGCTTCATCTATCCAAGGCACAGGCATCTGCCAGAACATACCGTACTGCGAGATATACTTGCCCAGTGAGCAACGGAAATCATCCGAACCTTTTTTCACTACTTCGCTGAATGGATAGCCTTTCGGTTTCTCTACAGCGAGAAAGGCAGCCTTGCCAAGATTGACGGCATGGATAACGGTGATGCCCCGTTCCTTGCATTTTTCATCGAAAGCAAACGAGGCTTCGTTGTCATGCAAGGTTGCATTCACCGCATATCGGATGCCCGACAAGTCGCATGCATCCACATCTTCCATCGTCAGCGTATCCTTTTCTATGCGATAGATTTGAAATCTATCTTCCTGCCGAGGGCTTTCATGGAAGTCATGGCGCAAGGCACAGGAAGCTATCAAGCTTCCCATGTCTGCACCACTAATCAACAATTTTATTGGATTGTTCATTTAAAGAGAGATTTATTGTCGTTACACCATTATTGGATGCCGTAGATAGACATATTACATTCTGTTCTTCTGGCTTTTTCCTGCACCCGTACCCTTATACTTGCTTCTTGTAGTGTTGAACTTATATCGTACAGTAAGCGACACTTTGCTGGTTGACTGTATATCACTAATCAGCTCCTTCATTTTGCCATAATACGCACTCATGTGGATGTCGTCTGTTCCAAACAAATCATAGACAAAGAGCTGGAACGACAAACGATCCTTCAAGAAAGCCTTATATATAGATACATTTGTACAAAATCTTGGCTTATACGAATATATATTTCTTCCATATCCTTTTGTGGTATACGTCATCATCCACGTTAACATTGCCAACTTGGTGTTGAAGGTATTATTAAAGCGGAATACTGCCATAGGTTTGTTGGATATTTTGCCATCATGTGCATCCATATCAAGCCACTGTTTTACCACAGATGCCGTAAATGAAGGATACCAAATGCCAAACGAAGGGCGTAAGTTGATGGAAGCATCTACATGATTATATGCCTTTCCATTCACAGGCTTAAGCAGTCCTATTGCAGGATTGTCTTTGTAAGTCTCCACATTCGACATCATCGTATGCGAAGTATGGCTGTAGGTCATGTCGAAAGTCAACCACTTGTAAGCCAACTCGTAGTTGAGATTTTTGCTTATCTCAGACACTAAGAATGGATTTCCCGTTTCATACGTGTAGCGGTTGTCATACTGTATGCCGCTGCGCAAGTAATTATAGGAAGGGCGGTCGATGTCGGTAGCATAGCTCAGCTGCATCTGTACCTTGCCCACAGGCATCGACAAGCTGATGGATGGGAACCAATTGCCGTACGACTTGCTTTGCCCAGGCACATACTTGCCATATTCATAGTAGTTGAAGTCGATGTATTCGTATCTCAGTCCTGCCTCCATGCTCACGTTTCCGAAATCTCTTGAATATGCCAGAAATGAAGATGCCATGCTTTCTGTAATACGACTGTCGTCATCCGACACGAAGTTGGTTGGCACAACCTTATACTTGGATGTGCGATGCGTGTTGGAATATTCACCGCCCAAAGACAATTCGCCACCCAACAACGGGTAGGAAAGCACCAACTTGGAAGCCAATAAACGATATTTCTTGTCAGTAAGGCTATGAACCGTCTGGCTTTGTGCATCCATCCCCATCTCTTGATATTGCTCTTTGGTAACAACGTCCTCGTTATTCTTCGACCAAAGCCAGTCGGCATTGAAGTCGATGCCGAGTTTGCCAAGCTTTCCGACATAGTAAACATTGCTTGAAAGCGTGCTCTTCTGCTCGAAGAAATTAGCGTGGCTGTCAGAAGTTTCCGTCTGCTCGTCGTCTTGCCATATAGAAGTAGTCATATTGGCATCGCAGGTCTGTTTCGGATTTCTCAAAAAGCCAAAGTTGGCACCTATAGAGTTGTTGGCATCCAACTGGTAGCTGGCATCCAGGCGGAAGTTCATCGCTTCTACCATACCTACTTGTCTGTTTTTACTCTTCTGATTCCAAGTCTTGTCAAGATAAGTATTCTGCTGTAAGTCTTGATTGTTTGGCTGGTACTGCTTTGCTCCAAAGGCGTATGCGCCCAAATCCAAGCCATTCTTGCGATAGCTCATATTCAATTGGCCAAATCCGCCGAAGTTTTTCTTCTCATCATATTCACCTGTGGTTGAGGCATCAAATCCGAAGCCCTCGCCCAGTATCTTCTTCGTTGTGATACGGATGACCGCCTTGGTGCTGGATGCGTAACGGGCACCAGGGTTAGTGATTACTTCCACCGACTTGATGTTATCGGACTGCAAACGGTCCAGCTCGCTTCGGTTTCTCATCTGTCGTCCATTGATATAGATAACAGGTTCGCCGCGTCCGAATACCTCGATGCTGCCATTCTGGGCAGACACTTTAGGTATGCGGTCGAGCAGGTGCTCCATTGTTCCTGCCTTCTCAAGTACGGATCCGGCAACGGTTGTCGTCATTCCGCCATGCTTCAGGATAGTTTTAGGCAGAGATGATTTTACGACTACTTCACCAAGCGTCTCACTGTCCTCTTCCATCTTTATAATGCCCACATTCTCGTCCTCACAATCCTTGCAGACGGTCTTGTAGCCTACAGATGTCACCTTGATAATTCCGCCGTTGCAGTAAGAGTCGATGACAAAGCTGCCATCCTCTCCACTCACTGCGCCTTTGACGAAAGCCGAGTCAGTTCTATTCAATAATACTACATTGGCAAACACCAAAGGCTCGCCCTTAGTATTCATCACCTTACCTGTGATATTCTGCGCCATCATCTGCGTCATAGCCGAGAGGCACAACGCTGCAGTAAAAATTACCTTTTCCTTCATATTGCTACTTTTTGCTTGCTTCATTTATTTTTCTGCTGCAAAAGTATAATCTGAATGAAAAAAGCCTTTGACACAAAAGTGTATTTCAGAGATGGGTGGCTAAAAAATTACACTTTTGTGTATGTGAAAACAAAAATCTATGCATAAGCCCATTTGAAAAAGTCATTTTACAAAAACGTCCTATTGATTGTTATAAGTTACAAAGACCAAATATAATCTGGACTTTTTCAAATGGGCTCAATATATTATAAGCTCTGGAATCCACCTATTTCTATTCTATATTCTATAAAAGTTTATGTTGAATAATAAGTGCTTGGCAAACAAGAACCAAGCTATATAATAATAGCGAAGCCTTGACCCGAAAAAAAGGTCAAGGCTTCGCTAAATGTTCTGTTTAATGTTAATTACTAACTCTCCATTATGAATTGCATCCTTATGGATGTACGCACAACCTATTTAATTGTACCAAATGGAGGTATTATCACGTGGATAACGATTCTCGTCGTCGTTATAGACGTTGTCAAGCTCAAACGATTCGAAATCATAAGCTCTTTTTACACTCTTCATCATAAGACCTCCTATTCTGACTGCTGTCTCTAAACAGTCGTTAACAATCTACTTACGGGACGCGAGACAACATCCTCGTCTTTCATATTGCGAAGATAGTACTTATTTTTGAAAAATGCAATATCTGTCTCTTATACACATCTGACGCTGCCGACGACTCCTTACGT
>ERZ1026884.357-NODE-357-length-31316-cov-21.678385_pt1 | contig 31316 bp, 25 predicted proteins | sample MGYA00380172_ERZ1026884 | MGnify/ENA primary metagenome ERZ1026884 (study PRJEB33269, sample SAMEA4719808) | human gut metagenome | biome: human-associated habitat; feature: organic feature; material: feces | place: Cameroon | collected 2013-10 ... | reverse complement strand
CAGAGGCTATCAAGGTATTCCAGGATGCTAAGATTCTCTACTCTCCAGGTAAGGCTGCCAACGCTGGTGGTGTTGCAGTATCAGGTCTTGAGATGAGCCAGAACTCTGAGCGCTTGAAGTGGTCTCGTGAGGAGGTTGATGCCAAGCTCCACGATATCATGAACGATATCCACGCTAACTGCGTGAAGTATGGTACAGAGCCTGATGGTTACATCAACTATGTAAAGGGTGCTAACGTAGCAGGCTTCCTGAAGGTGGCTAAGGCTATGATGGCTCAGGGAATCGTATAAAATAGAATACATAAGAGAGATTAAGGTCAAATCATCAATAAAACAGCTGGTCTATCAATAAATAGATAGCAAAAAAGGATAGTAAGTCGCAAGACTTACTATCTTACGATAAAAGCTCCATCTGTACATTGCAGATGGAGCTTTTATTATTTAGCAATAGAAGTTTCCTATTATACCGGAGTATCCTCTGGATTATCCTTGAAGAGCTCATCGATGGCAGGGATTTCATCCTCATCAAACCATCTGGAAAGCTTTTCCTGTGCTTTCTTCTTGGCATCCTCTGACACATCGCCCCAAACCTTATGGAGCACATAGAGCAATACAGCCAGGTCATCGCCCAAACCAGCGATAGGAATGGCATCAGGAATCACGTCCAACGGACTAATCAGATAACCCAAGGCTGCAATAATAATTGCCTTATCCTTCAAAGCCACCTTATCGCTCTCCAATGTATAATACAGAATGAGTGCGGCATATACCATCTTGGCACCCGCACGCTTAGCGATATGCGAAATCTTCTCGACAAATGCACTCTGAGTGAACTTGTCCTTGTAATCCATAAAATCTGGTAATGTCATATTAATTTATAATTATTAATTAATAATTTATAGTTTTTACAAGGCTATGCTTTCGGCTCGTAGAAGAGTACAGCCTTGATGTAAGTTTCCATCTTTGCCTCCTTGTGCTTGTTGACACGGAAAAGGATGATCATCTGGAGAAGCGACTTGGCAAAGCAAGCCAGCAGCAAGCCGATGATGATGGCAATGACGGTGGTAAGCGCCTTGCCATTCTCATAGATAGGCGACTTATCAGGGAAACATGACAATATCAATACAGGAATCACGGTGATGAAACCACCCACAGTGAGCTGAGTACGCTTGGAGCCACCCATATCCAATATCGCCTGCTTATCAAAAAGGTAATCGTCAAGATCCATGCGGGTGATGCCGTAATTCTCCAACTTAGGGAAATCAGGCTCATCGCCATACTTGTCAATCTTTCCAGTCACCTTGTGTTCAAAATCATCTAATATCTGCTTCTCCGGTTCTTTGAGTTCCATAATCTTATTAGTGTTTTAAATTGTTTGAAATACTACATCATACTTGTTATTATATAATAAGGTATTACACCTTCAGATATAAACAGGTAATGATGCAAAAGAACTAAAATAAAGAAAGCAGTGCCCCTATAAGCCGAGTTCTGTACCTGCAATAAATGGTAAGAGAACAAAGAAATGCAGGCGCTTGTCATTTATCTAGTCCCAGAGTCACCCCTGGGCTCAAGCACTCTACCCTCCACAGCAGTTCCCGAAGGAACAATCGGACGAGCCGCCCTCAATCTGCGGTATACATGAGCTTACAGCTCCCAGATGGCACAGCCTGGCGATCACCCGCCAGCTGGTGGTCTCTTACACCACCTTCTCACCCTTACCCGACACTAAACCACGATGAAGCAAGCTTCACCGCTACGGAATAAGTTTCGGGCGGTTATTTTCTTCTACCGACACCTACTGTCACCAATAGCTTCTAGTTTCGGAAGTGGGATGCCCTATGCTGCCCGGACTTTCCTCTCGCACGCCAATAACGGAATGCCAGCGACAAGCCGGAGCACTGCTTTCGATATGCAAAGGTAAGAAAAAAAAAGAAGAAAGGAAAATTTATCTCCATTTTTTTTATCTCTTTTGCCTTTTTTGCCTCTCTTTTCGAACAAAGAGAACGGAAGGAAGGGGAAAGAAGCTCAAATAAACAGAGATTTCTGCGGGTTTTAATTTGCAAATATTAAAGTATTTCTATTTTTTAGTTTTGTATGCAGAAGTAAGAAAAACTACAGAAGTACTGAATATTTGTAAAAATAGGGCATTCCTTGTTTAACAGCCGTTAAAGTGTTAATTTTAAATGTTAAAACCGAATAAAAAACGAAGCAGAAATGAACGTATATCAGAAAATGACTCTATATTTGCAACCGAAAAGCAACAGCTATTGCCACAGAAACAGATTGGCACACTTTTAGCTACTGCTTAAAACAAAGAATAGAAAATTAAAAAAAATAAGAGACATGAAAAAAGTAACAAATTACGTAATCGCTGCATTGTGCGTAGGTTCACTCGCATTCTCTGCAGGTTCATTCATGAAGGTTAACGCAGCAACATCAGCTACTGCAACAACTCCTGGTCAGCCAGTTGACTTGACATTCGCAGCAGAAAAGGCTCTGCCTGCCGTGGTACATATCAAATACGTACAGAACTCTAAGGTAAAGACCGTAGACGTTGAAAGCGATCCGTTCGGAGGATTCTTCGACCCATTCGGCTTCTTCGGAAATCCTGGTCAGGGAGGCACACGCAAGCAGCAGGTTCAGACCCCTAAGCGCGAAGCTACCGGTTCGGGTGTCATCATCAGTACTGACGGCTATATCGTGACCAACAACCACGTTGTAGAAGGTGCTGACGAATTGACAGTAACATTGAACGACAACCGTGAGTTCTCTGCCCGCATCATCGGAACCGACAAGACTACCGACCTTGCCCTGATCAAGATTGAAGGCAAGAATCTCCCTACTCTTCCTATCGCCAACAGCGATAACGTAAAGGTTGGTGAGTGGGTTATTGCAGTGGGCAATCCATTCGGCCTCAACAATACTGTAACAGCAGGTATCATCTCTGCCAAGGCACGTACACTCGGTGCCAACGGCGTGGAGAGCTTCATCCAGACCGATGCTGCCATCAACGCAGGTAACTCAGGTGGTGCTTTGGTTAACACCCAGGGCGAACTGGTAGGTATCAATGCCATGCTCTATTCCCAGACCGGTTCATACGCAGGTTACGGTTTTGCCATCCCAACCTCTATCATGAACAAGGTGGTTGATGATATCAAGAAGTATGGCAGCGTACAGCGCGTCATGCTGAGCATCCAGGGCAGCGATGTCCTCAATTACATCAATGCACAGAAGGAGAATGGCAAGGACGTGGATCTCGGAACCAACGAGGGTGTATATATTGCCAAGGTAGACGAGGACGGCAACGGTGCAGCTGCCAACTTGAAGGAAGGCGATGTCATCACCAAGGTAGACGGCAAGAAGGTAACCAAGATGGCAGAGCTGCAGGAAGCTCTCAACGGCAAGCGTCCTGGCGACAAGATGAGCATCACCTACCTGCGCAACAAGAAAACCATCACCAAGACCATCACCTTGAAGAATGCCCAGGGCAATACTTCTGTCATCAAGAGCGCAGACCTCGATGTTCTCGGTGGAACCTTCCGTCCTGTCACACAGAGCATGAAGGATCAGCTCAACATCAAGTATGGCGTAGAAATAATGAAGGTGAGCAGCGGTGCTCTGAAAGATGCCGGCATTTCACGCGGATTCATCATCCAGCGCATCAACGACAGCAATATCAGTTCACTCGACGACCTGCAGAAGGCAGTGAAGAGTGCTTCAACCAGCAAGGATCCTGTGCTCTATATCCAGGGCATCTGGCCAACAGGCAAGAAGGCATACTTTGCAGTTCCATTGCAGAAAGACTAATCATTGCAAAGAGTTTTTAGAAGAAGAGATAAGTTTTTACCTCTTCTGAAATGATAAAAAATGACAAAATAGCAGGTATTTTCAAAAATATCTGCTATTTTTTTTGTTATTTCAAACAAAAAGCGTACTTTTGCAATAACATAAAATTAAACTCTACCATGAGACAGCTTAAAATAACAAAATCTATAACGAATCGTGAAAGCGCATCGTTAGAAAAGTATCTCCAAGAAATTGGTCATGAAGAGCTTCTTACTACGGAACAAGAAGTAGAATTGGCTCAAAAAATAAGGAAAGGTGATAAAAAAGCGTTGGAAAGACTATGCAAAGCTAATCTGAGATTCGTGGTTTCCGTAGCTAAGCAATATCAAAACCAGGGCTTGAGTTTGCCAGACCTTATCAACGAAGGTAACCTTGGTCTCATTAAGGCTGCCGAAAAATTTGATGACACCCGCGGCTTTAAGTTCATTTCTTATGCTGTATGGTGGATCAGACAGAGTATTCTGCAGGCTATCGCCGAGCAGAGCAGATTGGTGCGCCTGCCCCTCAATCAGGTGGGAAGCGTAACCAGAATCATGAAAGAAGCATATAAATTTGAACAGGAATACGAACGCAAACCTAGCATCAACGAGATGGCTGAACGCATCGACATGCCGGAAGATAAGATTGCGGATGCCATGAATGCCAACAGCCACGAAGTCAGCGTGGATGCTCCTTTCGTCAATGGCGAAGAAGGCAGTATTGTTGACTCCATGACAAACCCAGACTATCCTACAACGGACAATGAGCTGGTCAAGGAATCACTCAGAACGGAAGTGGAGCGAATGATCAAGCTTCTCGGTGATAGGGAGCAGAAAGTCATAAAGGCCTTCTTTGGTATCGGTGAACCCGAACTGACACTGGAAGAAATAGGCGTAAAATATAACCTGACCCGAGAGCGCGTGCGCCAAATCAAGGAGAAGGCCATTCGCCGAATACGTCATAATACGAAAAATAAACTGCTGAAATCTTACTTGGGATAAGCATGAGAAAGGCTGAATCCTATAGAAGACAGCATCTGAAATAGGAATATGAAAATGAATATTAGAAAATTAGCTTTAGCAGCAATGGTAATGGCTGTGGGGTTTTCGTCCATGGCCAACGCTGCAAAAAATGATCCGAAAACCGCATATATTTTCGGTTTCGCATCATCATTCAATGATTCTACAGTATACATTACTGGAGTTCAGCAAGTAGACTCAGCCTACTTCGTAGGAAAAGCAAATTTCCTGGTAAGCAGAGACAACTATTCTTTCCAGTTGAGAGACTACCTGGAGCAGCAGGGTGCTGGATACAGAACCTGCGCTGTCATCTATGACATCAACAAGAAGAAAGCGGAGAAGAAATGGCTGAAACTTTACAGTAAATATACTCGCAAGCCAAAGGCTCAGCGCCTGAAGAGCGGTGAGAAGCCAAAGGATCTACCTACTCCATGGTTGGTTAAGACCATCGAAAAGGAGGATTTCCATTTCGTAGGTATTGCCCCTACTTCCTTTGAAGAGCCTAAGACCAAGGCTGAAATCAAGGCAGAAAAGCTGCAGGCAAAGGCTGAAGCTAAGAAGCACAAGGCTGACATGAAGAAGCAGAAGCAGAAAATCAAACAGGCTAATGCTGAACTGAAGAAAGCCAAAGCTGAGGCAAAACAGGAAAAGAAAATGCAGAAGAAAATGCAGAAAGAAAAGAAATAATAATAACAATATAGGAAAATGAAAAGCCCAGGGTTCTTTACCCTGGGCTATTTTGTTTTACCCCATTCGAGGCGCGCTTACTTCTGCATATGCTGCTTAAACCAATTGCAAATCTGGCGCAACAGATGATTGCGGGTATTACCACCAGAGATACCATGGTTACGGTTGGTATACCAGATTTCCTTGAAGTCCTTGTCTGCCTGAACCAATGACTCGGCATACTCGAAGGTATTCTGTGGATGAACATTATCATCTGCCAGACCATGACAAATCAACAAGGCTCCATGCTGCTGGGCAGCACGCTCCATCGGATTCACCTTATAGCCATCCTCATTCTCCTGAGGAGTGCGCATATAACGCTCGGTATAAACACTGTCATAGTAACGGTAACAGGTAGGAGGCGCTACAGCCACACCTGCCTTGAATACAGGGCGACCTTCACTCATACTCATCAAGGTATTGAAACCACCATAACTCCAACCCCAGATACCGATATTATCCTTGTCTACGTATGGCAGACTGCCCATATAGAGAGCTGTCTCAACCTGGTCCTTTGACTCCAGATCACCCAAACGGAGATAAGTACACTTTTCAAATTCAGCACCACGGCCACCGGTACCACGACCGTCAACACATGCTACGATGAAGCCCTCCTGAGCCAGGTAATAATCGAAGGCGCCACCGCTACCCATACTACCGGTGCTCCAAGCATCAAGAACCTGCTGACTGCCCGGACCAGAATACTGGAAGAGGATAACAGGATACTTCTTGCTGGCATCAAAATCTACAGGCTTAACCATCCATCCATCAAGCTTCACGCCCTCGGAAGTGGTGAAAGAGAAAGTCTCACGCTTACCCCAGTTATACTGCTTGGTCTTTTCGAGGAGTTTCTTGTTATCTTCCAACATCTTGATGACCTTACCCTTGTTGCTGCGAACCGTGAAGACATAAGGATGGGCATAAGAGCTCCATGTGTTCACGAAGTAACGGTAATCACCAGAGAAGATAGCGGCATTGGAACCCTTTGCATCAGTAAGGCGCTCAACCTTGCCATTCTTATGAACCACATAAACCTGACGGTCGTGAGCGTTCAACTTGGCTGCCTGGAAATAGACATCGCCAGTCTTCTCGTTCATACCATAGATACTGGTTACATCGTAGTTACCCTTCTCTACCTGACGAATCAGCTTACCGTTCATATCATAGAGATAGAGGTGCATATATCCATCGCGGTCGCTAGGAAGCAGAATATTCTTCTTGCCCACGATACTGTTCTCTACCACTTCTTCCTTGACAAACTTAGGCACGCTTTCCTTAATCAGCTGCTTACTCTTGCCTGTGAAAGGATTCACGGAATAGAGACGCATATCGTCCTGATGACGGTTCATGGTGTAAACAATCAGACTGTTGGCATCAGGAGATGTCTTGATACGGGGATAATAGCCGTCTGAATCAACAGGAACATCGAGCGAAATCACCTTACCGCTCTTCAGATTATAGCTCCAGAGACTCACCTTGGAATTGTCCTGACCAGCCTTAGGATACTTGTAGGAATACTCACCAGGATAGGCATGATACTGGCTGTTGGTAGGATGACTGCCCTCGAAGAGCTGCAGGGAATAAGTCTTCACATGGCTCTCATCAAAGCGGATCCATCCGATAGAAGTACCGTCAGCATTCCATGCAAAAGCACGGTTGAAGGCAAACTCCTCTTCGTAAACCCAATCAGGAATACCATTGATTACCTCGTTAAACTTACCGTCCTTGGTAACCTGAACTTCCTTCTCTCCATCCGAGATAAAGATGTTGTTATCCTTGACGAAAGCGATATGGCGTGAATCAGGCGACCATGTAGCTACCTGCTGTTCAGCACCTTCTGAGAGTTTCTTAAAACTCTTGGCAGCCACGTCATAAATGAAATATTCAGCCTTGAAAGAACGGCGATATACCGCTTTTCGGTTTGTCATCACCAGGATTTTCTTGCTGTCTGGGCTCATCACGTAGCCGTCGATATAATTGAAAGGAGCATTGGAAGCATCCAGATCGAGCAATACAGCTACCTGCTTACCAGTCTTGAATGAATAACTTACCACCTGCTTGCCATTACTGCTGATATTAGCATACAAGTCGGTGCCCTCAATAGGGTTGATACCTGATACATAAGCAGGATTAAATGCGCCGGAAGTAATTGACTTCAAATCCAATTTCTCAGCAGCCTGCAGGGCAGATACCATCATGATTGTTGCGATAAATGTTGTTATTTTCTTCATTTTAATCTTTATGTAAAGCCTCGATAGGCGAGTAATCCTCGTCTTCGAGCAACTGTTTCACGGTTACCTTTGGATAACGTTTTGTAAATGAATTGATCGTTCTTACGTATTTTGACTGAAATACCGTCTTACCCATTGCCTTATTCACTACCCACATGATCTTGCCCATATGCAAGTCACGGTCTAGCTGCGGACGGTTATCAAAGTTTGCCATCGGATACAGACTGAGCAGATAGAACGTCAGACAGTCGGGCACGATATATTCTCTTGTCATCGTACTGCGCTGCTGCACAGTATAGTATTTTTTATAAAGCGGATAGTCACTTCCCATATACTTATCGAGCGAGATTCCAACCGAATGCTCACCCACGACGATGCTCTGGTCCAACGCACCTATCTGTGAATAGAAGATAGGCGGTTGTAATTCGGGAATCCAATGTCGCAGACGCTCGAAAGAGGAAACTAGCTGCTTGTTGATATCATCCATATTGGCATAGGTTGCCTCGGCATCAGCTATCAGCGACTGAAGGGTGGAATCCTGATAAAACATCAGGAAACGGTTGCTGATATTGGCATCGGTAATGGTACCTAGCTGCAACATCTTCTCTATAAGGGTACGGGTTTCTATCGGATAGTCGGTATTCATCTGCTGGAGTGCAGAGAAATCACCAGTAGTCAGATATCGGCTTTGCAAACGGTCATAGCGGTGCACCGTAAGCGGTGCAGCGTCACCCTCCTCATTCGACTTGAACTTATATTCACAAGCCGAATGCAGAAGCAAAATTGCTAATATGACAATATAATAAAAAAATCTTTTCACTTAAATTCACTGTCTTCTGATTACGTCTGCAAAAATACTAAAAAAAATGATAAAAACCAAGCGTTTTAGCTAAAAAAATAAAAAGAAAAGCCAATAATGGGCAAAACGCTTACATTTTTACCCATTATTGGCTATTTGTGCAACATTCCGGCTATCGGATAGTGCAAGATACAGAAACCTTAACAGGTTCTTCTATCTGCTTCTTCCAGTCTTTCAACCACTGGTACCATTCCTTTTCACCCTTGAAACCATAGGTTTCATTGGCACTGGTATAGGCTAGCTTATAGCTCAGGCGGTTGCCTGCTGGCTTTACTACCTGGGTATAAACATCCTTGCTGGCAGGCTCCTGACTGACCAAAGCTGTCTGAGGAACATAGATGCCCAAGCCTACCGTTTCCAACTTATGCTTGCCATCGTCCTTGCCTGTTGGCCAGTCGCTGCCATAGCATCCTCGCAACCCCTTATTGTCAGAAAACTCGCTCGAACCCTTCACATTGATAAGTCCCGTAGCAAAGAGATAATCAGAGGCATCCTTATTGAAGAATACATCCACATCGAAATCGCGATGACCCGCATAGATGGTATATCGGATGGTTGCATTCACCGGCTTCAATCCCGGAGCCGGAACCCATCCATTATCTACCACCTCTACGATGGCACGAAGCGGACCCTCGGAGATGACACGCTGCTCCTGATATTTCACATCGTTCAGCAATACCTGATTGGTTCCATCCCAACCACGCAAGGCACCGAGTCCGTAGGTATTACCAACCCAGAGACAGTCATCACCCGAACCGGCAGCCAACTGTTCATCGCTTGGATAGAACTGGGTATCATAAACTACCAATCCCTTATTGATCTTTCCATAGAGGTCGATGGTCTGGCGGTTATCGAAATAAACGCGCATAGCCACCAGCTCGCTCTCAAAGCAGACACCATGAGAATGAACATAGTGATAGCAATCCTTGGTTTTCTTGTCGAAGGAGATACTACGCAGATAGATGTCCTGCTTGTTCTTGGCAAGCTTCTTGTTCTTGCTAGGCAGACAGAGTTCTGCAAAGGTACGGGCAGGATACTTCGCCTGCACACCCTCCTGGAAGAGCTGCACCTGATAGGTCTTGGTCTCTTTCTTGCCGAGATCAACCAGGAAACAGAGTTCATCGTTGGTACAATCACGGTTGGTGTCGTCGAGCTGAGAAGGAATCTCCTTACCGTCAACGGTTACCACGGCACGCTGAATATCACCAATAGCTCCCAACTTACTGAGGTCGATAACCACCGGAGCATCGGTCTTAGCCGACTTGGAAGGATTGGATACCGACACTTCAAAATTCGCCTGCGCCTGGACAGATAAGGCAAAGAGCGATACCAGCGCCAGCATCATTTGTTTCTTCATTGTTTGTTTCTTCATCATAGATTCTTATTTTAAGTTTGTTTATAATTCCGTTTATAACTGCGAGAAGAACTTCTTGCCTCTGACATAGTACTGCCACAGAATAGAACAGTCCAGAATCTGAGGAATATTCTCCTCCACCCTGCTCTCCTGAATCTTCTTTCGGTCCTGGTCAAAGTCGTGCTTCCATGCCTGGAAAGCCTTTCGCGCCTTGAAGATTGCCTTGCAGTCACCCAGGTTACGATTCAGGATAAGTGTCTGGAATGCAGCGAGATAATCCAGGAACCAACGCTTGCACATTACAGTCTTCAATTCCCTATCACTCAGGTTCTTATAAAGCATCGTTAAATTATTTCTGAAATTCAGATAGGTCTTCATCGGATTGCTTTTCGGCAAGGTTCCACCACCTACATGATACACCTCGCTCTCAGGAATACAGTATATCTTTCTGCCCATCAGACGCAATCTCCAGCAGAGATCAATCTCCTCGTTATGAGCAAAGAATCTGCCATCCAGTCCACCGGCATTCCAGTAATCTTCCGAACGGATCATCATGCAGGCTCCCGTAGCCCAGAGTATCTCCTGCTGATAATCATACTGTCCGTTATCACGCTCTACGGTATCAAAGATTCTACCCCTACAGAAAGGATAACCCAACTTATCGAGATAGCCACCACATGCACCGGCATACTCAAACATATCCTTATCATATTCAGCAAGCAACTTAGGCTGGCAAGCTGCCACCTGAGGATGGGCATCCATAAACTCGATGAGCGGAGTAAGCCAATGATGCGATACCTCTACATCACTGTTCAAGAGAACATAATAATCAGCCTCTATCTCTTTCAAGGCACGGTTATATCCCTCGGCAAAGCCGAAATTCTGCTCCAGGACGATGGTCTTAACATGAGGAAACTGAGTCTCCAGGAGATGCATGGATTGGTCTGAAGAACAGTTGTCGGCTACCCATATCTCAGCATCCTGCCGCGAATACTCCACGACATTAGGCAGATACTTAGCCAGCATCTTCTGCCCATTCCAATTTAATATAACGATTGCTACCTTTGCCATATTTTATTGTAAACTCTTTAACTTATTATTCAGGAGATTGGTGAACTCATAGTTCTTGAGTCCCCATTTGGGAGCGATAAGCAGGTCTTTAGGCGATTGACTGACAAAGCGTTCCAATACCAGATCCTTCCTCAAGAGTCGGATGTACCTGACGATGACATCAATGTACTCCTCCACCGTATATACATGGAAAGGATGCTCGGCATACTCCTGCGCCAATCGGGTACCCTTGATAATCTGCATCTGATGAATCTTCAGGATATCAAGAGGCAGAGAAGAAATGACAGGTGCCTGTCTGATACTTTCCTCCGCATCCTCTCCGGGCAGTCCGATGATGATATGCCCGCCCGTCAGAATGCCTCTCGCATGAGTCCGCTCTACCGCATCACGGCAGCAGGCGAAATCATGACCGCGATTGATTCGCTTCAAGGTCTCATCATTGGCACTTTCGATGCCATATTCCACAAGTACGAAGGTATGCCTGTTCAGTTCCTCCAGATAATCCAGGAGTTCATCGCTCACACAGTCTGGACGGGTACCAATCACAATGCCTACCACATCCTCTACCCGCAGCGCCTCCTCATACATTTCCCGCAGAAGTTCCACCTTGGCATAGGTATTGGTATAAGCCTGAAAATAAGCCAGATACTTCATATCCGGATATTTTCTACTGAAGAAGGCCTTGCCCTCCTCCAACTGTTCCGTTATCGACTTTCTACGGTCGCAATAGCTTGGATTGAACGTACGGTTGTCACAATACGTACATCCACCGCTCGAGATTTTTCCATCCCTGTTAGGACAGGAGAAACCTGCATCTATCGAAATCTTCTGAACCCGGAAGTCAGGAAACTGTTTCCGGATCCAGGAGCCAAAATCATTGTAGTACATTGAACTTTGAAGTTTGAGCTTTGAACTTTATGATTAGCCCTATTAACTATAAACTATCAACAAGCTCTGCTTTCAATGCCGTCTTGTCGTGATTGAAATCACCCAGGCGAACCTTGATGAGCTGATTGTCATATTCTTCCTTGGCGAAAGCTGGCGAAAGCTCCACGCGCACATAGTTCTTGGTAAAGCCGTGCATAGCCTTGCCTCTTGGCGCCTTTTCGAAAAGCACCTCAGCCTCAGTACCGATATACTGGGCATAGAATTCCTGTGTCTTCTGGTCACTCAGCTCCAGCAGACGCTTAGAGCGCATCTTCTTCTCCTTCTCGTCTACTACGTATGGAATCTTCAATGCTGCTGTTCCCGGACGCTCTGAATATGGGAAGACATGGAGTTGGGTAACAGGCAGGCTCTTCAGGAACTCATAACATTCCTCAAAACACTCTGGAGTTTCACCGCGACAACCCACCATTACGTCTACACCGATGAAGGCATCCGGCATCTTCTCCTTGATAAGATTCACCTTATGGGCGAAGAGCGCCTTGTCATAACGACGATGCATCAGCTTCAGAACCTCATCGCTTCCACTCTGCAACGGAATGTGGAAATGAGGCATGAAGGCACGGCTCTCTGCACAGTAAGCAATGAGATCATCATCACAGAGATCTGGTTCCAGACTGGAGATACGATAACGCTTGATACCCTCTACCTTATCCATCGCCTTGACGAGATCCAGAAATCGCTCATGGGTAGTCTGACCGAAATCACCGATGTTCACACCGGTGATGACAATCTCCTTACCTCCCTCAGCAGCCGCATGCTCACACTGAGCCACCAATGACTCGATGCTAGGATTACGGGAATTTCCACGGGCGAAAGGAATGGTACAATAGGTGCAGTAATAATTGCAGCCATCCTGTACCTTCAGGAAATAGCGGGTACGGTTGCCGCGGGAACATGAAGGCTGGAAGGTTCTGATTTCCTTCGTCTTCACGCTATGATGCTGATGAAGGGCAGAATCCGACAGCTCCTGAGCTTCGCCATTTGTAGGCAAACCATTCTCAGCAGCAAACTTCTGCGCCCAGGCATCACTGAGATATTGAATCAAGTTCGCCTTCTCATTGGCACCCAACACCAGGTCTACTCCCTCTATTTTACTCACGTTTTCTGACTCCAGCTGTGCATAGCAACCGGTGACGATGACAAAGGCACCAGGATTCTGTCGCACCATGCGATGAATGGCCTGTCGGCACTTATGATCGGCAACCTCAGTAACGGAACAAGTATTGATGAGACAAATGTCAGCATTCTCCCCCTTTTTGGCAGTAATCACGCCCATATCTTCGAGCATCTTGCCAAAAGTGGAAGTTTCAGAGAAGTTGAGTTTGCAACCTAAAGTGTAATAGGCAGCCTTTTTGCCTTGGAAGGCACTTGAATCTATCATATATTTATCTTATTCTTTGGGTTCTTTAAAGCTTCTGCCCTTTCAGGGCGTATAGGGGATGCAGTTGCTACTGGTCTTTACCTTACCCTTCGAGCAGCGACCATGGTTTAGGGAGTATAGCTAGCAGAAAAGGCGTTCACCTCCCCCAAGACTCTAGGTCTATAAAACGAAAAAAGCCGCTAGACCAAGGTCCAGCGGTTGTTTCTCTCATTTCTGTTCGTCAGTAATTCTAAATTACTTAGCAGAATCAGCAGCAGCTGTATCAGCAACAGTTGTATCAGCAACAGTTGTGTCTACCTGAGCTGTGTCAGAATCAGCAGAAGCTGTGTTCTGAGCTGTTTTGTTACCACATGATGCGAAAGAGATAGCTGCGATAGCTACGAACATAAAAACTAATTTCTTCATTTTCTTTGCTTTTTAAATCTGTAAAACAATCATTCGTTTATTAAAACTGATGCAAAGGTAAGCATTTTTTCGATATGTTGTTCTTTTTTTTGCAACTTTTTTTAGGGGTATTTTGTAACAAAATCACAATCACCTAATAATCAACAACTTACAAAGTGCTAACAAAGGTTAAAGTTTTTGGTGTGCTCGGAAACACCAAGATTTTAACACTTTTCTTGCATTTTAAGTGCATTTTCAAGATGCCATACTACCAACCTCCTGAAGCCCCAAAAATCGTAAAATGTGTGCCCGAACATCGATTTTTTCCTGTCCAGGCTCTTGACTATCGAAAAATTCTGCATATATAATAAGGTACGCGCGAGGGAAAGCGGGAAGAACGCATAGAAGAATATACAAAGGAAATGGCATAAACAGTCAGCAGATTTTTGAGAAAAGAAAAAGTTTTCGTAACTTTGCACTATGTTTCAGAGGAATTTTCCCTGAACACAAACAGATTCCGGAACAGAACAGAAGAAATAACTGAAAGAAAAATGATACAACTGAAAGAAAACAATGGAATACCTCGCAGTCTCTTACTGACGATGGCTGTGATAGCAGGACTAACTGTAGCCAACTGCTACTATAATCAGCCCCTACTGGAAATGATACGCCATGACCTGGGCATCAGCCAGCATAGTGCCAACCTCATCACCGTAGCCACACAGATAGGTTACGCCCTGGGCCTATGTTTCCTCATTCCCATGGGCGATCTCTACTCGCGTCGCCGCATCATCGTTACCAACATGACGGTGGCAGCCATCATGGCCATCATCATAGCCTTGGCACATAACGTATGGCTCCTCTGGGGCGCTTCCCTCTTCCTGGGAGCCTGTTCGGTGATTCCGCAATTCTTCATCCCTATCGCCGGACAGTATTCTGCGCCCAAGAACAAAAGCAGGAATATGGGAATCGTACTATCCGGACTCCTCACCGGCATCCTGGCTTCACGAGTCATCAGCGGATATGTAGGCGACTGGCTAGGCTGGAGAGAAATGTTTCTCATCGCAGCTGTCGTGATGCTGATCTGCATGGCACTCACCCTCAAGATTATTCCAGAGATGAAACGCAACTATATCGGAAGTTACAAGGGCTTGATGGTTACCGTCTTCGAAATCTTTGCCTATCATCCCCGCATCCGTCTCTACTCCATCCGTGCCGCCTTCGGTTTCGGCAGCATGATGGCTATCTGGTCCTGTCTGGCTTTCCATCTGGCTCAGGCTCCATTCTTCTCAGGTAGTGAGATGGTAGGAACATTGGGTGCCTGCGGTATCGCCGGAGCCCTTGCAGCCAGCGGTATCGGCAAACTGGTTCCGCGATACGGCATCAGAAAACTGAGTCTTTACGGAGCAGTACTCCAGATTATCGCCTGGAGCATTGCCAATCTCTACGGAGATACATACGCAGGTCTCATCATCGCCATTATTCTGGTAGACATCGGTCTGCAATGTCAGCAACTCAGCAATCAGAGTGGCTGCATCCAGGAAATCCCCGAAGCAGCCAACAGAGCCAACACCATCTTCATGACCACCTATTTCATTGGTGGATCATTAGGAACCTACTGTGCCGGCATTGCCTGGACCCAGATAGGATGGCTGGGAGTCTGTACAGTAGGAATGGTCTTTGCCATCATCTCGCTCTGCATCTCCGTCTGCAACAGAAAATAAAAAAAATGCAATAGCAGATAGAAAAATTCTGTCTATCTGCTATTGCAAACAAAGAAGTTTAATTAAGAATGGTATACTTCGCATATTTCAGGAGCAACTGCTTGACACCGGAATTCTGAAATTCTACAGTTGCCTTCGCATTCTCGCCCTGACCTTCAATCTTCCGGACAATGCCTACCCCGAAACGCTGATGCTCTATCTTGCAACCTTCCTTCAAAGCACCGAAAGAAGAACCGGCAGAAGAAGACACCGAAGAGGTTGAAGATACCGATGAACTTCTGTTATTCCCCAATATGCGACGAGCAACATCCAAAGCTCTTACCGACTTGAAATTACCGGAAGATAATGACTCTCGGGAAGAAGATGATGACGATGAGGTATCCGATGCCGGTTTAGGATCCGGACGGAACTGCGATGTCACACGCTTCCATTCCGGAACATCCTCATCTCTATCGCTTATTCTGCGCTTCTGGTCCCAAGGCATCCGTTTGCCATATCCACCGCCATAAGAAGAACGTTCACCATAAGAAGCACTTCTCTCATAAGAAGAGCCACCACCAAAGTAAGAACCACCCATTTCATCCTGTGCCTCTATCAGACTGGAATCAATCTCATCAATAAACCGGCTAGGATTATCAAATTCCATCTTGCCATAGCGGAAACGATTCTTGGCATTCGTCAGAATACAATGTTTCTCGGCACGGGTTATTGCCACATAAAGCAGACGGCGCTCTTCCTCCAGTTCCCTGACAGACATGGCAGCCAGCGGACTCGGGAAGATATTCTCCTCCAATCCTACAATGAAGACAGTAGCAAATTCCAGACCCTTAGCCGCATGAACGGTCATCAGGGACACACGAGGTTCATCCTTGGCTCCCTCACTATCCGCATCCGTAAGCAATGCCACATCCTGCAGATAATCCGTAAGAAAGGCTTCATCCATCCTACCCTCTTCCCTGCGCTCCTCGACGAAGGCAGACATACCGCTCAGGAATTCCTCCAGGTTCTCCTGTCTTGCCAGGTCATCGGCATCTCTGCCACTCATGATATCCTGACTGATGCCACTCTCCTTGATGATAGCATCACCCAGGTCATATACATCCGTAGTATGAGAACGCTCGATAAACGAAGAAATGAGCAGTCGGAAATTATCCAGTTTCGTCAATGTACCCTTGTTTACATTGAGTCCATAATGTGCAGGCTCTCCTATCACCTCCCAGAAACTCACCTGATTCTGATGCGCACAGTCAGCAATCTTCATCACCGTTGTTGCACCGATTCCACGAGCCGGATAGTTGATGATACGCTTGATGGCTTCCTCATCATCAGGATTAGCCACCAGTCGGAAATAGGCAATGATATCCTTGATTTCCTTGCGCTGATAGAAGCTCAATCCGCCATAGATGCGATAAGGAATGCCCTGCCTTCTGAACTCCTCCTCGAAGCTGCGGCTCTGGGCGTTGGTACGATACAGAATGGCGAAATCATGATATTCGCAATTATCCTGACGCTTGATGCGCTTGATGTCCTTAGCCACGATTACCGCCTCTTCTTTGTCGCTGTAAGCCGGTTTGTACTGCAACTTCTCGCCTACCGCATTCTCGCTATATACATCCTTCTTGATCTGATTGCGATTATTCTTAATCAGACTGTTGGCTGCCTTCACGATAGTCTGGGTAGAACGGTAGTTCTGCTCCAGTTTGAAGAGCCGTGTACCCTTTAGCTGTTTCTGATAATTCAGGATATTGTCAATATTGGCACCACGGAAGCTGTAGATACTCTGCGAATCATCACCCACGGCACATACCCGAAGTTTCTCCTTGCACAGCTGCATCACGATAGACATCTGCACATGGTTGGTGTCCTGATACTCATCTACCAGGATATAATCGAAGCGGGCTGCATATTTCTGTCTGATTTCTTCATGTTCTCTGAACAACTGATGGGTCAACACCAGCAGATCATCAAAATCCATGGCGTTGGCTTGTTTGCAACGCTGCACGTAAGCCAAGAATATCTTTCCCACTTCCGGCATCTGTGCACGCTTGTTCTGCTCATAGATGGCAGCATCACTGGCATAGGATTCGGCACTCACCAGATTGTTCTTAGCCATCGATATCTTGGCATGAACTGCAGCAGGCTTGTATGATTTATCATCCAGTCCCATCTCCTTCACGATTGCCTTAATCAGCGAGCGTGAGTCGGCTTCATCATATATGGTAAAGTTGTTGTTGAATCCTATATGCTCAGCTTCAGCACGGAGAATGCGTGAGAAGATGCTGTGGAAGGTACCCATATAGAGATGCTGGGCCAAGTCGTCGCCCACCAGTCTGCCGATACGTTCCTTCATCTCCCTTGCCGCCTTATTGGTAAAGGTAAGAGCCATGATGCTCCAAGGCTTCATCCCCTGGTTCAGGAGATAAGCAATCTTATAGGTAAGCACACGCGTCTTACCCGAACCGGCACCGGCAATCACCAGCGACGGTCCGTCAATATATTCAACCGCAGCTCGCTGCGCTTCATTCAAGTCGTTCAGTAAATCCATTAATCAATATTTAGCCGGAAAAATAATCACTAAAAACTAATCACTACTCACTCATTACTTTCCCCTATATCCTCCCACAGCAGTACCTGGGTCATAATCCTCACCTTCTCTCGGGAAGGAAGGGATGAATCTCATCTGATGCTCTATCTGGCGCTGACGCTTCTTCATATAGGCACTCGGATGAAGAGAACTGAATTTGCGGGGATTAGGCAGTGTAGCAGCAATCAGGGCGCACTGGTCACGGAAAAGATCCTGCGCTTTCTTGTCGAAATGATACTCAGCCACAGCATCCACACCATAGATTCCAGGTCCCATCTCGATACTGTTGAGATAAACCTCCATGATGCGCTGCTTGCTCCACATCATTTCGATGAGAAAGGTGAAATACACCTCGAAGCCCTTGCGGGTCCATGATCTTCCCGGCCAAAGGAATACATTTTTTGCTGTCTGCTGACTGATGGTACTGGCTCCATGCACCTTTCCGCCACGGGCATTATTCTTGGCTGCACTCTCGATGGCATTGAAGTCAAAACCGTGATGCTTCAGGAACCGGGCATCCTCACTCGCCATCACAGCCACAGGCATATGAGGCGAAATCTTGTCCATCGAAACCCAATGATGATGCAAGGTAATACTCTCACCATCAACTACTTGCTGAAAGCAGCGGATAAACATCAAGGGAGTGAAATACACCGGAATGAAACGATAGGCTACAACAGCAAGAATGGTGGTACTGAAAAACAGCACCACCACCCATCTTACTATATTTCTAATCTTCTTGAGTATCATTATTTCAATGTACCGTTGTTAGCAGCATTTACCATTGCCTGAGAAGCATACATGTATACCTCTACACGACGGTTAGCCTGACGGCCAGCTGCTGTTGAGTTGTCAGCAACAGGATTAGAAGAACCGAAACCCTGAACAGACTTGATCTGAGAGTTCTTTACACCACAAGACATCAAGTAGTTGTATACAGACTTAGCACGGTTCTCGCTCAAAGGCAAGTTGATACCATCGTTACCGGTACTGTCAGTATAACCCTGGATAGAAACTTCGCAGTCGGTATTATTCTTCAATACGGTAGCAAAGCTAGCCAAATCGTTCTTGGCATTGGCATTGAGAACATACTTGTTGGTCTGGAAGAGGATACCAGAATCGAAAGTAACTTTTACTGCAGCCAAACCGTTGGCATCAGTCACAGTCTCAACCTGTGCATTCTTCACCTGCTCAGCCTCAGCCTTCACCTTATCCATGTGCTTACCAATCAGGTTACCAGCAGTACCACCTACAGCTGCACCGATAGCAGCGCCTACAGCAGCACCTGTTCCACGATGGCTATTATTCAACAAACCACCAACGATTGCGCCCAAGGCAGCACCTGCACCTGCACCAGCAGCTGTACCTGTCTTCTGACTTGTTCCACAACTTCCCAAAACGAGCAGCGCTGAAAGTGCTACTACTGTAAAATTCATCTTTTTCATTACTTATTCTCCTATATTTTATGTTATTTAAATGCAAAGATACGTATTTTTTCTCCAATAAGGAGAGATTTCTAATATTTTTTTGTATTTTTGCATGCAAAATTAAAGGTATTTGTCCAAACAGGGTAAGGAAATCTCCTATTTTGGGGTGGAAAATCCCTATATATGACAAAAAAAGATGATACCTTATTATATAATATAGAAGAATAAAAAATAAAATATAAAATAGTAATATGGCTAAAGAACTTAAGAATTTGACCAAGCGCGCTGACAACTACAGTCAGTGGTACAACGACTTGGTAGTGAAGGCTGACCTCGCAGAGTTGTCTCCTGTTCGTGGTTGTATGATCATCAAACCATACGGTTACGCTATCTGGGAGAAGATGCAGCAGCAGCTCGACAAGATGTTTAAGCAGACAGGTGTACAGAACGCATACTTCCCTCTCCTCATCCCGAAGAGTTTCTTCTCTCGTGAGGCAGAGCACGTGGCAGGTTTCGCCAAGGAGTGTGCAGTAGTTACCCACTATCGCCTCCGTTCTACAGAGGATGGCACAGAAGTTGAGGTAGATCCTAACGCAAAGCTCGATGAGGAGCTCATCATCCGCCCTACTTCAGAGACCATCATCTGGAACACATATAAGAACTGGATCCATTCATGGCGTGATCTCCCTATCCTCTGCAACCAGTGGTGCAACGTAATGCGTTGGGAGATGCGTACCCGTCCATTCCTCCGTACCTCTGAGTTCCTCTGGCAGGAGGGTCATACCGCTCATGCTACCAAGGAAGAGGCTGAGGCAAAGGCTCAGGAGATGCTGAAGGTTTATGCTGATTTTGCAGAGAACTACATGGGCGTTCCTGTATTGCAGGGTGTGAAGAGTGAGACTGAGCGCTTCGCCGGTGCTCTCAACACTTATACCATCGAGGCTATGATGCAGGATGGTAAGGCTCTCCAGAGCGGTACTTCTCACTTCCTGGGTCAGAACTTCGCCAAGAGTTTCGACGTAACATACTTGAACAAGGAGAACAAGCCTGAGTATGTATGGGCTACTTCATGGGGTGTTTCTACCCGACTGATGGGTGCCCTCATCATGGTTCACAGCGATGACAACGGTCTCGTATTGCCTCCAAAGCTGGCTCCTATCCAGGTGGTTATCATCCCTATCAACAAGGGCGACGAGCAGTTGGCTCAGATTACAGCCAAGTTGCAGCCAGTCATCGACCAGTTCCGTGAGCTCGGCATCACTGTGAAATATGATGACAATACAGCTAAACGTCCTGGCTTCAAGTTTGCTGACTACGAGTTGAAGGGTGTTCCTGTTCGTCTGGCTATGGGTGGACGTGACTTGGAGAACAACACCATCGAAATCATGCGTCGTGATACCTTGGAGAAGGAAAACGTAAGCTTCGACGGCATCGTAGAGCGCGTAAAAGATATGTTGGAAGACATCCAGAAGAATATCTTCGAGAAGGCTCGTGCTTACCGTGATGCTCACGTTTACGAGTGCGACAACTACGAGGAGTTCAAGGAGCGTGTGAAGGACGGTGGTTTCTTCCTCTGCCATTGGGACGGTACAGCCGAGACCGAGGCAAAGATCAAGGAGGAGACTCAGGCTACTATCCGTTGCGTGCCTTTCGCATACGAGCAGACTCCAGGTGTAGATATGGTAAGCGGCAAGCCAGCCGTAGCCCGTGTCATCATCGCAAGAAGCTATTAATCATCCCCGGTGTCGGGAGTTCATCCTGACGCCATAATATATTTAATATGAGGCAGTTGATACTTTACATCATTTTTCTGATGTCCATGGTCTTCGCTGGCTATGGAGAGGTATCTGCTGCCTCTGTTTCTTATACCTCCGACGCTCTTCCCAAGAAGGATAAGCTGACTAAGGTAGAGTACGACCAGCGCCAGAGTGATGCTCAGCTGGAGAATGCTTCCGAGCTCGCCTATCGCATTTGCAGCAGTCGTCCGCAGCGCTTATTGCCTAGTGGCAATATGCACGGAAATCAATCGGCAAGTAGATTGCTTTCAAATAGAATTCATTTATTATTCACCCTTTTATCCGCTATAGATGGTGCGATGGAGCCTTTCCGCCAGGAGACCGCCCCTATCCACTTTGATGTCGCCAGCAAATATTATGTCATTTGCCTGCGGCGTCTCCTCTGTTAGCGCTTGTTTTTCTCTTATATACATAATATATCATATCGTTTGTCGCATCATCTCTTCAAGATGCGATAAGGATTATCACACCCCTATCATAATAAAAAAACAGTACAATATATATATTCATTTAAGATAAAAACAAGTAATAAGATTATGGCAAAGATCAATCATATAGAAATGGGTGAAGACGTAATGGCACTCAATGACGTACAGGTAAAGAAAGGTTTCATGGGTTGGAGCGTCAAGCTCACCTACACGGCAACACAGAGCAAGATCCAGATCAAGGAGAAGGAATATACTGCTGAGGACGGAAAGAAGCTTCAGAACATCCTCACTGCAGCTCCTACAGAAGTGGAAACTGCCATCAGCAAGTTCCCAGTTTCAGCCATCAGCATGGGCAACTTCAAACTGCAGGCATGTCTTTCTGACGATTCTCAGTTTGCTGCCCTCCAACTCCTCGCCTACAAGGATTTCGGCTACAAGCCTGTTACCGACATGAAGGTTTATACCGGTAGAACTGCCGAAGTATTCTCCAGACTGTTCGCATAGTAACGATAGATAACTATCAGATAGGTTCACCCTCTTCACAGATGGAAGAGGACTTTATTTCATGTGTTTCATGTGCTCCACTTTGCTCCCCGCAAGTGGAGCATTTTAGATTCATGGGTGAACACTTGCCCCAAGCATTCACCTTTTCGGCTCCGGGGTGAACCCTAGTAAAAAGAACTTTGTATATACAGCGCATGCTAGAAATATAAGAGTCTCTATTATAATGGGTTATGGGGTATATTTAACACATTATTAACGCTAAAGGTTGGCATCGGGGTTCACCCTTCACCGACTTCATTGCCAAGTGTTCACCCTCACTCTTATTTAGAGAACGTTGCAAACAACAGCAAGCCCCAGCAGAATACCGCCCCCGACCTGCCCTTCTAGGGGTGGGAGGGTAAGTCTGGCGTAAACAAGATAGTTACGATAGCTAAGTATCATGGTTACGATAGCTAAGTATCATACTTATGGAGTTATACCAAGCAGGAGTAAGCCCTGATATTTATCGATGATAATCGGTGAGTATCATTGAGCAACATCTAAACTGTTACCAGCTCCACAGATGGAAGAAGACTTTATTTCATGTGTTTCATATGCTCCACTTTGCTTCCCCGCAAGTGTAGCATTTTTGGGGAGAACAACTTATTCCCTTATCCTCTTTTCCAACACCTTCTGCAGATTATCAGATGGATTCATCCCCAGCTTCTTTCGGATATTGCCACGCTGGGTGGTAATATTGGATTCTGTCTTATTGAGCAGGACACAGATTTCACTTAACTTCTTATTCTGCAGGATGAGATAGCAGATTTCTCTTTCCGAGGAACTTAATTCCGGGAAGACACGTTCAAGGTTCTGCATGCTCAATTCCCGGGTCTGGATATACTGCAATACATTATCTATCACATTCTTCTGCGATGCCTCGCCCAGTAAATCAAGCAAATGCTCTGTCAGCTTCACATCATGCTTCTCCTTTGCCAAAGCCACGTATGCCTTCACCTGCCTCTTGTTGATTCTCAAAACCTGAAGCAGTTCTTCCTCTTCACGCTGCAATATTTTGTTTACATTTACCAGATACTCGCCGTTCCTGGCAATACTCAGACTCAGCAGACTTATAAACAGCATAATCAACATCAACATAAAGAAATAATTACGCAGCGATTCGTTGCCCGTCACAATCACACAGACCAAATAAACTCCCAAGGCTATCGCCACCAACCAGCGCGTAAGGCGAGCCTGATAAGCAGCCAGCGAGAAGAACATGTTGCCAGCAAGGATGAGCATGTTGATGAGAATCACCATCGTATTATCCTTCAATGAAGGAACGAAGGCACTATACAGGATATCAAGACCTATGAAAACCTGGGTAGCAACAGCAAGGAAGGCTATCCCCTTCACTACCCCGATTTTACCTAAGAGATAGGCAGCGAACGATGATACGACAACTATCAGAAAGACTATGTTGGAAGCCGTAAAAAAGGGATCAAAGGCTCCCGACAAGCCCAGGATATTTGACAGGATGCCTAGAGAAAGCATCACGGCAAAACATACCAGAAGCCACTGGCGCTGGCGATCCAGGTAATTGGACTCTCTCTTCAGCAAGTAGAATCTTAACCTATGTAACCTTGTTCCTATTGAGTTCTTTTCTTTCATACTCATTGTTAATTATTTATTGATAGATGGATTACATTGCAAAGATAATAAAAAACGGTGATTTTGATGGCTTTTGAGGTTATTTTTTATCGTTTTCTTTAAAAATCAGTATTTTTCAGGGTGTTTTTTCCTACACAAAACCTTATTTTCCGTTACTTTTGCAGTAAAATATTTAATAAATCATCAATCTTTTAATACTATTTATTATGAAAAGGAACCATACTTTCAACAGCAAGAGCATTCAGTGGTTACTGTTTGCCTGCTTAACTTTCAGCTTTTCTTTCTTCATGCTCTTGATGTCATCGTGCAGCGATGATGACCATGAAGAAGTAAATAATCAGGCACACTATCAGGACGTACCAGCCACTCTGCTGACCGATGCCAAGAAACTGGAGATGGTCCGGTCCATCCAGGACTTGAAAGACGGAAGATTCTTCTATCTTGACTATACGGAGGATTACAAACTCTCTACCATATCAGGCTATAATCTTACCGACAACACCCAACTGATTGGTGCCGTATTGAAAACCCTCTGCGACAAAACACCATCCTGGCTCAAGGCAAGAGTCAAGCTGGATGCCGGCTGCAGTGCATTTGCTGTTACGACACCAGATACTGGTGATTATCTGATGGGGCGCAACTTTGACTACTCTCACGATAATGAACCGATTGCAGCAGCCCTGGTTCGCACGGCTCCAGAAGGTGGACTGAAATCCATCAGCATGGTGGATGCCTACTGGATAGGTTACCGACAGGATCTCTGGCATTACATTCTATATAACAAGGAACAGTTTGAGAAACATAAGACGCAAGACCTTTCCTATATCATGGCATTCCCGTATCTTCTGATGGACGGCATGAACGAGGCAGGCTTTGCCGTATCCGTACTCCATCTCGACGGCAAGCCAACCCAGCAGGCAAGCACGGGCAAGAAACTGACTACAACCCTGGCCTTACGCATGATGCTGGATCATGCAAGAACGGTAGATGAAGCTCTCAAGATTCTGGACGGATATGACCTCTGGATACCGGATAATGACGGCAACTATCATTTCTACATGGCAGATGCCACGGGCCGTTATGCCATCGTAGAATTCGTATATGACAAGGATCACCAAAGCAAGATTTACATCGACGATGAATATACGGGTGAAGACGGAAAGACTCATTTCAAATATCCTGACGTATTGCCAAACACCCGCGAGGTGATAGAAAAGCGCTATGCCAGCAACTTCTATGTATCTGAAACCATGGCATGTTCAGATAAAGGTCCGAAACTCTCGAACCACGGCAAGATCCGCTACGACATGATGGAATTCGTCATCAAGCAGAACAGTAACCAGTTGTCAGAGGAAGGAGCCATGAATCTGCTCAATGGCGTGAGTCAGGCAGAAACTCCAGGCAATCCAACGAGCCATACCCAGTGGTCGGTGGTATACAATCTCTCCCAGCGCAAGGCAACCGTCTGCGTGAACAGAGATTACAAGAACAAGTTTACGTTCTATGCAAAATAACACATTTTATGCAAAAGAAGATTTTGCCGAAAAATAATATAAAAATAGGTCTAGCTACACCGCGTTTTACGGGGTCGCTAGACCTATCTTCTTATAGTTCTTTCTTCAGTTTATTTTGGCATCCATGTGGAATGGACCCACTTTCAAACCTGCTGTAACCTCAGCACCAGCATCAAGAGCCGAGCTGCTTGACTGAAGGGTCTATACGCCCACCTGTTCATCGTGGCATATAGACTTTGCAAAATGATGAGACAGATATTTTAGTCTATACGCCACCTTTTCATCGTGGCATATAGACCATTCAACACTCCACATTCAACATTCAACAATCTCTAACTTTTTCCGAAACTTTTCCCTAAAATCTCTTGCGGGTTTGAAAATAAAGTCGTAACTTTGCAGTAGTGAATTTTAAAACAGATGGTTATGAAGTACTTAGATCCTAAGGCAGACCTCACGTTCAAGAAGATATTCGGCAATCACCCTAAAAGACTGATCAGCCTTCTGAACGCACTCCTGCCACTCAGCGAAGAGGAGCAGATACAAGAAATCAAGTATCTGCCTACAGAACTTGTGCCCCAGCTCGAAGGGGGCAAAAACACCATCGTGGATGTACTCTGCACAGATGTCAGAGGCAGGAAGTTCTGCGTGGAAATGCAGATGGAATGGTCTGATGCATTCCAGCAGCGAGTACTGTTCAATGCATCCAAGCTCTATGTGAGTCAGGCTAAAAAGGGCGGAAAATACAGCGAACTGCAACCAGTGTATTCTCTCAACCTGATAAATGATATCTTTGCGCATGATACTCCCGATTTCATCCACAACTACCGCATCGTGCACGATAAGGACAGCAACAAGGTAATCGAAGGCTTGCATTTCACCTTCATAGAACTCCCTAAGTTCACTCCTCATTCCATTGCCGACAAGCGCATGATGGTCTTGTGGCTCCGTTTCCTCACGGAAATCAACTCCAATACGAAGGAAGTACCAGCCGACCTACTTAATGATCCGGAGATTGGAAAAGCAGTAGAAGATCTTGAAGTTTCCGGCTTTACAGATGCCGAACTCCGTGCCTATGACAAATTCTGGGATTCGGTAAGTGTTGAAAGAACCCTTCTGGATGACAGGTACCAGAAAGGAATGGAAGAAGGTATGGAAAAAGGCAGAGCTGAAGGCATAGAAGAAGGCATGTCCCAGCGAAGCCTTGAGATTGCCAGAAAGATGCTGGCAAAGGGTATGGATGAAGCGTCTATCATGGATATGACGGGGCTGACGGCAGAGGAGATAAAGCTGCTGAAAGCGGAGATGTAGATTACGAATATCACCATATAACCAAGGGTCTATACGCCACCTGTTCATCGTGGCATATAGACCCTTGTCGCTTCCCGTGAGGCGCAATGTGTACCAAACCTGTTAATTATAAGTAATAAAAACAAAAAATCTATCGTTTTTGTTACTTATGTGAAACAAAAAGAGTATCTTTGCGAAAAGTTTTACTCGTATGAAACAAAAAATATTAGAAAGACTAGGGTATTCCAACCGTATCGAACGCATGTTAGGACGTGGAATGACGATTGCATTGACGGGCCAGAGGCGTGTCGGCAAGAGTTGTGTGATGCGGCGAATTTATAATCACATCGCTGAGAATGAAGAAAATCACGTTATCTATATAGATAAGGAGAAAACCTCATTTGATATGATAGCCAACTATCAGGATCTGGAGGCTTATGTAGCAGCCAACATCGTTGAGGGTAAGGAAAACTATCTGTTTATTGATGAGGTGCAGGAAATTTCTGATTTCGAGAAAGCACTCCTCAGTATCCAATCGGATGATACCTGCCAGATTATGATTACCGGCAGCAACGCCAAGATGCTATCGGGCGAACTGGCAACTCGCCTGAGAGGCAGATATATTGCTTATCGCATTAGAGGACTCTGCTATGAAGAGTTTCTGACGTTCCATGAACTGAAGGATGATGATGCTTCCTTGAACCTGTATCTGCAGTATGGCGGGCTCCCTCAGTTGCGCAGTTTAGGATTGGAAAATACGGATTTGGTAGAAGATTATCTTGAAAATGTGTATAATACGATAGTACTTCGTGATATCATAGAGCGAGAAAACATCAGAAATATACCATTGCTGCGAACGCTACTGAAGTTTGTGAGCGATAATATCGGTAAACAATTCTCTGCAACGAGTATTGTAAAATTTCTGAAGAGCCAGAACACCGAAACGTCTGCCAAGATGATTCTCACGTATTTGGAGTATTTAAGCAATGCTTTTATTATCGATCGAGTTAACAGATACGACATTCATGGCAAGCGACTTTTCGAGTTAGGCGACAAGTTCTATTTCGAAGACCTGGGAATCAGGAATCATATCATAGGTGGCAACAGGCATTTTGATATCGAAAAGGTGATGGAGAATGCTGTATATATCCATTTGTGCAGGATGGGGTATAAAGTATATGTTGGTCAGATGTATAAGGCTGAGATTGATTTTGTTGCCGAAAAAGCGGATAGTGTGGCGTATGTGCAAGTTACCTATCTGCTGGCTTCTGAGGAAACGGTAGAGCGTGAATTCGGCAATTTGAAATTGATAAAAGACAGTCATCCCAAATACGTGATTTCTATGGATAGGCTTTACAGTCAAACCAATATTGATGGCATTAAGCACATTCATCTGCGAGATTTTCTGAAAATGACTACTTTGGTTTGATGCCAGGTAGATTACGAATATCACCATATAATCAAGGGTCTATACGCCACCTTTTCATCGTGGCATATAGACCCTTGCCAACCAAGTTAATTGCAGATTTACTATATTATTCGGGCTTTGTATCAAAGAAACCGATAAACTCATCAAAATCTCGAAGAATGTCATTCAACTTAGGATTACTCTTTTGAACTATAATGGCTATGTAATTGTCAACTTCTTCATCCCTAAGAATAGAAACCTTGACACAAAAACGATCTCGTTTATCGAATTCGTTAAACCATCTGGTAAAAAGGCGAGCTCGCATAGCCTGTCTGCTATCACCCGTTTCACATTGATATAGAAGTATATCGGGATTTGTAAGAAAGAATTCCTCTATAATACATTGTATAGTTGCTTTAACTTTAGAATCGTTAGGAGAATTCTTCTTGTTTTCATTGAGAATGCCGAATTCATACGCTTTTTCATCCTCCCAAATATTATTGTTTTCTACAAATTCTATTCGATACTGAACACCATAATCTGTTAAGAACTTATATGATCCATTATCTATCCAGACCTTATAAGGAGAATGAAAATTGAGGCGAGTTAAGTTAAAGGCATGCATAACAGTCTGCAGCCTCCTCTCGTGCTTTAGCAAAGTCTATTTGAGCCTTTGCTTCCATTTCTTTTTTACGTCTAACCATATCTCGTAATACAGCAATTGCTTCTTCACGAGTTTTAATTTTTAAAGCCATACTTATTCATTTTAAAGTTCTACTTCTTGTTGGTTGCAAAGATAAGCTTTTATTTTGAAAGTGCAAAGAAAACGGGAAAAAAGTTTCGAGAAAATTTGGATTCCCGTATTTTATAAGGTAAAGGATAGCCATTCCATGCCACAAATGAAGGGTCTATACGCCACCTTTTCATCGTGGCATATAGACCCTTGTCGTTTCCCGTGAGGTGCGGGGGGATATAATTGCTGGGCAACTTATACTCCTGCCCAGCTTAGGAGTTAAACAATCTACTTTATTATTCAAATTTATATATACACGTTATGGACTTAAATTCATACCCAAGGAATTTTTTGTCGCGATGTTCATTACTAAGAGCATAATCTATATCGTTATTAGCTGTATATAAATCATCGTCAGTTTCAATCATCTCTTTTTGATAGTCTGACAAAATTAAATCTATATTTGGGGTAATGTCTTTAAATATTGGCCAATATCTTGCATCTGCATAGTTTATAGGGCCAAAAGTCAGCTTTGAAAGCAGATTACATTCATTAAATGCACCAGAATTAAGTTTGTTAAGACTCGGCGCTTCTACTACTGTGAGATATCTGCACTCACTAAAAGCATATTTCTTAATTTCTTTTACGTCAGGCATTTTGACAGACTTAAGTTGCGACATCCTTTTGAATGCCTCTTCTGGAATAGTTTCCACACCAATAATGGTCAACTCAATTGTACCCTCGTCGTTAGGAGCGGCACCTTTGATGGCTTCTCTTATTGCCATAAATTCATCAGTGCCAGCATTGGGAGCGAGGTTGAGTCTTATAATAGTCTTCCCATCTGCTACTTTTTGCTCAATAGCTGACTTTATTTCTTCTGCACTATTTGCCGAAATGACAGTAGCATCCAGAGCATAACTCTTAGCTTTTTCTGTTTTTTTCGAGAATTTATGAGTTGCTAAAGATGCTCCTCTATATTTCACAGTAACGATGGAATTATTATCGAAAGTTCCATACAAATAGGCATTCCCCTTTTCGTCAGAAGTAAGGGTATATGTCATGTATAAAAGATTAGGATTATCTGTTGGAGCAAAGTTATCGGCATCCACCTTTATTTCTGTTTTAGGAATGGTTGCTATACGGAGGCGTGAATAATTGCGTGTTGCATTGGCAAATGATATATCCACATAATTATCATCGCCATAATGAACTGTGCAAGTTGCTTCGAGGAACTCTGCAGTTCCATCGTGTTCACCATCCTTATACCCAAGATTACCATCATTTAACCATCTACGATTTGGAGCATAGTAAGCATAAGCCGTCACAGGTTCCCCCTCAAGATAGCACAATGAGTTACCATCTTGAATTTCAAACTTTACTCCATTATATTTTAAAGTTGCAGTCTGGGTTCCTAACTCTTTAGATTCTAACTTTACACAGATTTCGTCTCCAACAGCCCATGCTGTCTTACCCTTGTCTTCTTCGCCGATAGTTCGGGTAGAAGGTTTCTCAAACATAGGAAAGTCATCTACAACAAACCGTATATTACTTTTTACAGTTGGTGTAGATTCTTCGCTTATATCATTAGCACATGATGCCAAAACAACAGCAATCAATGCCATCATCATGTATTGAATAATCTTACGCATAATTATATTCTCCTTTTATTTGTTATAGTTCTTCTTCATTTTCCCAACCAGGCAGAACCCCTTGATTGCGGACTGCGAGTTCCACTTTGTCTCTTCCTATTTTTTTGAGACTATAGGTGTAACGATGCCCTTCCAAAAAATCTGTTTTTTGCTTTAACTTGACGGTATAATCTTGCCCGTCTAAAGTAAACTTCAAAAAATCAGCACTTGTGTCTAACGAGCCTGGTACTATGATTGCAGAGAAAGACTTTCCTCCATCATCTCCTGTCTGGCATGCATATACCAACGTTGGCTCTTTATTATTAGAAGTGTCCATTATCCAATCATTGTTTGATCTGCTAAAGCTAGCCCCATTGCATGGCGAACAAATCCGTAGGTTACTTATATCCTTATTAGGATGATCGTATTCACCTATTTCATAGAAAATTGTTACCAGTGACATGCGATGCTCCATACGAATGCTTAAATCGAACCGAGGAAAATCGTGCCAATATCCAGTTATGAGATCAGCGTTTTTCAAATTACCTTCGCTGCTTTGGTCTGTTTGTAAATCATACTGTAGATTTTTTTTCCCAAAATCCGTGTCAGATGGATATACAGCCAAAATAGTATGTTGTTCGTATCCATTTAACCAACGAAAACTTCCTGCACGAGACCATGTTTCCCCATTAAAAGAAAGAACAGTCGTACTACCATACTCATAATCCGTAAATATACTTACTTTCAGCTTATCTTTATCCTCCCAACTGTCACCATATCCTAATGTATTGACACGAGTCTGCATACCTCCAACAGAGAAAGTGGCATTGATT